>Ga0131853_10013799_pt1 | contig 14813 bp, 10 predicted proteins | sample TergutLab28metaG_FD_92764 | JGI IMG/M metagenome (GOLD analysis project Ga0131853, IMG submission 92764) | Labiotermes labralis P1 segment gut microbial communities from Petit-Saut dam, French Guiana - Lab288 P1 (version 2) (version 2) | ecosystem: Host-associated > Arthropoda: Insects >... | reverse complement strand
TTGGTGGTGTTTTTTTTTTTTTGTTGCGATGTTTTTTTTTTTTTGTGTGTTGTAGTGTGTGAGGGTTGGGGGGGGGGGGGGGCAAACCAAAGTGATGTAGAGGTTAGATCATGACATCGATACGCCCTTATTTTGAGCTTACAGTTCCTGCCCCGAAATGCGGCGCAGAACCCTTCACATTATTGCCACGTTGTTATTGTTATTGTTTTGATTGGATTTGAGACTAGTGCCATCTGGCGTGGAACATTTCCTGGTCTGGACACGTGAATTGGATTATACGATAACAACGCAGATACAGTGTCTTTTAGGTTTTTTTATAGCGTGGTAGGGAAGAGCAATATCGCTTTTAGAAGTAGATTGTAATTCCGGATTTACGAAAAAAAAGCTGCGGGACAAAAAGCGTTAATCCAGTGCACGTATTATAGCGATGTATGCAATAACCATATGTTTCGGCAGTTAGTAATATTTGATGGTAGCATCTTCAAGTATAGCTTTGGCTGTTTGTTTGTGGTCTGCCTTAAGTCTGTATTATTATTTTATAGCTGTTATTTAATTTGTGTGATAGGCCTGTGTACACCAGTGCCAACCTTACGTATAGTAATGAATAAAATCGCAAGATGTAACTCGTGTTACAGTATTCTCCGTAATTAATACGTGTACCTAATTGTGTCAGAACCAAAATTTTCGACACATGCTAGATTTCAGGCTTCCGACGCAGTGTAGTCGAGTTCTTCGATCTTCTTGAATATTAACGCGGCGTGGGTACGTAGCTGGGTACCGACGTTTCGGGACAGCCTGCCATTCCCTATCTTCAGGGGTGGTAACCGGCTGGCAACCTACGCCGCGTAACGTCCCAGAAGAACGAAGGTTTCACATACGAATGCCAGTTTATATATTTATATTCGACGGTCTCTTAATTCGTTCTTGGTTTGGTATTGTGGTCTTGAAGGTAGGTGGGTGGAGACGTCCCTATGCCTAAGCATCACGCCATGAACATGCATGTGAAAGCTCCAATCGGTTTTATGTTCGGCAGGAAATGGAAGCGAAAGTTCATCTTCACACTTCGACCGCTTGACTGCAGGTGTCCATTGGATAGGAGGTTGGATGCCATGCTTCTGGTAGACATTGGTGTTAAGATGGATCGTGAATTGTCTTTTTATCATAACACAATACGTCATGTTGAGCAGTATCTCTCTACGTATATGCCCAAGCTTAATAGCCTATAGTACAGGGTGAGCATAAAGTCTTTCCCTGATTACAAACATTTATTACAAGAAAACTACGTGGAATACAAACAGTTTTTTTTTATCATTACATAAGTTATTTTCTAAAATTTTATGTCGTGTGTTTATTGTGACATTTGGTTTTTGGATGCAACATTTCCAAACAGGTGGTTTGGGAGAGATGGCCCGACACCCTGGCCGCCACGATCGCCAGATATCACCCCCCCCCCCTTGACTTCTTTTTGTGGGGGCATGTTAAGGACAAAGTGTTTTCGACACCAGTTCCAGATATTACAAATTTGAAGGCAAGAATAACAGACGCTTTTGCTACAATAACTGAAGACATGTTGGAGAACACGTGGACAGAAATTGCTTATCGATTAGACGTTCTCCGTACAACAAAAAGGAGCACATGTTGAAGTATACTAATGTGTTGTAAAAAACCTCTTGAGTTAAATTTTGAAAAAAAAAGTTTGTATTCCACGTACATTAGTTTTCTTGTAATAAATGTTTGTAATCAGGGAAAGACTTTATGCTCACCCTGTACAACCTTCAGATTAATGATGGGAAACCTTAATAGGTAGATAAGGTGTTAAATGTGTTGGTAAATTATTCTGAGGGCGTAGATAACTATTTGTCACGTAGAAGTCTTTGCGACGGACCGATCACTTGTCCAGAGGAGCGCTACTGAGTGTGGTGTGTCTGAGTGTGATCTCGAAACCTTAACGATGAGGGGCCTAGGACTACCAGGGCTGCCTTACCATAAAGGAAAAAAGATAACTATTATAAGTAATGTACAGCAGTTAGTCTAATTTTAGTAAAGGCGCAGAAACCTGGTAGCGTATTCGGTTCAGTGACTAGGCTGGACAAATGGGGAATCGTGGTTCGATTGCCGGCGGAGGCAGAAGTGTCTTTTTTCTCTTATGAAAAGCGTCCAAACCGGCACTGGAACCGATTCAGCTCAATATTCAGTGGGTGTTACGAGCGCTTTCTTGGGAAGTAAAGCTGCCGGGGTGAGAAAGTAACGAATGGTTGGATCTTTAACTCCTTTCTCCCGTATGGCTTCTTAGCGTGTGCAGTGTTAGCTGTAATAAAATATGATCAAATTTTGTTAATTAAAATACGAAAGACTGTGATTGGCGTTTCATAACGCAAGTTTGATAATAACGCGACTGTATAAATGACGACACCCATGGAGTTAAGTTCGCGCGCGCGCTCGCTCGCACTGTCGCACGGGCATATTATACCCCAAGGCTCTAACTGCACTACGCATTACACTTCATAAGTGCACTCAGAGCGTAAAAAATGTGGTTCAGTGACGTGTTATTCCCATTGTCCTCTTACGAGTCTTTAACCCCTCGGATCCAGATAGGGTGAGTGGTTGGCTTCACGCCCAGGCCGCTTCATCCCCGTGTGCTGTCAAAAAGTATATACCAAATGCACAGAGCCTCAGTTCACGTATTGGGGGGAGGGGATGAAATCAAAGGGATAGGAAGGGAGCTGCATGTGGCATGTATGGGGGGAGAAGAGAGTTGGTTGGGAAACCTAAAGGAAAGGGAACATTTCGCAGGCAGACTTAGACAGGATGATAATATTAAAATGGACAAAATTACTTGGATGGAACAGTGTTGACTGAATTTATCTTGCTCATGATAAGTGCACGTGGCGGTCTATTTTGACAACTTTCGGATTCCGTTTGTTTCTGAAAAAGGACTGTGATCCGTGGAGATAGTAACACGCTAAAAAAGAGAGCATAGAAGGATGAATTGAGAAGATAAAAAAAAACTTAATGAGACCTCACTGCTGCTATTAGCTGCTACACTTTGTGAACTGGTGTTACATATGTGGAAACGCGTCTGAAATCAGCATGTCACGGCACACTTAACGCTGAAGACCCACTTGCAGCACACAGATTAAGAAACACTGATCTAGAACGTTCAAATTTTGTTTGTTTGTTTTTAGATCTCATTTCGAGGGTGAGGCTGACCAATCAGGGACGGTCCGCATTATAGCGGTTTGTAGAACGTGACGAAATCTTTTCGGTGCAATGTTATTTGTAGTGTCATGCACCTTTTTTTTAAAAAGTGTACAGTCTATATTGTCCCAAACCTTTCGCTGCATTACATTTTGTTTTACAATAAAACTGTAATACTATATGGTATTGGTAGTCATGTGTACCACCTGTCGTAATTAGAAACATGGTACTTATTTGGGCTACCTCGTCCCTTCATGTTAGTCAGTCACTAGTAATACAGTCCACACAAACAAAATTCATAAACTCTGTAAATTATTTTTTTTATTTCCTACTATTTAGTTAAAATCTGACAAAAATTATCGGGCACTCTTCATTGTTACAGGCGACATAAATTCACCGTAAAGGCATTGTTATGCAGCACTATCTCTGTATTGTTGTGACGTGTAGCTGAATGATACAGACAGAAACACTGTTGGGTTTGCATTACAACAGTTGTTACACGAACTCGTCGCATCGTGAACCTTGTACGTACATTGCGTACCTCGTTTGCATCTTAATTACAACATGGTATAGTCTTCAGGGTAGGGAATAGATATAGCAGTTTCCTCCGAAATTTTGGTAACCACTTGCATCTCGACGCGGTAAGGTAACCTGAAGGCCTACCATATAAATATAATATTAAATAATGTACTCAGCACAACTACTTTATTACACAAGGTAATTACGTAGGCTACTTCTTTCGACTATTGTTCAGTCATCTTCAGGCCTATTTTGTCAACCTTTTGATGCCTAATGTCAACTACAGTGGTCGTACCGCACCGCTAACCTCTAAAGTTGCATTTTATATGCGTATTCAACAAATGTAGTTACAGAATATTTTAAACTTCGTGTATACTCTCCGTTTTTCTCTTCAAAATGCAGTTTGTTTCATAATTCTAATGTATTTGGTTCCTGTATTATTCACATTTTATATACAGGGTGTGCTAAAATTAAAAAAAATAATTCCGGTGGCAAAAGGTTAAGTAACAAGATGCTATGCACACATTGGGATCCCATCGTGTTTACAGTCATGGATGTAAACACGATGGGATCCCAATGTGTGCATAATATCTTGTGACTTAATTGACAAAATAGGCCTGAAGATGACTGAACAATAGTCGAAACGTGTAGCCTATGTAATTACCTTGTGTAAGAAGGTAGTTGTGCTGACGTACATTATTTATTGTTATATTACGTTTACGAGCACAGCGTGATACCTCTGTTCAAATTTGCTACCATCTAAAGTTTCGCCGCCATGACAGCCGCAGAGATTGTTTTTGTTCCCATGATCGACGCCTAAGCTTCAGGTTTTCCATCGACTTTAAGTGAGCTTCACATCTTTTATATTTGCGTCGTGTAAGTCCTGTTTCAACGTCGCATTTGTCATGTACAAGAAAGTGGGAAAGAAAAAAAAATAATTCTATGCGTTTTATTCCTCGCCGGCAATTCTAGTTCACTGCGTCTCGAAATGATTTTGTTAGTTTCCTTTCGTTGTATTTCGCGAACCTTATTAAACACCCTAGCGTTTGACATAATTACAGACCGTTACTATCTGAATGATTTATTTCGCCGTAATCAGTACGTACCGGCCTACTTGACCATTCGTGACGCGTTCTGAATCTCGAAGCCTTGAGACTAAAACCCCGCGCCAGTCTGAAAGGTAATTTGACCGGGATAGCTTAGTCGGTATAACGACTCACTACGGGCTGGGCGGTCCAGGACGGAATCTCGATGGGAGACAAGGTTTTCCGCACCCGCCCCAACTGGCCCTGGGGTTCACCAATTCTTCTACACAATGGGTACCACATCTTTCCCGGGAGTAAACCTGCCGGGGCGTGGCGTTGACCACACACTCCTATCTAGCGCCGAGGTTAAGGAAAGAGTAGAGCTATACTTCAACCTTCCATCCCCTCTAGGCCTTCGTGGCGTGTTCTAGGATGAACTTTACCTTTACCTTTACTTTACCGGTCTGAACGGTTGCATGTTATTGTAAAGTTCACGTGCTCTAGCCAGACAAGAAAGGAGGCTTTTCATAAAGAACGGCTCTTTTGTGTGTCATGTGAGGACATGGCAGGCATCGGTGCGACTCCGAAGTATTTGGGCTGTCTCTGCTTGCTTGCTTAGTGCTGTTGTGTGCAAGACCCCTGCGTGCTTTTAATTTCGCGAGAGGGGAAAGGTAACAAAATCAGTGGAGTTTTTTTGTCCAAAAACGTATCACTGTAACTGCTACGCCGCTTTACGGCTTTTACCATGAATTATTTCCCTCATGGACACATTTTCTTAACATTTTTATATTCCATATGCAGAGAGATGAGGCTTTAACCGCCTCCCCTACCGCCCCCGTCAATAGTAGCCTGTCTTAATGTATCATGTATTCAGAAAGGGATCGTTTTAGGAAGTGGCGTGTTTTGAAAATTAATGTTTTCACACGGTGGAGAGGCTAAACGTAAACTTAATTTACATCTTGCTGTGTACGAATGTAAAAGAAAGGCAGGGGTGCACAAATTCCTGATGTCAGGTCGCTCTGGCGGCTTAGTCTTATACGGTGGCGCTTAATATTTGCGTGTCCTCGTTATGGAACTTCGTGCATGTTACCCGTCTGACGCTTTGAACTTTGAAGTGACTTCTGGGAATTTTGTAAAATTTGTACACCCTGGAAATAAGGCATGTTTTTAATTGTTCGTTTTGGACACTGAAGTTGTGGCTCCTTGTAGACGATCCAGTTGCAGTGTGGTGTCATAAACTCACGTGGTATCAGGTGACTGCATTTACAGAAGTTCAATGTGGAATGGCTAATCCTACGTTTCTTAAAAATTAGGGCCTGTGTGTACAACGTCCTTCAATTAAGTCAGCCTTTTTTTTAACGGGGATGTCAGTTGCCAGCATGATATAGCATCGGAATAAGGTCTAACAAAGCGGGTCGTGGCAGCTGTATCTTCGCTTTGTGTAACATACTACCGTTTCTTGGGGAGACACGTGGTTTATTTCTGTTTTTAGGCTTTTTGGTGTGATGATTCGGTAAAGACTTACAAGCCAAACACCATGGAAGAAACTGAAACTGATTGGCTGTCAGCGTTTGATGACATTCCCTCTCTTTTACAAAGTTACATAGCCACGTCGTGATCTCTTACTGGCCAGTTTCCGACTAGTTTCGTATGATCTCAGATATCTTTGCGTGCTGTGTGTTATGTTCATATAATTCTTGATTTTCAGCACCTACACAGTCCGTCCCTAGTTAGACACGCAGCCTTTCCATAATCGTATACAAATTAAAGCATCCAAACCCGGTGAGTTGTGCTTTTCATTGAGTAATATTAGTGACTCCGATCTATGTTTATTAACGAGTGATTTCCTGCTCATAATGCTTTTCATATGGTCTGAAACACAACCTCGCTCTTAAATTTCTCCTCTTGTTGTATGTGTACTTCATTTTGTATTTTATTAATTTGACATTTTTCTTCATTGTCTGAAGTTGACGTGCATGCAGCGTAGTATATGTACTGCGGGATAATGTAGATGCGAGGGGCCTGGGGTCGAACTCGTTTCCCAAGAATAGCCCCGAACTCTCAAATTGTGAAGCTCTTCGTTTATGGACATCAGCTCGATTTTTCTATAAGTTCTCTTTGGCGCTAATTATCTTCGTCGGAACTTTAATCTGCAACATCTGCAGTGTAATTTGTGCACTTAACGGCGAAATATCAAATTCAGTGCCCAAGTTATAATTTTGTATATTTTAATATTTATGTATTTAGATGCGAGAGTGTCAGAAATTCTGATCAGAGTTTGTTCCCTCGAATGTAGGCTTAATCTGCCCTTTTACTTCTTCCTGATCGTAGTGCTGATTTGTTACTGTCGTCCCCAAACACGTGCACTGGATTGTCTGATGATTTGTTGACTCCCTTTGTATTGTATTGTGCTTTTAGTGACGTGAGATGACATGGACAGACTTACTTATTTTTCTCGTATCCGGACAGGGCTCCTTACCATCTTCCAATGGAGCTTCTGTGCCTGTTTTAGGCCTTTCTGTTCTTGACCTATAATAAACACCCACATAAACTGGACCAACTGTGCACTTATTTTCCAAAAATCTCGGAGCAGCCTAGTTTTAGGTGCCAGAAGGATAACATGAAGCAAGGTCCAGTATGAGAACCTACAGCTATTCAGCGTCACCGTACAAATTTGAGCGCCTGGGTTTTGTGCATCTTTGTTTTCACTGCGAATCCATATTTTTGGGCCTACTTAATAGTTTCCTATAAAGCGTAACTGTTGTAAGTAGCAATGAAGCGCCCTGATTGAGACCATTTTCAATGCGAAATGCAAGAGTTTTCTACCCACAGAAGTAGTCACTGTGGTGTGGTGTCGTAACATTTCCACAGGTTCGCCGTCCTCCCGACGTAAGTCAGAAGGAAGTCTGGCACATAGCGAGTGACCGCTGCAGTACCCGACTACCGGATTCATAAATTGCCAACGGAATGTTAGTTGTCGTAGTTTCTACTCTTGGAATATGAACTGATTTCACTACGAACGATGTCCAGTGTGAGATAATAAATTGCAGTATATTGGCGCTTAAACTGCTGATTTCGTTCCATCGGAAATGCACATTCTTGCGGAAGGCATTTATCAGTTTTCGTCGTTACCCGTATGCGAGTTCCGGGCTGAGCGGCACATACGCAACGGCATGCTTTGTCGTCGATGCAGTTACTACAGAGACGCTTTATATGAAGTTGAAATTTTGTTCAACGCTGCCGTGAGCCCATAAACACAGTTTGAACCTCTGGAGACGTAAGAAACTATTGACCATGAGTCTCGCTGTAATGGGTTTGTTACGAACAGTAATTATTATCAATGCTGAATTACTCTCGCCCGTGGGAAATGCTCGAACACATTTTTGGAACGGTGGAAGCTACTTGTTATGTGACATTTATATAACTAATGATCATGGTCCTTGCTAGGTATATGCACTATACGAAACTGGATATAAGGAATCGCATTAGGGAAGTCTCAAGTTCCTACGTGGAAAGATGATTTTAAAAGTACCTTGCCCAGAAGAGACATGCGTTCCGAAACATAGTTTGTGTCTATCTAAATCTCTTAAGTGAATATCCCGAATTTTAAGATATACATCTCTCCCTCTTTACATATTATATCGCGACAAGAAGATCTGCCATCAAGCGCGCAGTGGTTTCCACAAACACCAAAGATTGTGACAAGTACAGTCATATTGTCGCTAATATAATGGGCGTGATGCTCTCTTATGCTGTAACAGCCACACGTGTGCTCATTGTGCGGCCGTGTGTAAGTGGAACGCGTTCCATTTTCTGTAAATTATCTCTGTAAGGTCAGATGGAGGGTGTTCATAAAGGTGGAATACCAAGGAGGTCGGGTCAGCAACAGCAGCTGGAAGTAAACCGTGTCGCCCGCCTGGTTCAGTTTCGCTTTTTAAGCGCCTTTCATCTTGATTACTAAATGTAACGAGCACCGCCACAGTGCAAGTGGGATCGGCGTTCCATGATTCAGTGTAACGCATACCCGTTCGGGATTGAACGTACAGCCTTTGTGCAGACGCACGTAAAGAAATGTACACGTACTGCCGGAACCGCTGGTATCAAGGACAGAAATACAAGGGTGAAGTATATTTCTTCCAAGCTTCAATTTTAGCCTTTCCTTGATGGTAAGGCTCGCCATCCACAAAAGTCTGTGTTTTGGCCGCAAGGAAGACTGTTCCTTTTCCTTTTGAGGGTTGTTATTGTCCTTAATTATCACCAAGGTGTTAGTACGAAGCTTAGCTGGAGTAAAATTGCATAATGTGGAGATCCGTGTTGTGTAGTACTCACCATGCAGTGTTGAAATTATCAAATAAAGGAGAGACATTGGGTGGGGCATGTAACGTGCATGGGAAAAGGCAAATGCCCAAATGATTTGCGCGGGGAAACCTGAAAGAAGGCATTGTCTTTGAAGGCCCGGGCTTAGATATGAAGAAAACATTACACTTGACCTTAAATAAGATGGAAGAGTGTGGACTGTATTCATCAGCTCAGGATAGGGACAGGCACGCTGTTGTGAACATGGTAATGAACCTTTCGATTTCACAAACAACGGGGAGTTTCTTGACTCTGTTCCATGGAGCTGTTTGTAGTTTTTGTAATTGTCGTTACCATCATAACCTTGCATGTACTTCAACAGACAATCACGGCTCAGGTTTTGTTTTCTGGGGTGTGACACTGTGTAATCTTGTATGTGATTGCAGCAGGTTTTTGAGGAACATACTGCCGCTGTATTCAAAGTCGAAGGCTGTTGGGGGGGGGGGGATGTCCTCCGAAATTTTGGTATTACGCTACAAGACTACACGTTGTCGGAACTCAGCAGAACACAGAAGAGTCACCCCCGCTTATTCCACAGATAGTACACCCACACCCGTTTTTATTTTCGCACAAAATCTCATGAGACCTAATGTGTTGACTGTTAATAATATTCTTGTACGAAAATGCATTTGTGCAACACATCTGTGCATACGTTTGATCTCCCTGTGCCCGCCATGAAGGCGCATGAGAGAGTGGAAGTATAGATCCACGAATTCTTTACCTCGACGCTAGAGGTAGCTGAATGTTAAGCTTTACGCCGTGGCTGCTTTACTCCTGGGAAAATAGCTACTGGGTACGCTGTCAGTAGGTTGGGTAGGCCCCGCAAAGGGTCTCGACGTTTTGCAGAAGGGGAACAGTGCCCTGCTGGCAGTCGAAAGCCAGTTCCCCAGTTGTTCAACCCGTAGTCTAGGGAGCTGTATTGGATCCGTTGAAGCCACCATGTATTGAGAGGGAGGAAAATTCAACGCTCCAGGAGGAAAGAAAAGCTGTAGTGTTAAAGGGGAGTGAAACGGAGTTGAGGTTTGGGGATGTGAAAAATAATGTTTCCGACGCAGCTGCATCGTACCGAACCGACCGTTCGGAGGTTGGTACTGATGCAGTGCGTAAACTCTTTGGCCTTAGTAAGGAACTCAGGCGAATGGTGGTGAAATAAAACAGCTGAGTCTCTATTATCCGACCCAGACGGAACCGATGGATTACAGAAGCTGTCGGATAATGCGGAAATTAATCGAATAATTGGCTTCGGAAAATTCCTGAACCCATCCTTGCATTCTTCTTGTTTTTATACAAAACTGATAGAGCAGTAGGAGCTGGGTTTGATAAAACTCGCGGTTTTTTTTTTTGGGGGGGGGTCTTTCCAATAAATGCGATTTGTATTGTGTACATGCACGCGCACAGAATTGTAAACAGTGCGTCATGTGGCTATAATGGGATAAAGCGGAATTTCGAATAACCGATGGTCGGGTAATCAGGACTGTGCTGTATAAAGATGGGCGAAATTCTTGGACTGTTTGGCAAGTTCAGATATTTGGAAACGACAGTGACAAATAAAAATTTTATTCACGCACAGGTTATGAAATTAAATTAAATTCCGCGGAGAATGCTTAATAATTCATTACTGAGTCACAATTACCATATACGTGTAACCGAAGGAGTATAATTCGAAACGGTAGCTGTTAAGAGTACAGTTGTAAGGTAGTTTGCCATATATTGTTGAAGTGAGAATAGTGAGTGTCATGGTGGTTTGTTTGGTACAGGTGGTAGAATTCTCGTGCTTTGATGTTACCAGGAATAGAAACATGCCGTTTACCAAAGAATTCATTCAGAGTTCTCAGCGCTCAAGACGAAGTTTTTTTTAAAAAATCGGGTAGAAAAAAGTTAATATAACATGTGCATGACTTGTATCTTACAGTAACGTTTGTTTTCAATCCTCGATTTTATGTGTATTGAACGAAATGCAGTGTTTAACCATTTAAGCACTGGCGTGATGATTGATCTCTCATAACGGACTAACCTGAAGTGAAATGAATTTTGCTCAACGATTTCACTGTAGATCCTCCATTGCCGTGTATAAAGGTGGTTTAGAGTTACATGAGGAAGACCAACAAGATGCACACTTTTCTTAATAATCTATTTCACTTAATTTATCCTCGACATGTTTCGAACAAGCAATTGCTCGTCATCAGGAGGAGTTCTGTACAAGCAGCTTACTGTATTTCACCACGCATCTTAAGATGAGTCTAGTAGCTGACGCAATACGAATGATACTGGGTACAGGCAGTCATTCGTATCGTGTCAGCGACTAGACTCCTCTTAAGATGCGTGGTGAAATATTGTAAGCTGCTTGTACAGAACTCGTCCTGATGATAAAACAATTGCTTGTTCGAAACATGTCGAGGATAAATTAAGCGAAATAGATTATTAAGAAAAGTGCTTCTTGTTGGTCTTTCTCACGTATGTGTATCACGATGCACGGTTCAGAGAATGTAATGTGGTTTAGAGTGTGTGTGTTTAAAAATACGGACGGGATTGACGATCTCCACGTTTGATTACCCGAACGTGAATGTGTGCTGCCAAAAATCCATGTAAAGGAAAACCTCCCACCTTGATTAAGCTGAGAGTATCGTCATCTCTGTGGAACCTTGAATGATACTTGTTGCACTCACCCAAGGCTGCAGGCAGACCTGAGATCTTGACCCAGGCTTGCCAACCTGTCCATGCTAGGCAAGATTTCCGCCTGCTCTACGCGGAAATCCGAAAGATCCTTCACGCACTTTGTGTTTGTCGAATTACAGAATTGAATAAGCGAAGCAACAATTTTAAATACCTGCTCCGGTGTTTATTGAGCTGATCACAGGTGAAGGGTATGATATCTCGTTTCTTTTTTTTGGCGTCGATGCACTTTGGCCATTATCGTCGTTTGATTTTTATTTATTTGACGTCGATCTGTCAGCTGGTGTTATTTAATGCTAGTGATGTACCTCACATGTCTCTAAGCTCATAAGAAAAACGTATGCGTTCATTCACGAGTTTCTTTGTGTGAGTCGGCAGGGGTAGGAGTTTTATTTTTTCCAAGGATTACAGACTGTCTCTGGGGTCCTTCCAGCTCCCTTTTCAGTGCGTGCCGGGGTAAAACAAACTGACCACCCACGTCTGTGTAATGCCGAGGCTAAATAATGCCAAGAGCTGTACCACCAGTATCATATTCATACTTGGGCGTGCACAGAGGCAGCTTGGTTGCTTGGTGGCAATAATTGATGAATCTACAGAATCAATGCATGTACAATTTAGTACGGAGGGAGATCACACGCCTACAGATTTTGTACGCGATCAGACTCTTCCTAGTATTTTATCGTATGACCATCCGCACGTGAATGCGGCATGCCAACCCAGGTCAACATTTCGTTTTACTGGTTGATCAGAAGTGTACGTTACCTAAATGTGACACGAACGCTGCCGATTTCTGCAGGGCGTTTGTTTTAATCGTGTGTACAACAGCCTTATTGCACCCGCCGGGACATCCTCTGACAGTATCGTGTAAGACCTTACAAAAAGTTAAATAAACCATAGCGTCTTTGCGTATGTCAAGCATCAAGACATAACTAAAATATTTAAAATATTTTCTTCTGAAGTAGGAGCATGTAAAATGCAGCCGAGGTAGCGTGTTCTGTATACTGACTAGACTGCGGGCTGGAAGATATGAGATTCGATTTCTCGGCAGGGGCACGAGGTTTTGCTCTTCCCCAAAATGTCCAAACCGGCTCCAGGGCTCGTCCAGCCTTCTGTTTAGTGACTGCGGCGATAAAATGGCCGGGGCTTGAGCTGCCCGCTTAGCTTCATCCAGTGCCAGTTTAAAAGTGACTGGAGCCCTACCTCCGATCCTGCAGTGTGTCTCGATGGCGCGAACAGGGAGGTACAGATTTATGTTTTAGTATGCGAGATGGTTCTGATATTTGTCTCCAAATCATGGTAATAATTCTGGAAGCACCTGATAAGCACAGTGCTGGGATTACTGTAGGACTGGGATTATACTTCCGTGTTTGCGATCTGTGATCATGCGTTGACATTTTCATTACCATCGTAATACGAGGGAGAGTCAACTGAAACCCTTAAAAATTAACACACAGTTATATTACAGTATTTAAGGTTTTCATTTGACTCACCCTCGTATATCGATTTCTTCGTTTCATATCCATCTTCTTCCTGTTGTTGTTGTTGTGATGGTGGTGGTGCTGAGTATGGTTATTTGTGGACATTCTTGTGTTTTAACTGGGTTTTAATTTGTGCACGTGTATGGTTGTTTTTACCCAATACAACGGACCATTTCGAGGGCGCTACGTTGGCCCCTGAGAAGGCTCCCTGGTTATGACACCTATGACATGTCGCAACATGTAGGAGATTTACTAACGTGTGACTTGTATATTTAGGTGCATGTAATGTTGTTTATTGCTTGCGTAACGAGGAGATTCATAATTTGTACCCCATACCACATATTAAGTCTGTCAGGATGATCAAGTCCAGAACAATGATACGCATGGGACAAGCTGTCTTGCGTAGATGAGACGAGAAAACCGTAGAGGATTTTGTGCCTGAAACCCTCAGGAGAAGACTTGTGCGCTCGATGGGTGCACATTAAAACACATCTTTAAAAATGAGAAGTTTTGGGTGTGAACTGGATTAAAATGACGCCGATTGGCGCCAATTGCCAGCTTCTTGTAGGTAGCACTTTGAGGTAAACATGAAACCGGGAATTTTGTGATCGGGCTGTGTTGTTGTTGTTGTTGTTGTTCGGGAGCGTGCACGCTTACCTCACGTAGTGCTGATGTTAGTGTGTGGAGCTACAGGCCTACCTTCATACCCCGCCTGTTTATATTTCATGGCTTGCTGCTTCATTAACAGATCGTTAGCTTTGTCTTATCACGTGATTATGATGCTAATACTCATTTACTCTTCTCCAAATATTAGTTCTGTTAGGATAATCGTCATACCATAGATCTTCGTGGCTTTTATGAGGATGTTGCTACGGGGAGGAAGTCGTCGCATTATGCGATAGTACTGAGCAGGGAGCATCCATAGTGTCCACAACATAACTCAGACCCTGCTGTCCCAATGTGTCTCTTCCCCATTGAAAATCTTAAGTATTTGTTAATCCCTGACCCGAATGGAAAAAGGAAAGCGGGTAGTGGAGTTAGAAGGTCGCAGGTACCGATGTCCTCGTTGTACAGTCCGTATCAGAATGCTAGCAACACAGCGAATCGATAATACTTCCAGCAGTATCTGACCGGCCACTGAGCACCAAGTGATAAATGTAAAATTCGTCTGTTTCCGACATTATGTACCGAAATAAGTGCGAAGTTTGTTAGACTTAACAGCACATTTTTTGTAGTTACATCTGTGACGTTGCCGTACGCTGAAGGCATGTATGGGGCGTGGAGATGAGGGTGTATTCTTTTTTTAACCTCATAAGGTTGAGTTGTCAACTTCCCCCCCCCCCCCAAATAGAAAAACAGAGGAAATCTTGTGGATAAAGATTGTCTGGAAACAGTGTGCTGCTGAAATGTTTGTTTTTGACTTAAGATAGAGGAAGTAAATCTTATGCGTATTGGACCGTGCATCATCTTGATATTTGAATAAAGGTTGACCAACTAGATGACACTTGCTTTATTATATATTGCTCAACATGTTTCAGACGTATTAACGTCTGAAACATGTTGA
>Ga0131853_10013794_pt1 | contig 14815 bp, 8 predicted proteins | sample TergutLab28metaG_FD_92764 | JGI IMG/M metagenome (GOLD analysis project Ga0131853, IMG submission 92764) | Labiotermes labralis P1 segment gut microbial communities from Petit-Saut dam, French Guiana - Lab288 P1 (version 2) (version 2) | ecosystem: Host-associated > Arthropoda: Insects >... | reverse complement strand
AGGTAAGGGTGTAAAAAATTAAAGGGTAAAAAAAAAAAATAAAGGTGGGGGGGGGGGGGAAGTAAGTTATTGTATGTTTCCAGAGAGAAAAGAAGCTTGGTAGACAGAAGAAACAAGAAATGAACTGCAAATTAATTTTAACCTAATTTGAAGAAGTGTAATAAGAGCCAGAAAAAATATCTCCATGGAATTACATAGATTGTAAACATTATTCCTGAACTGTTTTCATTGTAGTATTATGCAATTCCTGGATGGCGCTTTACAGTTTTGATGTAATATTTTGTTTCTGATCTACCAATTGAAATTGTGCTTGGCAGTTTTGTTCAGAGGAAGAACCATGATAGCTGCTGTTCTGTTGGAGAAGAATTGAAAGTATGTGAACAGTGGTTGAAAAATATTTTGGTATATCTGGCATGCTCTGATTTTGCTATTATATTGAATTTAAAGGGCCCAGCAAATTAGATCAGTGGCAGAAAGTACTGCTGTTGGAATAGGAATGGCTAATAGGTTAACTTATGAACAGTATCCCAAAATCCCCTGATTATGTCAAAGAAATTTTGACAAAACATGTATATTCAGTAAAAATATTTTGTGGAAAGTTGTATTTGACTGTTTTATGTGTAACTGTGAACATACTTGATTCTGGGGAAGGCTTTTTTTGAACCAAAAGGTTTACCATTTCCACCAGACCTTATCCTGAGATTGATGAATCCAGTACACACTCAAATTGCCGGCAAACTGATGAAGTTTCTGTCCTGATTTTCATCTTCATGACCTGAAAAAAAACCATGGGAAACCTCAACCAGGAGATTTAATAAGCTGACCAGGTTTTTTAGTTACCCTTCCTGAACATACAGTGAATCCTTTTCACTTATTCATAGAGGCATACTGAGTAAGATGTATTGGACAACCAGACATTGTGCATAGATGAAAGTCTGTTAATTATTTGCCATAACAGGATACAGTGGATATTTTGGTGGGATGGCACATTGATGGGAGTCAGGCCATTACCGTGACACAATATGCATCATGCAGTCTGCAGAAGCTAACCCGTTATTGGGTGGCAGACCTCCAGTTCTCACTCACATTGTTGGGGCAGTTCCTTGAAGACATGGAAGCATACGGAGAGGATCTTGTGTTTCCAACTTCAGGGCGTTCATCCCCTGCTGATGATCCTCCTCCTACACCGGAAGACTGCATTTTACGAATTACTTCTCTGATAAGGTATGACTGGCTCCAGCTTTGATGTATTTGATTTGGTAATGATGACTACATTGATTACTGTATTTAATTGGAACAAAATCTTGTTTAGCTATTCATTTTCTAGTAAGGTTCTTAACATTTTGATTATTCATATGAATATTGGAAAGATTTGATATGGACTATATAACTGTTTAACTGTAATTATTATGGACCTTGGGCATGGAAGGGTTCTGGCAGAATTTATGAAATTAAGATGTACCTTGTTATTGTATCTGTTGTGTAAGAGGGTGGTTATTGTTGTGAAATTGTGTTTCTGATATCTGGTGTACAATATCTGAAGCAGGTATGATGGAATTTGTTGGTCGCAGACTCCAGTTGGTTTTCCTATACAAACAAAACAGCACAAGAAAATAGAGTTATTATCAGTTGTCCTCTACAACCATTATTTTTTACACTTCCTGGTTTGGAAAGCATAATGCTGAATTTTCAGTTCTTGTATTAATACATGTTCTTATTTCATTTTAGAGTGTTCAACACTGTTACAAAGAGTCTGGGGCAACATTTAAATCCAACAGTGTCACCGGCTGTTACCTGGACTTTCATAACAGATTGTTTTGCCAAGATGCTGCGTACTGTGGTCAAAGCTTTGGATATTTGTGTGGATGAGGATTTAATAGTTACAGGTATGCACTGATGCTTGGCAATTACATTTCTTTGCAGTGCAATATACTGTACAGGCGGACCCACGTATCCGCGGGTAATACGTTCCAAGACCTACCGTGGTTATGTGAAACCATGGATAATACCAAGCGCTACATATAATTTCATATAATGTGTTATTCGTGTAACACACATAAATCTGGTAAAGTTTAATTGATAATTTACACACAGTAAGACATTACCAACAGTAAATAAAGTGTACTGTACACTACATTATACATTTACAGTGTACTTTCTCTTGTACATATGAAAGTAAGGGATTCTGATGTTTTAGCCTAATCCACAGGAGTCGGTTGAGCAGTGAGAAAATACAGTACCTGTATTGTACAGTGTCATGTACAGTTTCAAGGGATGACAGAACAATAAAAATCATGCTTTTCCATCAAATCGCAGCATAAGCAATGAAAAAAATATCTTATTGTTACACGTTTTACAATGAAAATCATACGTACTTACGTACCTGTACATAACCTGTAATAAGAAAATATTATTTGTTAAAAAATATCCTATTGTGGGTATTCACTGACTTCTCCATTCTCCTTGTTGCTTTCTGAACACAAATACTGCGATAACACGGCAGCTAATTCGAACAGTAAGAACGCTAGAAGCAGAATGGTGGCACGTTTGTAGGGGAAACGTGGGTATGGGGACAATGGAAGATGAGTCAAGTACTGGCTGCGTTTGGGCTGCTGGATTTCACCATGTTATGGCCTGTTCTCACTTGGTGCCCATTTTGAAACTTATGAACCATTTATTTCTTCGATTTTTCAAATTTTTTTTCAGGCTGTGGTAAACTGCGGATAACAAACTGCGGATGCTGAATCCGCAGGTATGGGGGTCCACTTGTATTTGTTTTCTATCTTCTGCACTGTCGCTGTGTATGAAGTAAGAATGGCAGTTGAAATCTGTTAGAAATACTCAACTGTTGTATAGGGACATTGTACAGAGTGAAATTCATGAACTTAATTAAAAAATTTTTTTTTTCGCGTTTGCATGTTTTGTACTCGTAGTCCATTTTGCCAGTTTTATTTCTCCTACATATTGTTTTTCTTCATTTAGTACTGAAACAGGTTAAGTGCCCCCCCCCCCCCCAACCCTCTTCATGAATCTTTGTGCTTGAAAGTGTAGTTGAATTCATCATTTTTTCATTTTCTGAAAGTGTTTTTTCTTCATCTAGGATTCAGTTCAGCCACCTAACCAGAGATGACTTTGCGTTTGAAATTTATGTGGGCCAGAAATTTTAATCCATATTAGGAAACAGTATTTAAGCTTTGTCTCTTTGTTTCCCCCAGGTTAATAGTTTTTTTCAGTGGCTACAGAATAGATGACAAGTTAAACTCGTAGCAGGAGCTGAGGCTTTTTTTTTGCCACTAAATGTAGAGCAGCTCTGGCTCTTTCCTCAGGGGGGTAGTAAACTTGTCAGGACATGAAGCTCACAGCCTCTTATATCCAGCACTGAGGCAAAGAATGTGTGAGATTATACCTTCATTCCATTTTATTCGATCAAGGCATGGTGCTCAATTAAATGCAGGTAGTTGTACCTCTTTATATTGGTGGGTTTGGAACCAGTATATCCTGTTTCCAGTGTGGGCCGGGTAGTACAGTCGGTATAGTGACTGACTACGGGCTGGACGGTCTGGGATGGAATCCCGGTGGGGAAGAGATTTTCCGCCTGTCCAGACTGGCCCTGGTGCCCACCCAACCTCCTCTAAAATGGGTACTGGGTCTTTCCCGGGGGTAAAGTGCAGCCGGGGCGTGCTGCTGACCACTCAACCCTCTTCTAGTGCCACGGTCATGGAAGAGTAGAGCTATACCTCTACCCACCCTCTGGGCCACACCGGGCCTGTCATGTTACCTTTATCTTTTATTTATATCCTGTTTCCAGTAAAGCTTAAATTTTCTTAATGTTGTGAAATATTTTGGCAGAAAGTTGTGATTTGTTATGTTTTGAAGGGTGCGTCATTTCCATCCTGTTTGCTGTATGTTTACCCACTCTTAATGTCTTTTTTGTAGGTTAAATCTCTTATTCTGATGCATTTTCTCTTCAACAGCAAATGAGTGCACTTGCTTACTGCTGTTGCACTTGCAGTCAAAGACCTCAGCAGCCAGTGAGATGCTGTATGGACTGATAGACAGACAGCTTTCACTGGTGCCACAGCTTGCAGACTTCACCATAATCTCCATGCTTAAGATGATTGCAAAGGTTTGTACACTGTGTACAGAAGCTTGTGTTCTTTCATGGAGAGATATTTGTCAAGGACTGATATTTGAAGACTGGCCTGGAAAAGAAATTTAAATGATATGTTAATGCTAAGGCACACAGCAATGCCTTTAAATCCCACTTTTCATGAGGTAGTTCTAATTTGTCATTATTAAGGTAGAAGCAGCATTTAGAGTTGGTGATTATACCATATTTAGCCAGCTGTGGGACTTCTTTCTGATTGGGCATTTTAAGTGTTTGGAGTGGTCTGAAATTTGAGTTGGAAGTGACAGATTGTACCATGCTGAACCAGATGAATGCTTGCATAGCCAAATTTGTGTTTGAAGTACCAACCTGGATTTTGCTGAGGCAAACAAAGGCATGCATAGCCATATTTGAGTTTGAAGTGCCAAATTGGACCATGCCAAGCCAAATGAATGTGTGCAAAGCCAAATCATAAGGAAGATAGAATAGAGAACACAGAATCCTGTAATGCTGTAGTTCGTATTAATGTTTTCTTATGCCAGTAAAATGGCGGGCCATGTGGAGAAAAGGACTAGAAGTGTTAGATGTATTCCAAGTGGTATAAAGTTTGGAGTGGTAGCAGTATGTGTGAGGAAGATGAAGGCATGCTCTGAAAATAATGAAAGTGGAGAGAATGATTCTTTGGTGAAGGGATGCAGATGGGAAGTGAAGTATTGTGTTTGAAGTACATGAAATTAATAAAATATTTTTCTTCGGTAAACATGTTTTTAAGTGGTTATGGGAGATCCAGGTAAATACATATTTCCTCCGCAGTTATGTTCTAATGGGATTTGTCTTAGATTAGGTTTTGTAGCATATGGGTGAATACATTATTATAATTTTATATTCATGTGGCTCTGGGTTTAAAATGTTGCTGTTTATCCTCGATCCTACAGGACACTGTTAAAATGATCTTGAGATGTGTTGTGAAAAGGACGCTGGCGCAGTGTAGGCTGCATTGACAGGGTTTTGTTTAAATAGGATTAAATATTTATTTAATAATACAAGTTCTTGGTCTTTGATTCTTCTCATTGTTGCACTGTGCATTTTGTAGAATTACTTTAATTTTCAACCAACAAATGCACTTACATAAAATAACACACTAAAACACTTAAAATCGCTCCGACATGTTTCGATCCTTAGATCATCCTCTGGGAGCTACGTTGTTCCTTACTAAAGTCATTTTAAAAACATTCACAAAGTTCCTTTATATTAACAGGGTGTTGTGGCAGCATGCTTTTTGAGAGTTTTAGAGAGTTACACGGTGGGGCAGCTAGGTAGCTCCTTTAAGTGCAGGTTCTTTCCTGACAGCTGGCTCTTCAAGTTTGGGCGTCTGTCACGTGAAGGTAATCTGTAGTTCTCATGTCTTTGTGGTCATGAAGGAAAGCAGGCAATCTGAGTTGAGTGTTCCTCAAGTGTTACAGCATGACTGGTGAGTTGGGATCAGCATTTACTATTCATACACTATGTGCAGGGAAATATCACCATAATATTCCAGCATTTAGTGAAACTCAGCATGTCATGAATACTTTTTCCTTGTCTCCAAGACCTGAATATATAAACAATGTATTATATTCCTGTACTTAATAATTTCAGTAATTTTTTACTTCGAGAACTGATGTATTGATTTAGTGTGATTTTGGTTGAAGTGACAGTATTTTCATTTGTGCTTTGCCAGAAATTGTTGCTATCCAATCATAATCCTTCAGTGAGTGATATATCTTAAAGATGTGTGGAAATGACAGTGCTTGTGGCATTGCAGTTTTTCTGATTCTAAACTGTGCTTGTCAGAGTTTTCATGTCACTAAATATTTTAGAATTTAATTTGATATTTTTGTTTAATATATTTATTTGTGTTGAATAATTTTTTTTAATTGTTTGCATGAAGTTACTTAAACGTGGTTGTATACATTAAGTCTTATGAGAAGGTCAGCATTTTTTAAATGTAATTTTGTACAAACCCAGTTTAGCGAAAACCTACGTCTAGTTTAAGAAAGGCTTTCTGCTGGATGATTATTTTATAGGGATTTCACTGTAATGCAGCTAGGTGAACAGAACAGGTGAGACTTTAGATCATAATGCCTCTGGGAATATGTAGTCCTGTATGTTGACAAAATTTCGAAGTAAAGGTAAAGGTAAAGCAGTCCCGTTCCAGGCCCAGAGGGTTCCAGGAAGTTAAGCGTTCCCAGATTTCGTGACAACAGCACAGGATGGTGGTAGGTGGTCAGCCTTACGCACTGGCCGCCTTTACCCTCAGGAAATACTCCTGGTACTCATTTCTGTTAGAGGCTGAGTCGACCCCAAGGCCATAGTGCGATCGGAAGGATTTTATGTCAATGAAAAATCACTGACACCAGCTGGGATCAAACCAGCGACCTTCCGATTTGTAGCACAGCACCTTAACCACTGTGCTACCGCAGTCCCCAAACTTCCAAGTAGCTATTCAAAATATAAGTATAAGATGTTAAAGTCTGCTAATGTATTTTTTTTGTTTGTTCTGCAAGAAACTGGGCATAGTTTAATTCACCCAACAAATAATTGTGGCATGACACATGGTGGAACTTATTTCATGGCTCAAATGTTAATATGGTTACTATGAAACATCTTCTGATCTTGTTAGTTGCAGATTGGTCTGTCCATATATATCACTTCTGATGATAGGAATCTGTGCAAATGTTGTAGTAGTTATGCTCTAGTCATTTCTTGTGTAATTTTTGTGCTCTGTGTGTAGACTGTACGAGAGGTGAGTGCAAATCTGCCCTTGGAATTGGTACAGAAGCTTCTAGGAACTGACTCTCCCTTGCTTGAGCTACGTTTCTCACCGTCTCTAAACATCCAGTCTGAAGTCTTGGCAGTATATCATAGTCTTCTAAATCTGAAGAATATCCCTCTGCTGCAGGAAGCGTACAGGTATGATGTTTCTATATTAGCTCCTTGTGTACACACATGCATGCATATTTACATACTTTCTGTGAATCCCAAAAGTGGTCAGTATAATGTAGTGTGTGGAGTAAGCCGTCTGATACGAAGTGTACAGATAAGTGCAGCCCAGAGTACTGTTTAGAATTTGAGGTTGGGCCACTATTTAGAAATTCTGTGTTAGTATGGATTTGTAATTTGAGACCTTATCAGTGTACACAATTTCTTTAGTAGTGCTTGTTCACAATATGTACCTGAACGCAAGATAACCCCAAACTTCCAGCCTGATCTCTTTTGGAATATGGCTGGCATTCGTAGCCCTTTTCTTCATATGTTTTGCCACTTTTTTGGTGCAGTGTATTGAGAATGTGATTTGTAGTATTGTAGGTTGATGTGTTTTTGCTAAACACGAAGGGCTTGTTTTATGCCTCTTTGTTTTACTCCTTTTTGTTTTAATGCCCTTTACCAATTTACACCACTTCCCAATTTATGCTGTCTCATTGTCTGTTTAACGATCTCCACTTATTTAAAGATTTCCATTTATTTGCGTCTTTTTTTTTTTCTTATGGGTATATCAATTTTGATTTATACTTTTTTTTTTAATACACCCACTTTGTCAGGAACAGGTTTTGGTGCCTTGATATTAGTGCTGTGGTTTGGTTGGACACCATCCTGTTTGGTGCTTCAGACTTAAATTTGTTATCATCTCACATACTTAAACAGTGAGATTAGAGAAAGAACCTTGTTTTACGTGTGGGTGGATAACATACTGTTTACGATTTATCTGTTAGAACCCAGGTACATTTGTAGTTTGTATATTAAACCAGACATTTCCATTGCAGATTGGGTTCATACTATGGATAACTTGGCAGCACATGTTCTTTGAAAGGGTGTAACATATACTTTCGAATGTTCAGATATGTGATGTGTATTTCTCCCTAAATTGTTTCCCTATTTGTACTGTGTTTTTCAGATATGTCCTTGGAGATCTTGAGATAGCATACAAGATGTACGTACCATCTGTTGAAGAACTATGCCAGCAGAATCCTCACCATAATCTTGTGTATAAAATGGACAGTGTAGAAACCATCATTCTGTTTCATCTTCGTGCTCTTGCAGATCTCGGTAAACAAATTTCTTTTTGTGTGCATTTTGTCTTGTACTTTTTATGAGAGGTACCTAGTTGATATTTGAATTATCTTTTATTTTCTAAATGTGGGATACGTGTTTATGTATGGGTAATTTACCTAAATTTTGAGAATTGTCAGGTTTGGGAAATACAGTGTCTTTACTATGTTAGTGAGCTTAAGTTCTAGATAATCTGATAGCTGTGAATGTCTTTTAGAATGTTGTGCACTGGACGATTGGGAATTTTGTTGACCAATGTATGAAATTGTGTACCATCCAGGTCTGTTTTGATTCATGTCTGTCTGTATTCATTTAGTTGAGGAAATATCTGTGTGATTGAGTGTGGCATGAAATGGCTGATATCTATTCTGCTGACAGATGGGTCAGTGGAGGAAATTTTCTGACTCTCTGTTTCCTTAGATTTTTTCATCTTGTGCAGCAGTTCTGTAAGACATCTGTATCTGTCACCCTTTGGGTCCTGCCTCTTTTTTGTAATTCCAGACCTCTGTATCTGTATCCATTCTTTAAACATATCCAGATCACTATAATATGCTTATCTCAGACTCCTTTGGCCATGCTTATGCTGCAAATAAATGGTACAAAAATTATGGTGTAAAATAGAGGGATGTTTTATTATTCTAGCAAATGCTAGTAATTCCATCATTGGAATGTGGGCGTTGAAACCCAGCATCTTGGAGTTATTAGCAGTGAAGTTGCTGCCTTGTGACAATGCGCTACCACTGTTCAGCCCATTGCTGCAGTACTCTGTCCTCTACCTGCTTTACAGTCATTGCTCAAGGTGAGTGGGATTAGTGAGGGAGAGAGTGTCACATGTTAGCAACTTGAGATGTACATATTTGATGTTTATTGGACTGTGCATCATTGTGATAACTGGTAAATAAAAAACCAACTAGATGTCACTAGTTACATTTATTTTACTTCTTAGAGACTCAACGTGTTTGAGGCATTAATATGCCCATCTGCAGGAGTTTGCGACTATGTTGTTGAACTACCACATTGGCCGTTTCGTTCTTGATTTGTTGTGTGTTGGAGTTTGGGTGCACAACAAGTTGTGCTTCAACCGGCAGCCTGGATACCACCCTAGCCAAACTGCACCCAAATTCCAACACACAACAAATCAAGAACGAAACGACCAGTGTGGTAGTTCAACAACATAGTCACAAACTCCAGCAGATGGGCATATTAATGCCTGAAACACATTGAGTCTCTAAGAAGTAAAATAAAAGTAACAAGATACATCTAGTTGGTTTTTTATTCGTCATTACATATTTGCTTTTGTTGCCATTAAAATGGAGAAAGTTTCTTCTTGTGCTTGCAAATGAAACAAGACAGGCAAAATGCATATAACATAACACTGAGGTGTGTTCGTGTAACGATTGTTACAGTAGAAAATCAGTGAGTATTTGTAGCCTTATATTGTCATGTTGTTATCTGTGGCCTAGTTTTCTCATAAATGGCACACTTTTCCAAAAATAATTACTGAACACAAAGTTTGTGTTTTGATTTTCTCTACAACTTTGTCTGAAACACTTCTCATTGTACAAAGAAATGAGCAAGATGTGATAAAAAAGTAAGTAAAGTAAAAAAGTAAAAGTAATATTCTTCTTGTTCGATTATATGAAACTTGAATATTTTTTGACACTTACTCGAAAAATCTTCAAATATCAAATTGGGAGCCGAGTTGTTCCATGTGGATGGATGGATGGACAGATGGACAGACATGACGAAGCTAATAGTCGCGTTTTGCAATTTTACGAGCGTGCCTAAATAAGTATTACAAAATTTAAATGTGGTATAACATTTTCTGGGGAAATCAGATGATTAGAAATTTTAATTTTTCATTGTACATACTGTTGCTTAATTGCACTAATTATCTAGCAGGTCATTATTTTTACATTTTTATCCTGTTATCCAGTAGCTCTGCTTTTGTTACATGTTTCAAAATGGTTGAACATTCATGAGATGTGGTTCTGCATTTTGTACATCCTAGCAGAATCATGCTGGAAGTGGAAAGGTATTTTGTTTTGGATGTGCTGAGGTTAGGTGAATTTTGTGTTTGATAACACTACTTATTCCATTCTCAATATTATTTTTGTATTTTCCGTACCTAGCAGAATCATGCTGTAAGTGGAAAGGTATTTTGTTTTGGATGTGCTGAGGTTAGGTGAATTTTGTGTTTGATAACACTACTTATTCCATTCTCAGTATTATTTTTGTATTTTCTGTACCTGTGCAACTCAATTTCGTTTAAAAAGAGGTGAGGGGAGGAGGGTGTACAGGCTTACGTGATTAAGATTTTCTTCATTTGTGCACTTACGCATCAGCACATGTATGAGGGTTTGTTTCTTTTGTTAAGCATTTGCCATATGAAATGTTTGATATAAAAACTGTAGGTAGTGAGGTACTTTACATTTTATTTATATGCCAATTTTTTGTGCAGTATTTTTTTTTTTAATGAAATTTGTGATTTTTGTATGAGATTAAAGTATGGGGTTATATTGGTTTGATAGGAACCAAAAGTAAATATGCTTTATGGATTTTAGTGACATACACAAGGACAGAATTACTTCAAAATCTTTTCAATGGTTTTGGAGACTAACCATTCTAACACACACATGAGCATGCTTGACTTCGTGTTCACTCTGTGTGTAATTCATTTGACCAAGAGGGATGTCACGTGTACCTTACATGGTTAATGTTTGTCACACATTTTTTTTATCTTTGTGCTGTTTTAGGTACAATCACTTTGTATCAAGCAGTGCTTTGGTGAGTTCTACAAATTGCAGATCAAATGTACATGATATTCTTGGTTTGCCGGTCACTCTTGGGCCTGAAGTGCCCACAGCTTCCCCCACCAGTGGTCACCTGTCTATCATACTTCGTCTGCTGGCCGATATGCTTTCGCAGGTTTGTCCAATAAGCTGATTGTTTTCTTTATGCAGGTATAGTCTGTTTTGTGATGTGAGACAAACAGGGAGCACTGTATAATTGTGCGAACTGCTGAATGGTGCTGTATGTAGTCTAATTTTTTGTTATGCTGAGTTCGTTAGAACCTCCAGTACCCTGGGTTGCATGATTGTTATTACCATGAAGCTTGTATGTTACTTGAATTGCATATTCTAAGTCCAAAAGCTGTTACTCTGTTCATGTAATCACATTTTGTCAGCCAGTACCACGAATGGTGTATTGTCTTTTTGCCATACCTGCTTAGAACCAGAAGCTAAGAATTGTTGCAGTGTAGTGAGTAGCAATATTGCTTCATGTTGACAGGTTTTTGAGGTGCTGCTTGGGCCTCAGGCCAACTAGCTGTCTTGTTTTATGTTTTTGGTACGGTGCATTGTAATATAATCGTATAATGCAGACCAACAAATGCACCTTTATTAAACTTTAATTTAATTTTTCACAATATATTGTGAAAATTAAAATTAAATTAAGTTTAACAAAGGTGCATTTCGTTGGTCTGCATTTTATGTAATAGCTATCTTGTGTTGTCCTTCTAGGCATATGCTGAAAAATAACTTAAAGTAAGCCACAGATGTTTCCATCTGTGTCATTTCTAATTCAATATTCACAGTCATCCTTCTGTCTGTATTATGTCATTAAATAATTGAAGCATTTAGCACACTTGGTGGACATGGATTGTAAGAGTGGGTGACGTTTCTGAATTGGTGGACGAGCTGGTAGGGCAAGGGTAGTTGAAGATACTTAGCTCTTCAGTACTAGCCTTATTGCACTGTACAGACTTTTAATTATACACGTGCTGTCAGGCTTGGTGCATGGTACAGTTATGAATGCATTTAAGGGGTGCTGTGTTTTACACCCCCTCAACGCGGATGGTGGTGGGAGTTGAAACTGGAGTGCTATTGAAGGAATAAAAGTGTTGCTGTGTTGAGACTAGTATACATTCCTGTATAGGAAGTCGTGCAATGGAATATGGGATCTAGCTGCTCTGGAGGAAGTAAATTGTTTAGAAACTAAATGTGCAGCATGTAATGTATGCGGGTGCACCTTCATTACCATCCTTACTGTTGTAACATCTAGCTGACAAGGGCAAGCTTTTGTGTTATAGGAAGAAGAAGAGATGTTCGTGATAACATTACGTTACATAGTCTGTCGAGAGAACCTAATGTGAAATAAAAATTAGACTTGTGGGCTGGGATAACATAGTTGGTATAGTGACTTGCTACAGGCTGTGTAGTCTGGGGGTGAATTGTAGTGGGTGCGAGATTTTTGGTACCTGTGCATTCTGGACCTGGGGCCCACCCAGCCCTCTGTAGAAAGGGTACTTGGGTCTGTCTCCTGGAGGGAGGAACATGTTGACTGCTGACCCCCATCTAGCACTGAGATTAAAGGAAGAGTAAAACTATATCTCTGGGCCTTCATGGACCTAGGGTAAATGTTGCTTCACCTTGGTGAATTAGACTTACAGAGTGTGCTGTACATTGTTCATATTGATGACAAAGAAGTAACAATAAAACATTGTGTACTTGTAATGTCAGTATGTGCTGAATAAAGTCCTGTGTGTTTGCAGGAGACATCAGAGGAAACACGCCTGTTAGTTCTGTCATGGACACGTGAACTCCTTGTCCAGGCTCAACCATACTTGATGGTATTGCATCAGACGGCTGGGTTTGAGAAGGTCTTGTTTGCCATTGTTGGCTCTGGATTCCATCATAGTGCATCCATTGTGTTGGGAGTTGCAGGAAACATTGAGCAGCTCTTGGCTAACAAGAAAGTGCCTTGGAAAGTAAGAACACTTTGTGTCTTCATTCCTGTTGGCTGAGATTTGCTTTTACTTACTAATTCTTGTGCTTTAATTTACTAGTTCTTGTAGATTAAACTAATTGTTCACACAAATAGCTGGCTTCTTGATCATTGTTTAGAATTATGACACTTCAGGTCTTCACCTGTATCTGTTCATTGTTTTAGACCAGTCCTTCGAAGTTAGTGGTCTGTTGTCCTCAAATTCTAGTTAACTTAATATGATTACAGAAATGCATTATGGTTTTATTGCATTTTACATTAATTTCCAGCCAACCTGGGTCATTAGTATGAGTAAATTGTCTTTGTAGAAGGTTTTCTCAGTTGAGTGTTCAAATCTGCTGCTCCCCATTCCTTCCATGGGCGTTCCATTGTAGTGGTTAAAATAGCCCAGAGAAGTTACTGCTTCATAATGCAGTGTGTGTTCATTTTCTATTTGCTTTTAGTGACTAGGTAGTTTGTGTTGAACATTATCATGTACTGTGCAGAGATTCCATTCATTAAGTCAGGTGCAACTAGTTTCCTTTGTGACAAATTATTTAACATACCCTTGTGCTTTTCTTTTAGTTCCACATGTTCCATGTGACTGATTGGGTCATCTCTTCAATTTTAATATTGCATACAGGTGTTCATTCTTATGTTGCCAACAATGTAAACATTGTACCTGTCCTAGTTAGGTATGATTGCTGTTTTACTGGCCTGCAGATCAGGTGATGTTGGGAGTTATGTAACATCTTCAGAATTGTGTGGTTCATTTTGCTGTAGCTCATAGTGTTTTGTTGTGTTGTCTGCAGCACAAGCTTGTGTCTGAGGTACTTGAACTTTGTGTTCTGCATCTGAACTCGACAAACAGCATGGTTAGGAACAGGTTCAGCCACATTCTGTCTCTATTGCCCTGGTACTTTGTCGTCATGAGGCTCGGCGATGCAAGCCAAGCTGTGGAAGTGAAGGTTTGTATGCATATGGCTTTGTGCACACTTTATGAATTTTAGTCTTTAGGGCTTCACAAAAGTTTTTTGGCAGTTGATGTATAGCATTCGGTTCTTAACGATAATCACAGATACAAATCTCTTTGCTTGCAGACCAAACCGTTGCAAGAGTTATCAGGTTTCACTCTTGAAACACTTCATGCTGCACGGAGGCATCACTTGTCAAGGGGTTGTTGTGGCGACATGCAGCCACAGCATTTTCGCAAGTTTATGGGTTATCTGCTACAGGGTGTGCAGTACAGGTGAGTGAACTTAACATGTTGGGGAATGCTACCTGTTTTTTTAACGCAACTCTTGCTGCTAACTGTCTATCTTTTCATTGTCTCGCAGGACTTAAGCTTTGTTTGAGAGACCCAAAGTCAGTGTAGTTTATTAAATTTCCTCCAGATAGGAATTTTGTCAATTGAGTGTTCAGATCCATTGTCTGCTAGAAGAAGAGTAGACAGACTTCACTCTTTTGGATCTACTGGTCTGACTTTATGTGGGGTTTCACAAGATATGTGGCATAAAATCTTCCCATTTCAGCTGTTCATGGTTTTTCAAAAGTGCTTTGCCACATAAACATTCTAGTAACCCAATGGAAAGGGCTAAGTAAAGTATTCTTTCATGAAGTCCTAATTTGTGAATCTTAATAACCTGAAACCAGGAGGGTTTGGGAATGTCCAGGAAACATGGCACACTTTTCACATCTGCACTGTTCAAACCATCATTCCTTGGCCATCACTGGTACTGAAACAGTTCTCCCATTGCTACATCATGTGGTACTGAGGCAAAGAAACAGCTTTGCTTTCACACTAATTGGGGGGGGGGGGGGGGGATTTTTTTCCCCTTCTTTTTTTCTTGGTTTTTT
>Ga0131853_10013793_pt1 | contig 14815 bp, 12 predicted proteins | sample TergutLab28metaG_FD_92764 | JGI IMG/M metagenome (GOLD analysis project Ga0131853, IMG submission 92764) | Labiotermes labralis P1 segment gut microbial communities from Petit-Saut dam, French Guiana - Lab288 P1 (version 2) (version 2) | ecosystem: Host-associated > Arthropoda: Insects >... | reverse complement strand
TTTCCCGGTCTCTTTGAGAAGTTCCGAGAGTTCGGCAAAAGAGATGGGGCAGGCCTTGAGATCCGTCAGCATGATCATGACGAAATAGTCCTGTAGGATTGTCTGGCTGATGTCCAGCACGTTGACCTGCTGCTCACTCAGGGCACTGCAGACGGCAGCGATAATGCCCACCTGATCTTTGGCGACGACGGTAACGATGGCTTTCATGTATGCATATTCCTCCTAGAAAATAGTTGACATAATTTTATTACTGGAAACCAAATGGCGGTGAGAGGTAAAAATATCAAATTTTTGAGTTCGCTCAAATTTTGATATGAAAGATTTGCTGAGTTTACTCGAAAATAAATTGACATGGAAATAGATCGAAAAACAGGGAGTTGCATAGAAATTGTTGCAGATTTCAAGTAAAGTTGACATAATTAAATTACGGGAAACTAAACGCTCAAATCCAACTCATCCAAACTCAATTCAAATGCCTCAATGAAGTGTTCCATAAAATAAACGGTTTCCGGGAGAGGGTTCGTTTCAATGGAGCGCAAAATTTCCCGCTTTGCCGCCGAGAATTCGTCATTGCCCGCACGAAGTTCCTCCAGACACTTGATGTAGGCCGAGAGCCGGTCGGCAGCTTTGATGAGCTGGTGGACATCTTCATCCACGTGGACAAGCAGCGGGTCAAAGGAGTTCTTCAGCTGATCCGGCAAGAGCCGCAGCAGCTTATCTGAGGCCGCTTGTTCCACCTGGCCGTAGGCGGCCTGGATATTCCGGTTGAGGTATTTGATGGGGGAGGGCAAATCTCCCGTGAAAATCTCTGACGCGTCGTGATAGAGGGCGGCGGCGGCCACTAGGTTGGGATCGATTGCGCGGCCGAACACATCCCGGCGGATCGCGGCCAGAGCGTGGGCGATGACCGCCACCATATGGCTGTGTTCTTGGATATTCTCCGGCAGACTATTGCGCATCAAACCCCAGCGGCTGATATAGCGCATCCGGGAGATGAGGGCGAAGAAGCTGTTTTTCATGAGAGGCCCCCTGGCGAAGTAATTTCATTGCCCGAAATCATATCACAAAATCAGAGTGAAGGGAAGAGCGTGGCTGCGGCATCCTGCAAACCGACAATCAGCTGATTCACATCGTCAAAACTATTGTGCCGCGAAAAGCTCACCCGGAGCGTGCCGTCGATCACGTCGTTTGGAAGCCCCATGACCGCCAGCACATGACTCCGCCCGCCCCGCTTGCAGGCAGAGGCGTGGGAGATCGCAATAGAACGGCTGTCCAGGAAGTTCATAAGTACCTCGCTCTTATACCCAGGCAGAGAGAGACTCACAATATGGGGCGCGCCCTGTGGGAGAAGGCGAACCATCGGAACAACCGCCGGTAAGGTCTCTCGGATATGGGCTTGCAATGCCTCCAGGTGAGCTGTGGTCTCGTCAAAACGCGAAAGTGCCAGCTCCACGGCTTTGGCGAATCCTACGATGTTGTGCAAAGGCTCTGTTCCGGCGCGCAGTCCCGCCTCTTGGCCGCCGCCTCGGAGGAGGGGCGGCAGTTTGAGTCCGTCTCTGACCCATAGGGCCCCGCTGCCCTTTGGCCCGTGGAGCTTGTGGGCGCTGATAGAGAGCAAATCCACACCCAAGGCGGTTGCCTTGCATGGAATTTTGCAAAAACCCTGCACGGCATCCGTGTGAAACAGCGCCGACGAGCGGGAGCGGATGATTTCGGCCATTTCCGAGAGGGGGAAAATCGACCCGGTCTCGTTGTTGACCAGCATCACAGATACCAGCGCCGTGTCCGGCCGGATAGCCTCTGCCAAGCTGACGGGTGAAATCTGGCCGCTTTTATCAGAGGGCAAGAGCGTGATTTCATATCCGCAATCCGCCAACTCTCTGAGGGGTGCCAGAATCGCGTCGTGTTCCACCGCGGTGGCGATCACATGCCGCCCTGTGTGACGTTTGGCGTGGAGCGCGGCCTGGATGGCCCAGTTGTTGCTCTCGGTGCCTCCGGAGGTAAAATAGACGCTTCCGCCGCCGCCCAGGGCGGTCTGCAGGGTCTCCCGGGAAGCGGCAAGAAGCCGTCCGGCTGCTCGGCCAGGCTCGTGGAGGGAAGAAGGGTTGCCAGCGCAACTTGTCAGCGTTTCTGTCATGATCGACACGACTTCCGGGTCCGGCCAAGTAGTGGCGGCGTTGTCTAGGTAAATCATAGGGAGGCCCTTTCGTAGGGACGAACTGTGTTCGCCCGTCCAATTCACAACGATCGTGCCCATAAGTGGGCGAATACAGTTCGCCCCTACAAAGGTACGCATCCTTGCATTTTTCTCTGAAATGGCATTATAATACATCCAGTCTCAAAATTCAACCAAAGGGGAGGACCTGCATCGTGATCCTCAGCTTTAAGACCTTGGGCTGCAAGACGAATCAATTCGAGACCGGGGCTTTGCAGACCCTTTTCACAGACAGAGGTCATCGCCTGGCGGAACCGGGGGAGGTCGCGGATGCCGTGGTGATCAACACCTGCGCCGTCACCGCCGAGTCCAGCCGCAAAAGCAGGCAGGCGGTTCGCAGGGCCCGGACGGACCATCCGGAGGCGCGTATCGCCGTCTGCGGCTGTCTGTCTCAGCTAGGCCCTGGGGAGATAGAGACCCTGGGGGCCGATCTCGTCGCCGGCAGCGGCGACCGGGCCGCCTTTGTGGCGGATTTGGAGCGAGTCGTAGAAGGCCAGCGCCCCCTGACAGAAATCGCCAGCGCCCGTGGCCGCCATGACTTTGAGCTCCTGCCAGCAGGAGGCCCCACGGATCGAACCAGGGCGCTCCTCAAAGTCCAGGACGGTTGTGACAACTTTTGCACTTACTGCATCGTCCCCTTGGTCCGGGGCCCTATCCGATCCATGCCGATGGAAAGGGCGGTGGCAGAGGCGAGAAGGCTCGCGGAGAAGGGGTTTCAAGAATTGGTCATCACCGGTATCGAGATATCCTCCTACGGCCGAGACCTTGTAGGGGAGAACCGTCTCTGTCCGCAACTCCCCGACCTAATTGCGGCCATCTGCGACGCTGTCCCGGATTTGCGGGTGCGGCTGGGTTCTCTAGAGCCCAGGACGGTGACAGCGGACTTTTGCGATCGGCTCAAAGGATACAAAAACCTCTGCCCTCATTTCCATCTATCCCTCCAGTCCGGCAGTGATGAGACTTTGCGACGGATGGGGCGCCGCTACAATACGGAGTGGTATTTTGAGTCGTTAGGGCGCCTTCGGGCAGCTTTTCCTGATGTGGCAATCACCACCGATCTCATTGTGGGATTTCCCGGGGAATGGGAAGCGGATTTCGACAAAAGCTTGGCTTTTCTACAAAAATGCGCCTTTTCCGACGTCCATGTATTCCCCTATTCCCAGAGGGCTGGCACAAAAGCCGCAGAACTACCGGATCAGATTGAGAAAGCAGAGCGTCACCGGCGGGCGAAATTGGCGGGGGCAGTGGTCAAAGAACTACGACTTGCCTGGCTGAAGGGTCAAATCGGAAAGACCATGCCTGTTCTCTTCGAGCGGGAAGAAAATGGGTTTGCCGAGGGGTATACGCCCAACTATTGCACAGTCAGCGTGCCGGAAGAGGGATTGCAGAACCAGATATGGCCCGTCGTGATCCAAAGCGTGTCCGGCAAGGGCTTGAGAGGAGAGCGGCTTCCGGCTATGCAATAGGTGCGCTGAGCCCAAAGCCTACTATTTACATCCCAGGGGAAGTGTACTATAATAAAAAAATCAAGTTCCGGGTCAAAAAACAGGGAGTGGGGAATCGCACGACTTTCACTTGTTCTCCGCCGCCGTAGGCGGGGGAAACAAAGAAAGCTTCCGTGCGTTTCCTCACTCCCAAAAATCACACAGGAAAAGGGAGAGGACTATGTTCACAAAGCGGATTTATAATTTTTCAGCCGGCCCCTCGATGTTGCCGGAGCCAGTACTGGCCCAGGCTGCGTCTGAACTGTTAAACTTCGGCGGGACTGGCACGTCCGTCATGGAAATGAGCCACCGCAGCAAAGACTTCTTGGCCATCTTCGAGGAGACCAAGGCTCTGCTCAAGCAGACAATGAACATCCCTGAGAGCCATGAGCCCCTGTTTTTGCAAGGTGGGGCGTGGATGCAGTTCTCCATGATTCCCATGAACCTGATCGGAAAGAGTGGCAAGGCCGACTACGCCGTCACCGGCAGTTTTTCCGGTCTGGCGATGAAAGAAGCCCAGAAATACGGAGATATTCATGTAGCGGCATCCTCCGCGGATGAGAATCACACCTACATCCCCCGACAGGGAGACTTAAAGCTCCGCCCGGACGCATCCTACTTCCACTATTGTTCCAACAACACCATCTTCGGCACGGAATGGGACTATGTTCCGGAAACGGGGGATGTGCCCCTGGTTGCGGATATGTCTTCCAACATCCTTTCCAAGCCGGTGGATGTGGCGAAATTCGGACTCATCTACGCAGGTGCCCAGAAAAATATGGCGCCCGCAGGCCTCACGGTGGTGATCATCGACAAGAGTCTCTTAGGCTATGAGCTCCCCTATACGCCGACGATGCTCAGCTACAAAGTTCAGGTCGAGGCCGACTCTATGCATAACACGCCCTCCACCTATAACATCTACATGCTGGGCCTGGTGCTCAAGTGGATCCAAGGCCAGGGTGGCCTTGGCGGTATGGCAAAATACAATGAAGAGAAGGCAAAAGTTCTCTACGATTACTTAGACGAGTCCACCCTCTTCAAAGCTTGTGCCCGCCCCGAGGCAAGATCCATGATGAACGTGACCTTCGTCACAGGAGACGAAAACTTGGACGAAGCCTTCGCCAAAGAGGCCGCCGCCAAAGGGCTCACGAACCTGAAGGGCCACCGGAGCGTAGGCGGTATGCGCGCCTCCATCTACAATGCCATGCCGAAAGAGGGCCTGGAAGCGTTGGTCGCCTTCATGAAAGAGTTCGAGACGAAAAACCGTTGATGTAGGGGCGATCGACCCGATCGCCCGTGCGTGCGTTTCAGCAAACCGCCAGGTAGGGGCGATTGCTAATCGCCCCTATGCGCAATGGTTTACATAATGCAATCGCAAAAGGAGAGGAAAGCCAATGTACAAAATCAAAACCCTCAACCCAATTTCTTCGCTGGGGCTTGATCTGCTGGACTCAGCCAAATACACAATCGCCGACGAGATCCCAAATCCGGATGCCATTTTGGTTCGCAGCGCGAAAATGCACGACGAGGTTTTTAACCCCGAATTGCTCTGCGTCGCCAGGGCCGGGGCGGGTGTCAATAACATTCCCTTAGAGCGCTGCGCCGAGGAGGGGATTGTGGTATTCAACACCCCGGGGGCAAACGCGCGGGCTGTGGTGGAACTGGTTTTCTGCGGGATGCTCATGGCCGCCCGCGACATTCCGGGTGGAATGAATTGGATGAAAACCATCGCGGACGATCCGGAGGTAGTCGAGAAAGTAGAAAAGGGGAAGGCCCAGTTCACTGGTCCCGAGCTCTATGGCAAAACCTTGGGTGTCATCGGCCTGGGTGCCATCGGCTACAAGACAGCCAACGCCGCAGCGGCCTTTGGAATGAACGTGCTGGGCTATGATCCGTACCTCTCCGCCGAAACCGCCAAGAAGATATCTGCGGGCGTGAAGCTTGTGGATAGCTTAGAAGCCGTTTACAAACAGTGCGACTACATCAGCCTCCACCTGCCTGCGACGAAGGACACCACGGGGATGATAGACGAGAAAGCCATCGCTCAGATGAAGGACGAGGTTCGCATCATCAACATGGCCAGAGCCGAGTTGGTGAATGATGACGCGATCTTAGCGGCTTTGGGGAGCGGTAAAGTCGCCCGCTATGTAACGGATTTCCCCAACGCGAAGACAGCTGATGCCAAAGGCGTCATCGCCATCCCGCACCTGGGGGCCTCCACACCGGAGAGCGAAGACAACTGCGCCATCATGGCCGCAGAGGAGACCAGAGACTATCTGGAGCATGGCAACATCAGAAACAGCGTAAACATGCCGGACGCCTATCTGGAGCCCAGCGGCAGTGTGCGTCTCTGCTTTTTCCACTGCAATAGTCCCGCCGCGACTCCTGCTGTTCTCAAAATCCTTGCCGACAAGGGGATCAAAGAAACGGGCATGATGGAAAAGACGAACAACAAGTACGCCTACTGCATCATAGACGTCAACGCCCCCGTAGAAGAGGCGCTGGCGGAGCAAATCCGCCAGATAGACGGCGTGGTTCGGGTTCGGGTGATCGGATAGCCAGCGAAGCTGACGGAGGCTTCATTTCCTCACAAACAATAAAGCGGACACCAACTCGGTGTCCGCTTTGTGTTGTCCGCTATCGCATTATTCCAGAAAATGCGTATGATTGTTGATGTGATCCAGGCAGAAGCAGTGGTAGCCGTTGCAGCGGGAGCAGTAGCGAAATTCCATATCCGGATAGTCCGCGTCTGTTTTGCCGCAGACCTCGCATTTGCGGGTATAGGGCATTGCCTTCCGTTCGTATGCAATTCGTTTTGCCGCACGATTGAAGTCTACCGCGGTTTTGCTGGCGGGTTTACTGAGTCGCAGGAGCCGCCGCAAGGCTTCGCCGCAGAAGAGCAGATAAGGTAAGAATAAGACAAGAGGAATCAGGTTAATGGGGAAGAGAAAGCGGAGTTGGAACAAATTATAGGCAAAAAAGCCGAGAATGATCACCCCGAACCATTTTGACTGGAGGGGGAAGACGAAGAAAAGGCGGAATTGCAGATCCGGACAGACAGTTGTGTAGGCCACGATGAGAAAGATGTAAATATAGTAGCCGATCACAAAAGATCCGATGAAATGTGACCAGTCAGGTGCGACAAAGTGGAAGATCATGCCGGTGATAGCGAGGAATAGGATGTTGAAAAAGTAGTAGAGATTGAACCGCGCTGTGCCCCAAATTTGTTCTAAGGAGGTGCCGAACATGAAGCTGAGGTACAGCGTGAGGAGAAGCCAAAGCGGATTGTCCCGGATGGGGACGAAAATGAAGGTGAAAAGCCGCCACACTTGGCCTCTTAAAATATGATCTGGCGAAAAGACAAGAAAGTCATAAAGAATGCGGTCTGTGTCCATGATGCTGAGAAGATAGACCAGTACCGTCCCGCCGATCACGTATTGGATCAGCCTGGGGACGCCGAATCTGGGCCGTTTATAGCAAAACCGATCAATCATACGGCTGATTGCTTTCAAGAGTTTCGCTCCTTCCAAAAATTTAGAAGTTGAATAACATATTGTGTATCCCCCGCCGTAGACGGGGGATACACAAGGAATCGCGTTTCACCATTGTATCCCAATTTTGCGAAAAAGTCCACAAGAAAGAAAACGAAAGGCGGAGCCGAATTTTTGTAGTGCCCTCGAAAATATGTCGTTGAGTTGAGAAGAAGAATATGGTATAATAATGAAAATGTTCCCCCGCCTATGGCGGGGGAACAAAAGAGAGTTCCCTGATTCAACGCGAAAGGACAGCGATAACTATGTCAAATCGAGTTTTTACATCCGAGTCCGTGACGGAGGGGCATCCGGATAAGATCTGCGACCAAATATCCGATGCGGTGCTGGACAATATTTTAGCCAAAGACCCCATGGCCAGAGTCGCCTGTGAGACCGTCTGCACCACAGGGCTTGTCTTCGTCATGGGAGAAATTACGACGAATTGCTATGTGGACATCCCAAAGATCGTCCGCGAAACGGTGGACAAGATCGGCTACAATAAGCCCGAATTCGGTTTTGATGCCTCTTCCTGCGCGGTGATGACCAGTATCGACGAGCAGAGTTCCGACATCGCCATGGGCGTAGACCAGGCCGTAGAAGCCCGGGAAGTCGACAGCGAGGACGAGCTCAATCGGATCGGTGCCGGTGATCAGGGGATGATGTTCGGCTTTGCCTGCGACGAGACAAAAGAACTGATGCCGGCTCCGCTTTCCTATGCCCACAATCTGTCCCGCCGCCTGGCCGAAGTCCGGCGCAGTGGGGAGTTGCCCTTTATTCGACCGGATGGGAAAAGCCAAGTTTCCGTGGAGTACGGGCCCGGGGGAGAAATTGCGCGTATCGCCGCTATCGTGGTTTCCGCCCAGCACGATCCGGATGTCAAACTCGCAGACCTGCGGGAAGCTGTGCGGACATCTGTCATTGAGAAGAGCCTGCCGAAGAGCCTGGTGGACAAGGATACGGTGATTTATGTAAACCCAACCGGGCGTTTTGTCACCGGTGGTCCCGTGGGGGACTCCGGGCTCACAGGGAGAAAAATCATCGTGGACACCTACGGCGGATACGGCGGGCACGGCGGCGGCTGTTTCAGCGGCAAGGATCCAACCAAAGTAGACCGCTCCGGGGCTTATATGGCCCGTTATGTGGCAAAGAACATCGTGGCAGCCGGTCTTGCAAAGCGCTGTACGATCGAATTGGCCTACGCCATCGGCGTAGCGCGGCCTGTCTCCGTCTATCTGGACACGGGGGGGACGGGTGTGCTGGACGATGCGAAACTTGCGGAGATCGTAAACCGGGAATTCGACCTTCGTCCGGCCAGCATCATCCGCTATCTCGATCTCCGGCGTCCCATCTATCGTCAGACAGCGGCCTATGGTCACTTCGGGCGGCCGGATCTGGATCTGCCCTGGGAGAAAACGGATATGGCTGAACGTTTGGCAGACTATCGATAGAGGATTTCCATGGACAAACGTGACAAACACAGAGGACAAGCCCCCCGACATGTAAAACCCGAGGGTTTAGAGATTGAAGGGGGATTTCAAGATAAGCTGGACGAAGGCATGATCCTGGGCCGGAACGCCATATTAGAAGCCTTAGACGCAGGCGTGGCGGTGGACAAGATATACATGGCCAAGGGCGAGGTTGACGCCGCCCTGCGGCATGTCGCTTCTCGCGCCAGAGATGTGGGCGCCGTGGTGGTAGAAGCCGACCGGCGGAAGCTGGACTTCATGACGATGAACCGGGCCCACCAAGGCGTCGTAGCTCTTGCGGCGGTGAAACCCTATGTGGAACTGGAAGACATTTTAGCCCTTGCGGCGGAGCGGGGTGAGCCGCCCTTGGTGGTGCTTTGTGACGCCCTTTCCGACCCCCATAATCTGGGAGCTATCATCCGCACAGCGGAGGCGGCAGGAGCCCACGGGATCGTGATTCCCAAACGGCGCAGCGCCGGCATTACGCCCATCGTACAAAAGACTTCAGCGGGTGCGGTGAATCACATGCCGGTGGCCCGGGTGCCGAATCTGACAGCGGCGATTAAAACCCTGCAAAAGGCAGGGCTCTGGATATACGGTGCCTCCATGGAGGGAGAGAAAACCCTCTGGGAGACAGATATGCAAGGGGCCGTGGGCCTGGTGATCGGCAGTGAAGGCGACGGCTTGGGGCGGCTGGTGGAAGAAAATTGCGATTTTCTCGTAAATATTCCCATGGCAGGGAAGGTGAGTTCCCTGAACGCATCGGTCTCAGCGGCATTGATGCTCTATGAAATCGTAAGACAGAGGACAAAAGGCTGATTGCTGCTCCGGCAGCGAAAATGGTGAGAGAGTATGAGTGAAAAGCCAAGAGAACATCCAAATCCGGACGAGGACGCGACCTTAGAGGCCATTTTGGCCGAGTACAAGGGCACGGCTTTTCTGGCTGGCCAGAAGAAAATGTCCAAAGAGGAATTGGATCAAAAAACGGAGCAGATATTAAAAGAGACCCTGGGGGAGCCTTCGGAAGAGACGCCAAAGGAGAGTCCTCTGGTATCTCCTCGTGCCGTTCAGATGCCGGTGGGAGAGCCGACCATCGCTTTGCCCATCGTGCCCCTGGCGGACATTGCCGCCGCCATGGAGGCGGCGGAGCCTGCAGTCCAGCGGCCAGCCGTTGAATCGGTGAAACCGCCGGAGCCGTCACCGATTATCGCGCCGGAATCTCCGCCTGTGGAGCACTCTGTTTCCCCAAACGTTAGCCACCCCACAAGTCAGGTCGTGACGGAGCAAGTGACGCCGCGACGGCAACGTCTAGAGTCAGAAAAGGTTATTACTCTGCCGTTTGCGGGTCGACCAAAATCGAAGTGGGATTTGGAACCGGAGATAGAGCAAGACAGCTTCACCGATGACGAGGACGAGCACTATGCCGACAGGGCCAAAATCGAAGAATTTGCCGCCCGTCTGGAAGAAACGGAAGCGCATATGGCAGAAGATGACGAGGATGATGACGAAGAAGAGAAGGGCGGCATGTTCGCCCGCTTTGGCCGTGGGCGCAGAGAGAAAATCAAAGAACACGAAGAAGAGCCGGACACGCCGGGCGATGAGGGCCGTTATGACGACGCGGATATGGAAGAAGATGGCCTGAGCCCCCTTCAGGCCGCCGGGCGGTATGGCAGAGGGCTCGGCGGATACCAGCTTCGAGGCATGGGTACTATCCTGCTGGCCTTATTTATGCTACTATTCACCGGCCTGGGGGACGCTGGCTGGAATTTGCCCGGATTTCTGGGCACCTTCCGCGGTCTTACGGCAACGCTCCTCGTGATGCAATTGCTGGCGATGTTTTTATGCGGAGAAGTCATTACCACAGGTTTGTTCGACATTTTTCGCCGTCGGCCGGGTGTAGAGACTTTGGTGACCGTAGCGGCTTTGGCCGCTATTGCGGATGCCGTATGGATTTTACAGACGGAGATTTCGGGCCGGGGGTTGCCCTATGCAACAGTAGTAGCTGCGGCGCTGGGCACGGCACTTCTGGGGATCAAGAGTACCCGAAACGCCATGAAAATCACTCTCCGGGCGGCGGCCACCGGGTCTAGCCCCTATGTGGTCACCAGCAGATATGAGAAATCAGACGGGAGCTTTACTCTCTTTAAAACCAGGAGCGATAGCGAGGGTTTTGTCCGCAAGACAGAGCAGATCGACTATTCGGAACACATCTACACCACGGCGGCACCGCTCCTCCTTGTCGCGTCGGCGGTATTTGCGCTCCTTGTGGCATTTGCCATGGGCGAGATGTCCAACGCCATTCGCTACTTTTCCGCGATGACAGTGGTGAGCGCCTCCTTCAGTGGGCTTTTGGCCTATGGCTTGCCCTATGCCATGTTGTCTCGGAAGCTTGCCAAGGTGGGTGCGGCCCTGGCCGGTTGGGGCGGCGCGGCAGAGGTGACGGCGGCAGAGAGCGTTGTGATCACCGACAAAGACGTGTTCCCCGCAGGCACTACATCCCTCAGCGGTGTGAAAATTTTCCTCAGCCCGGCTGCCGAGCGGGAGCGGGTGATTGCCTATACGGCCAGCCTCGTCATCGCCTCTGACATGGGCCTATCAGACCTCTTTGAAGATATTTTGCAGAGGGAAAATCTGGGTATCCTTCGGGTAGAGGACATGGCCTGTTATGAGGGCGGCGGTTTTAAAGGCAAAGTGGGATCGGAAGAGGTTATCGTGGGGTCTGCCGGCCTCATGAACTTGATGGGTATCCGTCTGCCTCAGAATTTGAACGTGAAAAACGCTGTATTCACCGTAATGGGCGGAGAGCTGGCGGGGGTTTTTGCCATCAACTATGCGCCCCAGGCTTCGGTGATGAACGCCTTGGTAAGTCTGTTGCAGACGAAGGTAAAACCCCTCTTTGCCGTGCGGGATTTCAATATCACACCCCGGATGCTCCAGAACAAATTCCATATTTCTACAGACAAAATCGACTTCCTCACCTACGAAGAGCGCTATACCCTCAGTGACCTCAAGCCGGACGAACGGGCGCGGCCTTTTGCCGTCCTCAACAGGGAAGGACTCAGACCCTTCGTGGATGTACTGATCGGAGGCAAGCGGCTCCGGCGTGTGGTGATTCGAAACACGATACTCAGTCTAGCCTCTTCCGTGATTGGTCTGCTCCTTCTGCTCAGTTTCTTCTGGGTGGGTGCCGCAGAGACGGCCAGTGCTGTAAACCTGTTTTACTATATGGGCGCTTGGTTGTTTGTCATGTGTCTGCTTTCTCGGGCAGTGAATTTGGATTAGTTGGGTCAAATGAGAACTCCCTCCAGAGCCAGATGCTTTGGAGGGAGTTTTGTTGTATGCAAAATTTGTATTCGGTTACTGCGGCGGCAACTCTGCCATCTTCGTCTGGCGTTTATAGGCGGAGAAGGAAGGGATATACCAAAGCGCCGTGATGAGGGCAGAGAGGCACATGGCGGCCAAGAGTGCGTATTTCACAGGAATCGGCAGGGTGGGGATCAATGCGAATAGGATCATGGAAGTGTAAAACAGCGCGGTGGTCATCTTGCCGAACCAACGGGCGCCCTCAATGTTGGCACCTTTCTTGAGAAGATAGATTCCCAATATCAGCATGACCAGCTCTTTGAAAATGAGAAAAGCGAAAAAGAACCAAAATTGAGAGGCAAAGGTGAAGGCGAAGAGTACACAGACAGTGATCTGAGTCAACTTGTCCGCGGCGGGATCCAGCACTTTGCCGATTTGGCTGACCCAGTTATATCGGCGGGCCAAAAATCCGTCCAGCAGGTCTGTGAACCCGGAGACGATGAGTGTTACAGCGGCGCCAAACATGCTCCCTTGGAGAACCTGATAAACAAGGAGAGGGAGGAGCAATATCCGAAAAAAGGATAATGCGTTGGGAATGTGATGCATAAAGGCTCTCCTTTGCATAAACTTGTATCCTTGTGCCTGTAGAAATCGGGCGAATAGAGGCGACTCGCTACAAGATGTAGTATAGCACAAGCTGTGCTCTTTGCATAGAGCTCTTTTTCCCGCCCCGTATCCCCGCGCCTCCTCCTTGCATAGGATGCAGTGACTACTTTGAGAGGAGTATTTGTCTGTGGTCTATTACTTGATCACGTGCAGGTCTTTGACCTACGCACAAAAGGCGGCGCGAGCCTTAGAACGGGCGGGGATCACCGCCTCTATCATGCGAACCCCAAAAGGGCTGAGCCGAGAGGGCTGTTCCTATTGCGTCAAGGTTTCCGAGCGCAGGGCGAGCCTGGCGTTGAACGTATTGCGAGAGACAGACACCCGCATCAGTCGGGTGTTTACCCAATATCCCACCGGCGAGATCCGCGAGGTATCGATATGATGGCACATGAAACACCGCGTTTTTGCCATGAGACGACGTCACAAAAGCAAAAGCGCTTCTTATATTTTGACAGTGCGGCGACAACGCTGCAAAAGCCGCCCGCCGTCGCTAGGGCGGTGGGGCGTGCGCTGTTGGAGCAGACGAGCCCGGGAAGAGGCGGCCACCGCGCCAGCATGAAAGCTGCCGACATCGTATGGCAGTGCCGGGAGGCCGCAGCCCGGCTCTTTTCCGTAAACGCGCCTGAGCACATTGTCTTCACACACAACGCCACACATGGATTGAATATGGCAATCAAGAGCATTGTCAGGCCAGGTGACAGGGTGGTGATCTCACATTTCGAACACAACAGCGTGGTTCGGCCCCTTTGGGCAATGGGGGCCGAAATCGTCATAGCAAAGTCGGCGCTCTTCCGACCGGAGGCGGCGCTTGCCGCCTTCCGAGCCGCGATCCGGCCGAGGACGAAACTTGTGGTGTTAAATCATGTCTCCAACGTTTTTGGCTATATCCTGCCAGTCGTAGAGATTGCAGCACTTTGTAGACGCATGGGTCTGCCCTTCATCCTCGACGCCTCCCAATCAGCCGGGGTGCTGGAGGTGAATGCCTCGGCTCTGGGGGCCGACTTCATTGCCATGCCGGGCCACAAGGGGCTCTATGGCCCCCAAGGGACAGGGGTTTTGATCTGTAAGGACAGTCCGGCAAAAACTCTCATTGAGGGCGGAACGGGCAGCGATGCCATGCGCCGGGAGATGCCGGAAGATCTCCCGGATCGTCTGGAGGCGGGCACGCCCAATGTGCCGGGCATCAACGGCCTTTTAGAAGGGATTCGCTTTGTGGAGAATCGGGGGACTGCCAATATCCTCGGCCACGAGAGAGTTCTCCTTCGCTACCTGCGAGAGGGGATGACGGAGACCCCGGGCATTCGACTTTATGCTGCCGAGGACGCGGAGGTTCAGACAGGAGTGTTGTCTTTCCAGCACGAAGGCATAGACTGCGAGACCCTGGCCCAGATATTGGGCGAGCGAGGAGCAGCTGTCCGGGCTGGGCTCCATTGTGCGCCATTGGCGCATGAGGTCGCCGGAACCCAGGAAAGGGGCACGGTGCGGGTGAGCGTTTCGACCTTTAACACCGAGGGAGAGGTAAAAAAATTCCTCCGAATTTTGAGGCAAGTGATAAAAAGCAGCGGCCCGGAAAGAAAATCGGAAAGATATTGATTTGATGGCCAGGTTCGTATATAATTACAAGATGTAGGTAGATATACAGAAGACACTTCCTCTAAATTGGGAATCGGGGCGTTTGGGCATGGAGTTGGGTCGGTATTTTGCGAACCAGTGGCAATGGTTGCGAACCTGGGCGGTCAACACAGTCGGGGGCATCGGGCTCACCGATGTGGTCGACATGCTCATTATCGCCTTTTTGCTCTACAAGCTCATCCAATTTCTCAGGCGGAGCCGACTGGGGCTGATCGCGCGGAGCATCTTGCTCCTCCTGGCTATTGTATGGATCTCAGGGCGGCTGGATTTGATGGTGATCAACTTCATCACCCGAGGGGCCATGGAAGTGGGTGTGTTGGCCCTGATCATCCTCTTCCAGCAGGAAATTCGGCAAAGTTTGGAACGACTGGGCCGCAACAACATCCCCGGCCTCTTCGGCAGAAGCGGAGCGGGGCAGGAGATGGAGACCATTATCAATCAGACGGTGGCGGTTTGTCTCCACTTGGCACGAGAGAAGACCGGCGCTTTGATTGCATTTGAACGAAAAGTCAGTCT
>Ga0131853_10013789_pt1 | contig 14817 bp, 9 predicted proteins | sample TergutLab28metaG_FD_92764 | JGI IMG/M metagenome (GOLD analysis project Ga0131853, IMG submission 92764) | Labiotermes labralis P1 segment gut microbial communities from Petit-Saut dam, French Guiana - Lab288 P1 (version 2) (version 2) | ecosystem: Host-associated > Arthropoda: Insects >... | reverse complement strand
TGTTGAATGCAGCTTTTGCCATGGCAATCCTGGATTTAATTTCACACGTACATCTTCCATCATTTGTTAATATGCTACCCAAATATTTAAAACATTCCACATTCTCCAGTTGTTTTTGGTCTAATATATATATATATACACACACACACACACACACACACACACACACACATACATATATATTTTGCACAGGTGAGACATCACCATACCTCTATGCAAATGAAAACAAAACACTTAAGCTATCCTGATTTTAATGGTTTTTACGTGCCTTGTGTGTTACAGTGTGGTCAACTGATATGTGACCATGGCTGACGCAAGTAGTTACTCAATTGAAGTATGGTTGATGTGTATAAGTACAGTTAAATAGTTACTCATTTGAAGTATGGTTGATGTGTATAAGTACAGTTAAATAAGTGTCTGCGTCTATGTGATTTTCCAGAGGGCATGATGACTTCTCGGCCATCCTGTACAAAGGAAAAATTACATGATTTACACAGTGGCCACTTCTGCACATGTTTGCCTTGAATAAATTTGCGTAGTATCTCTTGTAAACACAACAATGAACTGGAGGGTTCTATAAACAGGAGGGAGTTTCTTGACAAATTAAGTGTTAGTGCTGCAAGCAGGAATTTGTTCCATGGAATGAACTCTCATAATAATCTGTATTTGGTACTGTATTCCTACATACGGACACATCTTGGTCAAATTAATGTTGCTTGTACTTGTACACTAAATAGATTAACTGTTTCAGGCATACCTGTACTTAGATGAGGCCCATAGCATTGGAGCTGTAGGTGAGAATGGCAGAGGTGTGCTGGATTATTATGGCTGTGATCCAAATGATGTGGACATTCTGATGGGAACCTTCACCAAAAGCTTTGGATCAGCAGGAGGGTATATAGCTGGATCTAAGGTATGAGGTACAGCGGACATGGAAATGTTTCCTTGGTCACTGTACATTGGCTGAAAGAGATAATGCATTTAGTTTGAGGCCAGCTGTGTCTTTCTGCAGGATAAAGGAGTGAGTGTGTGTTTATTAGGGCATATGATAAAGATAGACCATGGCATTTTCTGTCTGTCCAGGAAGAATGAAAAGAAACAAGAAAGTGGCATACTGTTGGTGGGGAAATCTCTTGTATGGCAGTCACATGCAGAATCAGTGGGATTGTAGAATACCATAGTATTAAAATAGATCTGGTGGGAAAATGTGGGGATATGAATTAGATAGAACTGGCCCAGGATCATGTCCCATGGAGGGCATTATTAATAGCAGTGTTTAATATCTGAATTGTACGAAACTGGTTTGTTAACAAATTTCCCACCCTTTTCATTTGCAACCTCACTGTTCCCAGGAATTAATTAATTTATGTGAAAATAAGAAAAGAAAAATATTTGGCATGGAAAAATATCATGAAACCCATGTAATATGTCATTCCTGTATCTGCGCTACTAAAACAAATGTAATGTAAGAGCAAAAATGTGACAGCTTGAAATCATAGTGTGGCTGTAAGTTCATTGATGGACAGTGGAAGACTTCTGATGTTGGATATCTTATGGAGGAGGACGGGGATGATTAAGTAAGGAAGCCAATACCATGCCTTGGCCCTGAACTAGCATATTGGCTGGCTTTACAGTACCAGTCTTGAGGACAAAGAGATGGCTGTTATATCACAAACCAAAATGTTACATAAATTCAGGCATTGCGTAATTCAACAACACGTGCAAAACGTGTACTCTAACAACACGTGCAAAACGTGTACTCCAACAACTCCCATATTCTCCCACTTAAGTATAATAATACTATGTAAATGGCTAGCAATACATCTTTTAAACATACTGTACAGTTAAGTAGAGATGTTTGTGTACACGATATAATAAGTGGTACATGATCTTTCTCTGTGTTTTGTTTTTAGCATCTTATTAATCATCTTCGTATAAACAGCCATGCAGCCTGCTATGCATCCGCCATGTCTCCTCCTATAGCACAGCAGATTATCACTTCCATGAAAATAATTATGGGCGAGGATGGTACACTTGAAGGTGTGTACACTGTGTGACAGTTGTAATTCATAAAGAAACACGATGTAGACAGGAATTACATGTCTTGACAGCTTTCTTTTTTGTAGCTTTTTCTGTGCATGAAATAACAAAAATTTGTTTCAAATGAAAATTCTCTATGTCTTGTATGTAGTCCACAATAACATGTTTTGTGAGATAAAAATCAGGCTGCCACTGAAAATGGGCCCATGAAGTTTTACTGTGAGGCCAGGGAATATGTTGCCTGAAATGATGAGCATTGACATTCAGTAGGGTTGAACAAATAGCAAAGACCTCTGTTTATAAAACTATAATCCAAAGTGGGAGGCCAGATCAGCAGTTATGTTCAGCTGTGAGAGTAATGTGTTAACGTACTGACTCTCTCAGTGTAATGGTTAGCACTCCTGCTCCAGGCACAGGTCTTATTCTGCAGTTTATGACTGCAGAAGCCGTGACTCAATCACTAAATTGTCACAGTACAGGTAGTAATGTCTTGCTGCTAGAGCTTCAGGTGCAGTCCCAGGTGACTTCATGTAGATTTGTTATGATGAGTTGGCACTGGAACAATGTACCATGATGTGTACAGTACACAGCACATTATCACTCTTTAAAGTGGGGCCTTCAGCATTCTGATCTGGCACTTGGTGGGGCATATAGTAGGGCATTTTTGGTTCATAAACCATAGATTTGGGGGGAAGGAGGGGATTTTGGTTTACATTTTTTTTTTAAGGAGATTTGAGGTTCTTACAGAGGTATTGCTGAAGATTTTAAGTCTTTTGGGGTGTTACCCATTGACAGCATAATGTCATTGAGGACTTTATTCTTCAACAGTTCTTTTTGAGTTTTTAATTGCTCAGAAATGAAATACATACATTTCATGTAACAGCTAGTGTTTCATTCTGCCTGTGCTATTAGGGGGTAGTTGTATTTAACAACACACAAAACGTAAATTGATAGGCGCAATGCTTTTTCAGTAATTCTGATCAGGGTTGACACTAACTGCAGTTAAAATATATTGAGTTGAACACTTTCCTTGTTCATGCACTACGACAGGGTTGCCCAACCCATAGGCCACATTGAGGTTGCTGGGTTGTGTTATGCAGTCTGTGGCCACATTTATATATTATGTATATGCTAAAAAAAAAATACACAGTAATTTAGGTAGCTATGTATACCACGTATTGTGATTTTTATTAGTGTGGCCCATGAACCAGCCCACAATAATGGTTGTAGCCCTTTGCCAATGGGGATAGATACCCCAGCACTTCAATATTATGATTATATTAAATTTTGCCCTTTAATTTTTTTAATCAGGTAAGAAACGCATTATGCAGCTGGCACGAAACACAAGATATTTCCGGCAGAGGTTGAAACAGATTGGATTGATAATATATGGGAATGATGACTCACCAGTTGTCCCACTACTAGTTTACATGTTCTCGAAGATCGGGTATGTTACGTTTGATGTTTAAATACATGCTACAATTAAACATTTTCTCTCAGAACCCAACATTTCTTGATAAATTACCGTAGTTACACAGTATTTGTCTGTATTTCCTATTCTATAACCTTCCTTTTCTTGTGCAGACCTATTCACCTTCAATTTGTTGATAACAGAACTCCTCTATTTACATTAGACACTAATTTTTGTACGTTGTTGCAGTGCTGTTGTTCGGACTTTAAAAACAAGGAATATTGCAACTGTAGGAGTTGGTTTTCCAGCAACGCCTCTGATGGAGGGACGCATTCGCTTCTGTCTATCGGCAGCACACACAAAAGAGCAACTTGATAAGGTAAGGCCATATATCTGCTGGACCTTAACTGAATGGGCGTGACACATTTCATAGTCACAGAACATTTTTATGGTGTTTTGTATAGTACATACAACCAAGTACCGTTAAGTACCTTGATATAATCTGTCACTAGTTCCTCTCTTATCCTTTCTTGTTCATTATGTGTCATAATCCTCCAGAAAGTTGGACAGTATACCTTTGCAGTTATGCAACATCAGCTACCCAGCCTAACCTTCCTAGTGTGTGATAACACTGACCTCTTACACCTGTGGTGGGTAGAATCTTCCCTTCCCTCTGCATGTTTTCTTCGTATGAAATAATGTACTACTACTTGAAAGTTGTTCTGTCCATTTTCTCCCACACTGTTACACAAAATATGTCATAAAGAAAATTTGTAATTCTGTTATTTCGTGACTTCAGTTTCCTTGAAAAGCATTTATAACCTGCCATTTGCTCCCATGATAATTGATTTCATGTATAATGGCCGGGATTTTGATTGCTTTTGTACCCAGACCATTATATTCTTCAAAAAGAGGGCCATCCCACAAAAATAAAAGTATTTACTTCATCTGCATCCACTGTTTTATTTTAAATACAAATTCTTCATCCATTTTTCTAGATTAACAAGGTTTTCACTGATGCAAATTAATGTTGCAGGCATTAGAGGTGATTGAAGAAATTTCAAACACATTAGGGCTCAAGTATTCACAGATGCCTCGATACAAGGGTGAGGTTGTTTATGGGGCTGAAGATGAGTTGGAGTGACACAAGTGGAGGAATTCTTCATGATTTGCTAGCTTAACAGAAACAGGTTGAACCCTCATGGCCTTGTATTGGTATCAGATGTACTCTGTGATAAATATCATATCTATACTGCAGCTACATATGTAAACAAAACAATGTGTTGCTGAAGAGTATTAGAATCACAGGTGGTAGTGAAACCTAATAACATGAAAACATGGCACCTTTGCAAGATTGTTCAGAGGGAGCCCACAGTAATTAGACCTAAAAAATAAATGTTTTGGAATCTTTGCCCTTTAGGGGAGTAGCCCTGGATTGCTGGGTGATTGGTGCCGGACATTTTTAGACTGTATGGTGATTTCATCTTCAAGGGACAAAAAGTTCGGCATGCTGTCTTGAAAAGTAAGGCACCAATTGTCCAGTGGTACAGTGCCTCAGCTCAGAAGAGCGGAGACCTCAGCTGCACCCCTGTGAAAACCTAAAACTTGCAAATACCTTCCTCAAATTGTAATCTGGCCAATGCACCTGCATTTAATCCTACAGTACCATTTAAACACTGGCATTTAATGACGGCTGTACAGTATTATAATGAAGTAACTGAATTTCTAAATGTTTACTAGTGTAAACAAAAAAAATTGAGCTACTAGTAAGTACATAGGAAGAATGTGGCTTTAATAAAATGTCCTGCCCTGCGTGAGTACAGATGTTGTCAGAGTCATCAGATGTTTGTCACTCACAACTTCCTGATCAGTTTCACTTACAGATTCTGTGCTTTTTGGCATAATTTAAAACCTTTGTCCTAGTATATGACTACACTTGTGGCCCATGGAACCGAATCTGTTTTGGACGAGTGGCATACACTTAATGTTTACATTTCCATTAGAACAAGCAGTGCTGGAACCATAGGGTATGTATCTTAAAATATTACAGGAATATAAAAAACTGACATGCAGAGACAGTTGAATATTTATCTGAGGGCCGATTTATTTATGTAAATGATTTATGTGTTAACAGTTTATGGTTGCTGGAAATGTGACGTGATGTTAACAGTCTAATTGGAGTGATTCGTCATGAGGATTTAACTTTCTTAGTACCACATTTTCTCACTTACTCCATGCATTTTGATGCTAATTTTATGCCTCAGAATTTTATCATGTTTGTAGAAGCAAACAAGGTTTTCCAGTAATTTGTAAGTGGCTTTTAAGTTGAAGTATACATTGGAACAAAGATATGGCATGGATTATAAATTGTAACAGCTCCTGTGTGTAAGTACTGCTGGTTGAGGGATAAAAGAGAGGAAAGTCTTAAATTATAGCCATGCATTTCTGGGAAACAGTGTTTGCTGTCATTGGCAGTAAGTAGCAAATTCATTAGCCAATTATGAGTCATGAAGGGAAGAACTATGTTGTGAAGACTTGAATGAGTAGGATCTAAAATTTAAAATTGAATCAGATTTGGGAATGCTTATTAATTACAGTCCATAACTTTAATTGTAGAATAATAAAAAAAAATCCACATTTCATGGGAAAAAATAATAATTTCAACTGTAATTAGCCCCTATCAGCTAAACAGGACTCCATGTCCTGTCAAATTTAACTCTTTATGTGTGAAAGGGACAACACTATCCCACGCAAGCGCAGGCATGGGCATTTAAAATGAAAGTGACTCCGGCTGTCATTGGCTGCATCAGGATTTCATCCTTCATTGCTTGCCTTGGTGCATCACACAGTTGTGATTGTGTATAAGGGTACTATAAATTGAAAACACCTTCCATTCTTAGCCCTAGTTGGAATTTAAATCCCAGCATCACCCCAGGGGGTTAAAGGTTGGACGATACAGGGCAAGGAAAGCATTCTTATAACTGCTTGGATTTACAACCTTTTGAAACTAAACGCAGTTTTCAGTCTGTAATGTAGAGTTTACAAATATTAAGTACACAGTAAGTATAGATCTGTTTACTTATCTGCAGTATAAAAACCACATAGCAGAAAAAATATTAAAGAAAGAAGTGTTTGTTGTTCATTATAGTTAGTAGTGTAAATTCCTAAAATGACAGATAGCACTGTTACAGACAATATGATGAAGGTTTTAATTAGGAAGAAGTAACTTTGCCTGTGTAACAGGAAAAGAGTTAAATCAGTTGCTGCCCACTGATATTGTCTCTAGGTTTTGGATAGGTAACTGATGTTCAAATTGTAAGATACTTAAAATAAGAGACAGTTTTATAAAAAAAGGATATGTGTGACAGGGGCTACTGGGTTGCATAAAGTGTAGCACAGCTGAAGTTATGTGAGAGTATGTGGTATAATTCATTTACATATTTATGCTTGAGGACATGTTTGAGCTTTTTAGTCCTTTAAAGCATGTTGGTAAGTGCATGTACCACTTGCTTTAACATTAAGACACTGCCTTCTGCCCACACAGACTATTTATAAGTTTCGATTTTGCTCACAATTAACAGTGATTAATTCTCTAAATAAAAAAAATTGATCTTGGTCTTTATTATGGAGACGTGTTTACTGTGAGGTACGAACCAACTCTTTATAAATATACCCAACTGAATTCCATGCTTCAGATGGCTATAAATATTAATGTACTGCACAGTGAAGTTTGTAAAGACTAGACATTTCATGTTGTTACAAGTGTGCAGTGCATTAGTAATGGAAAAGGGGCACATGGCATGTGTGTGTGAACATAGAATAACGGTATGGAGCGAAATCTACTTAAAAATGATTAACCCTATAAACGCTGAATTATATCTCATCTGCCATTTGCCGGCATTATCAGGAGCTCACCATATTCTCCACATTGGTAGGATAAGGGTTAATAGTGTACAGTTTGGTAGAATGGTTATCAAATGGAGATGGAGAAACTTCTTTGTAGTTTGGGAATTAACCCTTTAAACGCCGAATTAAATCCCATCTGCCATTTGCTGGCATTATTAGGAGCTCACCATATTCTCCATGTTGGTAGGATAAGGGTTAAAGAATGTGGAATTTCTGTTACTACAAGAATTATAGTAGATGATAAGGCATGTTCTTGCCATTTGACTAGAGAAACACCAAAGAGAGACAAATCATACGCTTCATCCATTGTTTTTACATGCGTTTTTCAGTTTTTATATGTGTATTTAATACATACAGGAGCTGAGATAGTGTACTCAGTATAGTAACCAAGGCAACAGGTTGGACATTTAAGGTATCAAGGTTTGATTCCTGTCAGGTAAAAGATACTTATCATTCCTCTGCGTCCAGCCTGGCTCTAGGGCCCACCCATCGTCCTATTCATTGGGTAATAGGGCTGTTTCCATGGGCGTAAGGCAGCTGGGGTGTCAAACTGACCACTCACCCCAATCTATTGCCAAGGTCAAGAATGGGTGGAGCTGTGCCTCCATTCCAATATATGACTTTTTGGCTTACACAAGGACAACTTTACCTGTGCCTTTATTTATATACATATAAAATACTGTGTATAATATGCTGATTGCAAATTCATATACAGATGTATAGAGAGATTATATAAGCAGAAATGTTGAAAGAATTTTTTCTATGTTATTTGATTGTGATTGGTGTAAATTCAGTCTGTAAGTCAGTCAGTGTGCATACAAAGTTTATGAAAGTAGTCACCATTTATGAAGAAGTCTAGTCTTAACAGTGACATAATGTTTCTTTAGAACAGTGGTTCCTAACATCTAGTGTATGGCAAAACAGCACTTGGTTATAATGGAAACCTGTCTTTAGCAGAAAACATTTACAGTCCCAAGGATCTTGTGAAGGAAACATTAATATACCCACCTTTATTGAATGGAAACTGTGTAATGTAGAAACGGAAAGCAAGGGTGAGACTTTAAAGGGAAATATGATTTTACTGGTGTTTGTTTCATACTGTACTTTCATGACTGCACCCTTCCATTCTCTGTTTATTAGAAGTGAGAGGTGCTGTTAGGAAGTGTAGCTAGGCCAGAAGAAGTGTGGGGGAGGCTTTGGACTGATGGCTGCTATAGTTGGGATGTGAAACGGTTCAGAAAGTGGAACTGTGCATAGCACCATTCCAGTATATGTGGGCTTACTGACAAAGAACTGAATGCCACTTCAGAGAAGGTTTTTTTCTGTGTGTGGTAGCCACAGGCACAAAGGCACTGGGGGATTCCAAACCTCACTCTTTCACTGCCTAACAACGGCATTTCTTAAGTGTTTCCAAGTTCTAACCCAAACAGCACTGTTAGACTTGTTGGCAGAAGGACAACCATACCCTTTATGGTAAAAGATCCAAAGATTTTTACTTTTTCATTTTGTGTTAGTCATAACCTCCAATGAGCAATGCTTGATTTCAACACAAACGTAAACGTGGCTGAATTGTAGTAGAGTTTTAATATAACAGTAAGTAAGGAAAATTAGAAATGTATACACCAATGAAATTGTGTGTGAGTGACATTGAAGTGTGAGAGACAGAGTCCTTGCAGGTTCTGGAACAGTGTACAGGAATATGCAAAACAAGTGGCTAAAGGCTGAGGAAAAGTGGCTTTAGGACATGTAACAGGTAATTATGAAGTTGCATAGACATGACATTGCATTTAATGAAGCCTGTGATGAAGCTGGCCATGTTCGTGAAGGAACTGTAGCCGACTGGTTTGCCAGACTTCAACAAGCTGTATGAAATGGAATCTACCTGCAATGTAAAAATAATTCCAGTCCCTTATGGCTCGTTACAGACAAGTTTCACTGTATGATTGCTGGTGCAAAAGGTCAGTGTTACCGAAGTCCCCAAAATCCATTTCCTCACGTACATGGAAACGGGGGTTTGAGGAACTACACGTAAAACCACCTTGGACCTCCTAGAATCCTGTCTGTGGGCATGAATTTTCCAGCAGGTGAAGATTTCAATGTCTCATGCATCTACCATTTTCTCCCTCTTCCCTGCTCATGATGCAAACTCGTGTGTTAGGTTTATATGCAAAAAAGCACTGTACACACCAACCCATTCCTCATTAACTCATACTTACATTAGTTCTTATGGGCAGAAATTCCCTGTTTAAAGGAGAGTGCTTTCAGCGGTGGTTTTCTGGTCCCAGCTGATCGTGGATAATGAGGATCCCACCATGCTATGTGATGAAGTATTAAATCTAGAGTAGTGGTTCTCGGTGAAAGTTATGGCATAGCGAAAATTGTGTCATCATTGCATTAAACAAAAAAAGGTTTCATAACACCTTACATCAGTTCTTGCTTTTAGGTGAAAATAAAATGTCTTTTGTCGAATTGCATAATTATGAACAAAGTAAAGCACGGCGCATTATGAGGATCACTGTTGGTCTTTGCAAATGAATCTCTCATGAAGGCTGAGCTTAGTGTGTGTGTGTTGCAGGATGCACTTAAAGTGTAGGTTGGATATGATACATTCCGTGTTCTTGAATACAGAATTTCTGCTCTGTCATCCTGATGGAAACGTGTATGAGCTCACGTGAGTTATGTCTTACTTAATGTCTGGCATAAATTGAAGTAAATCAGCCACATTGGTTTGTTTCCTTTGTTATAATGGGTAGAGATAAGTTTTGTTATTAAAATTTGTTCAAAAATGATTCTAATATTTCTGGCAGCAGGCAATCTGAAATGAAGAAGAGATTTCAGTTCAGATATTAACCCTTTTCCTTGTGGCATAGTGTGGAGCAGACATTATTTATTATATATTTCTGTGGTAATTTAAAATGTGCGGCAATGAGAACCCATCAGTTGTGTGCTCCTTCTGCCAAGACAAGTCAGGACTGTATTTTCATTGGTCCTAAAAAGTGTCAGAGGTCTTCGGGGCAAAATAACTAGTGTTTCTGCGGATAACACATTTACTGAGTGGAAACACTGTAAGAAATAGATCACATTGTTTCCTGATAATTCACAATACTTTACTGAGGCTTTCACAGTGATTTGTTGTTAATGTTAAGTTTTTTTTTTATTTCTGCACCTTGTGGCAATGCATTTTGATGTTTTGGATTAACTTGTCCCTCTGTGTTCACACTTGTAGTGAGTGGGTGCAGGAAGACCCATGTGCAGGGAAGAAAGGACTCTGATCAGTGACTGTATATATAAAAGATTAAAAAAAACAGTAAATTTCACCGTAGAACAGGCCATGAAGGCCCAGAGGGGGAGTAGACATATAGCCCTACTCCTTCTTTAACCTTTGTGCAAGATGGGGGGGGGGGTAGATAGTCAGTGCCACACCCTGGTCCCTTTACTGATTGTGCAGGAGGCTGAGTGGGCCCCAGGGCCAGTCTGGATGGGTGTAGAAAGTCTCGCCTCCACAGGGACATGGTCCCAGACCATCTGGCCTGTAGTGAGTTTCTATAGCAGCTATGCTATCCAGGCCCTACTGTACATGTTCTGTTGGCTTTTGAAAAGTGTCACCTGTCACAATTCCGTGTTTGCTGTTTATAATTGGCCTGGAATATCTCCCTCTCCCAAGGTAGAAAAAAACTGCCTGCCCACGTGACAGTGTTGTGTAAGACAAGCAAAGACATTAATAACTGACACATTTAATCCCTTGCTGTCTGAACCATTAATACTTACCCCTAGGCCATGGTAATATACAAAAAATTGAAATTAAAATTGAAGAGCCAAAGTTTTGTGATAATTTTAAAGTCATAGAGTTGTAAAATGCTGTGTTAAAGACTAATATTGTTTGAAGAATAAAAGACCAACTTGATGTCACTTGCTATTTTATTTCACTTCTTATGAGATCAACATGTTTCGGACATTAATATATCCATCATCAGGAGCTTGCGACCATTCTGTTGAGTTACCACATTGGTCATATTGTTCTTGGTTCAATGTGTGGTTGGATTGGAGTGGTATCCGTGTTGCAGGCTGAAGCACATCACGGATACCACTCCAACCCAACCACACCAAATCTCCAACACACATCGAACCAAGAACAATACGACCAATGTAATAATTCAACAGAATAGTCGCAAGCTCCTGTTGATGGATATATTAATGTTCGAAACATGTTGAGCACAAAAGAAGTGAAATAAAATAGCAAGTAACATCAAGTTGATGTTTTATTCTTCAATTATCACAATGATGCATGGTCCAATAAACATAAGTAATATTGGTGTCTGTTGTACTTGAAAGTAAACAAAAGAAATGTTTAAAAATTAATTGGATGTTCCTGCACTAAGAGTAAAACAGGTGACATGTGTCTGCCAAATATTTTCACTTATGAAAATAAATGTTCCAAGTCTTACATGGGAGACTCATAACCCTTCACTGATGGTGGTGGGAGGTGCCATTTCATTCTGTGTTATTCACACCATTATCAGGATTTAGGTATCAGTGGAATGCATAAGATTTAAGGTTTGCACATCAGTGAATATTAAGGTTATAGTCTTCTGGGATGTAACACCAGATTGATAGAAAGCTACAACATATTTGTAATAATATGCTGCCTGCATCTTCCAGGTAAAATGGTAGTCTGATAATAGTAAAAAATTATGTATGGAAGGAAGTCTAGAACCAGTACTGATGCTTTCTGGGCACCTCTGGTTCCTGCTGGTTCTCATAGCTTTCGTTTCTGTTTGTGCCTCCCTGTGTCCATGTTATTCGTTCCCTGCACAGCCAACTCTTCCACCCAAAAGATGGAGGCAGCTGGTTCTTCTCAAATGGATCTGTCTACCAACCTACACAGCATCACATCCCAGAAGACTAACCTTAGTATCAGTCGATCATTTCATCCCTGCATGGACAAAGTGAAAATTGAAGCTCTAATAACCGACATTTTGGAAAGCAGATAGAAATGGATTTGCCATGTTGACAGAAATTCCTTCAGTTAATGATCAGGCACAGAGTATGAGATGAGAAACTGAGAACAAACATTGAAGAGTGTACCATCAAACAGCAGGTGGGCAGACCCTGTGCTTCAGACAGCTTAATGATGAAATAAACATTTTATAATTTACCTTTATAGCTCAGCCTTAGCCAAAACGTGAGTTTTGAATATGGATTTATTTATTTCCTGCGAAATATCTTGAAACAGACGATTGAGAATTCATTGTCCATGACAGAAAAGTTCTATATATACCAGTGAGAGAGATAACAAGAAGTCATGCCATATGGACTGTGGGAGAACAATGCGCATGCCAGTAATGCAGACACACAGTAAACTAACAAAAACACAGTACTTTGCAACCTGTTGATATGTTGTGTGCCTTACTGCCAGGAACCACTGTTTTACATTTTACTATGTAGTTTATTTGTTTTTTGCATGAATGCATTTTGTTATTGAAACTACAGAATCCTGTCAACAATAGTTGTCTGATATGTGTCACTCTGAATGCTTTGAATGTATTGCATTCGTAGATCTTACTTGCTTTTTCATTGTATGAAAAATCAACATTTTTAAACTGTGCACATCTTTCAGTTTCTGTTTGTTTATGTTTATTCCGTATGGTAAAACTATTTTAAAATTACATTGCTTTTAGTTAAACTTCTCTTGCGTACTTTAATTCCACATCTGCTTCTCCTTTTCGATTGTCACTGCCGTCCTGTCATGTAGAGAGTTACTGAAGATTTTTATATTGCCTATAATGCTAACACCAAGCAGCAGAATCCAATTTGAGAAGCTAGCAGTTGCTCAACTATTCAGGAAATAACCCACCTTTTATGAAAACTGAAACCTCATTACTGTATTCATGACAGCAAACCACTGGCCCTTACCCTGAGCCAGTTTAATCCAACACCCCACATTTTTATAAAATCAATGCAGATTTATTTCCAACATGACATTGTGGTAACTTCATAACGGAAATCATACGGATACCCCTTTACTGATGTAAAAAGAATACTTACACGTTCTGTTGACCATAGCAGTTCTGCTGCAGACAACATGATGTCTTCCTACCATGCTTTGCTGTGGACAGCCCACAATCAGATGTAACAAGGCAGCAGTTCCCTAAGCCTCCGCTGGCACCCAGACATGCCTACACATTGATCAATCATGAACTCAGCATAAGTACATCACACGAGTACTTTAATATTTTCTAAATATTATTTTAATAAAGGATACAAACAATGGGGTATTTTATTTGCTGCAAATTGTTATCATTTTGGTGACATATACTGCCTTCATCTTCAGGGTTGATGACAGAGGCAGTGCGTCTATTGATGTGTTGATACACAGCTATTATATTACTACACATTGCCATAATGCAGAAGACAAAATATGGAGTTAACCGTCAATCCACAGTCTGTGACATAGTAATAATAGTGATAGCTGTTTTTGATCCATTTTGTCTTCAAAAAGAAATGAAACTATGTAGATGGGATGGGGGAGGGGGGGTTTCATTTACATGGTCCATCTACTGAGTTCACAGAAATAAAACTGTTGTGTAACATTCTTATATCTTTTGAAATCTGTGGCTGTTGAGATGAAAAAATACTACTGCAAAGGCAGAAATATTTCTCCTTGGATATAGTGCTATACAGTACTGCTAACAGACAAACCACAAGTTTTTAACACTGATCACACACTGTAAAAGCTGAATTCACTCAGTTATCTCATGGGTTTCAACACAAAATGTAACTGCAAGGGCAACTTTTATGGTGTCCATTCCACAAGAACAATGGTACTGACATAAAAAGTGCATCTGCATTTTTTACTGACATTATTTTGTATCTTCAGACTATCAGTAGAGCAGTGACATAAAATTTGACATTACATGTTGAAAATATATATTTTTTTTTTTTTTACATGTCTCACTTAAGTTACTCGCCAGACTGCTGTGTCAAATGTCCAGTATGAGTTCTGAGGTCTGGAATGGCAAGAAAGAAGAGAGCTTAAACTGTCATAAAGTAAAGAGTGAGAGATGACGGTGCAAAAAAAAAATGGGATGTCATACCTCAAAATTAGACCTACAGTGTCCCAAAGTGTACAGAAACAAGGTTCCTACCTACATGCTCGCAACAGCCCACACTATCACCGTGTCCACACCCCTGGGAACCTGGACACTTGTCACATCTCATTAGTCTCAACTGCAGTTGGCCTCATTCAGCCCAAGTGTGAAATGTGTTAAGTGCAACAAAGTATTCAAATTACAGTACAGTCAAGTATACTATGTGATATGGAAGCAATGTCATGAAAAGTTCTGGGGGGGGGGGGGGGAATTTTAAAACATTTTAAAAACCCAAAAAAAAAAAAAAAAATGGGAAAAGTTGGCGGGGGTGGGGGGAAAAAGGTGAAAAATTTTTTTTTTTTATTGGGGAGG
>Ga0131853_10013787_pt1 | contig 14819 bp, 7 predicted proteins | sample TergutLab28metaG_FD_92764 | JGI IMG/M metagenome (GOLD analysis project Ga0131853, IMG submission 92764) | Labiotermes labralis P1 segment gut microbial communities from Petit-Saut dam, French Guiana - Lab288 P1 (version 2) (version 2) | ecosystem: Host-associated > Arthropoda: Insects >... | reverse complement strand
TATATATGAGTGTCACAATTCAAAATTTGGCATTTTTGAGCTATTGGTATAGAAACATTTGCAGATGCACTTTTAATGGGTATAGTATCATAACACAGTTTGCAAAACTCACTGCTGGAGAGCAGTTGTGTCATCATTGCACTCATAGAAAATTATAGCACTTCAAACCCTTTAAAAGTCTGTCCTGAAAAATCACATATTTTGAATTGTGACACTGTTGTCACAAATGAGAGATGTGTGGTGCGAGTTGAAGTGACATGGGTTGCCCAGAGGTTAAGAGTAGCATTGTGTGTTGTCCTACCTTGGTAGGTCTTAAAATTAGCTGAGGGCAGGGTCCAGTACTGTGTTTGAAACATGCTGTTCTATTAATTGTTATAATTTTTATCACACTTTAACGTAAGACAATGAAGTCAATGAAGTAGGTGATTTCAACTGTGATATCACATTGTCAGTATCTTAGGGAATTATAGAGCAGTAGACATTTCTCTTTCATGGATTCACAGATTATTTCTTATTTTACTTGCATTCAGATTATAAGGATTGTACTCCTCATCATAAATGTTCTATTTATGATATTTGGGATCTGTAACGGTATCTGTTAGTCATTTAATCAGTCATTGATGCCTTACATGATGGAATCCAGATTTTGAAACTTTATAGATTGATATGAGTTGTGCCGAAATTCTGATATTAATGATGTGTTGCTCTTATCGTACAAACTTTGTGACTGACAGGTCAGTGTAAATTGTTACACCTCAGAAAATCAATGATCAAGACACTAATAAACATGATGCACACGGCCATCAACCAAGACCAAACAATAAATATGGTGGTTACTGTTGTTGGTTGAATTTGCTTTACTTTTGATGAATTTTGGCTGATATGGTTGGCCTACATGCTGTGTGAAGGCTGCAATGCTGTGAATAGTATCAGTATGAGGCATTTCCACAACAGTTTCATTTTCATAACTTGCACGGACGTAAATAAAATTCAATCTTTCGTGTATCTGTGTTTCCAAATCGCGTCTCAAAAAATTAAGCCTGTTGCATGTTAGACATGGACATTATTCAACAAAGCAAGCAAATTAAATTCCTGACTGTCACACACACATACACACACAACCATGGATGTGACGGAACTACACCAAGATGCATGAGGGCCGTCACAGTAGCACTTCCTACAGATAAGCAAAACCACAATGAATAAACCCATGAACAAGGGGGATCTGCTGTAGTTATGTGACATAAAGAGGTCTACATGAAGTCATTAAGTTTATTGTGTTTAGTTGAAAACTAGTTTATGGATAATTTAATTTCTTCTACCAGCAAGTTAATTTTCATATGATATGTCAAACAGTAAAGAGTGTAGGCAGTTGAAAGAAGAACTGGAGGCCCGGTCTGTGTGTTCTCTATTAAGCAATGAGACTTTGTTCAAAACACAACTTGAGCTTCAAAGGAAGGAGGTTGAACTCATACAGGCCAAAGTTCAAATCATGGAGCTGCAGGGACTGCTGAAGGCGAAGAAAGGTAGGAATGAGGGCAGCACCACTTCACTGCAAGTTACTTTCATTTTTTTTACATAAAGAAAGCATAGGAAGTTGATGTCATACTTGATCATGTCCTTGCTGCTTTTGTTACACTGCTTTTAGTCCATGTTGCATGTTAATTTCTTACTGTGGATCTCTTACCCCCAAAAAAAAATTTTTTTTTTTTTGTTTTTCACAGAAATGCTGGAGGATTAAATTAACCAGCAGTGGTCCAGTCCTGATTCGTACTGTGGCCACAATTGATTGTTGTTTTAGTGTTTGCACAGACTATATTACAATGAGTCTGTGCATCAGTGTAAGTGGATTAAGTTGTATGTGCTGCATAGTCTGGAATGTGTTTCGAGTTTAATTTCGGTGTTTTCATTTTTATTTGTTTCTGTCATGGTGTAAATACTGTTGAGTGTACTTGGGAACTAGCCACAGTGTGCAGTATTCATATTGGCAGTGTCAATTTAAAACCTGTCCAATGGAAAACAATTTAGCACTAGTTAAATCTTTGAAGTTCACATAAAAAAGTTATCTTTTTCTTAATTTAATTTGTGTCTAGAAGATACACCTATATGTCATTCTGTGTAGGTACTTTTGATTTAAGGTGTAATATTTTTGTTGTAGATTTTTACATACATTTATGTCTCAATATATGGTAATAATGTACATATATGTTTCTATTAGTGGATGCAATAGGACATTTTTTTATTTGTTGCATAAGAAAGAGACTCATACCAAAAACTTAAAATTGTAATTGTTTGTTTTCACTTTTCACTTATAGGCTTGCCATTTTACAGTTTCAGTATGAAGCTTTTGTTGGTTTTTGTAAATTCCATATGTTCATTCATTTCCACAATGATCACTCTGAAATGATTTTGTTTTTAGAACACTAAATACCAAATTCAGTTACATTTTTACCTTTGTATGAATTGTTTCTGTCAGATATTTAGTTTGTATTGCCTGTAGATAATTGCCAGTTGTGACATACAGCAATAATATAGCTACTAAATTCATGTAAGTATGAAGCTTTTTCTTCATCATTTATTTTGTGTTTTATACCTCTGCTGGGCCTGTCAGGCCTTGCATATTCACTTATATTGCATATATTGTATGTGTCCATCAGGAGGTTGAGAGGTACAATAATATCATCACAGAAAGATCATAGAAGGTTGCGAAAACATCCTGGAGGGGGTGGTTTTAAAATGGGAAGTGGTAATGGAGAACACAGCTCTCTTTTTGAGGACCCTGCCAGAGGAGGTGTGTTGTATCTGGAAGAAGTGATCACATGTCCTGGGAGAGGACATTACTCCATTCTGTCAAAGTGTAAATGGGCAACTTCCAGAACGAGCTAAGGGAGAACCTGTCTACTCTATTCAAGCTAAGGGACCTGTCCACGTTCATGCTGAGAGATCTCAGTGACCGCAAAATAGGTTGTGAGAGTGTGAACTGGATATGTTGGTCTCAGAATGGGGTCATGTGGTGGACTCTTGTGAACTGTGCTGGGTTCTGAATTAGGCAAGGAATTTCTTGTCCAGCTCATAGATTTTCTAGTAGGACTGATGCATGGATTTAGTTAGTGACATACAAGAAGTAAACCAGTTATGCAATAGACGGTAAAACTACAATAAAACATATAAAAGCTATGGATGTATAATTTCTTTCCAGAATACATTGACGTTTATAAGTCCTACATTTTAAGGAAAACAGCTGAGTCTAGCCTAGTGCTGGGACAGAAGTAAATCCCTAACCGCAGACTGAGGCTGTGATCTTTTGTTCATTGTTTGAGCCTCCTGCACACCTAAGCATCAGTGTCAAGTGAATGTGTAACATTTGCTGGCGTATGCCTGCTGGTGTGGCCTCTGTCCACCAAGCTTAGGGTAGAGGTTGGAATCAACATTTCTGATGGCCATGCGAATTTGGCAGGATTTCCATTTTACTTCTGATGATGGGTATGATGTAGATGAAGTACAGTAGGCAGTACTTACAATCAGATGTTGCACAAGAACCATGATGGTGGCCTTATATTCTTCAGACATATATAGTTTTGGCTGGTTTCGTATCTGAAACTTATACACAAGGCCTCACTACTACTGGATCACAAAGCTGCCTGTAGGGCAGTCACATCAGTAGAATGGTAACTGGCAGGCGAAAACTGACAGTGGTCCTTAAAGTTTATGCACTGCATTCTTTCTGGAAAACTATCATAAAAAAGTGGTTTTCCTATAGGAACAATACAACAAAGTACAGCATTGCAGATAATGAAATAAATATACATTTTGATGATTAATTTGGTAGACAGTGATACAAACTGGTTAATAATTGGCTTTATTTAAAACATAAAGTAGATGATACAGACAATTCGTACATCCAGATTTCTTAGGATACTGAAGATCCTAGTGCCTTCCTGTCATGAACTAGGAAGAGATGTGATGGGATGTTTTATTCAGGAATATCATGAAGAGCAACATCAACAACTGGAACACTCTCAGGTTGTCACTGTTGTGAATAAAGTATTCAGGCTGGAGAGCTTCTGACTTGTTTCAAATCACATAGCTACTTCCAGTGAACCAATGAATTAGAGTCTTGCATTGGTTCTTGGCATCTAGACTCTAGGAATTGGTGTAAACATTTTTCCTTCAAGGTATAGGTCCTGCCAGGCATTCTTTTCCAGAATAGCCACTGGATCTGGATCATATGCTTTTCGAACGTTATAACCCTTCTCAGCAATGATTTCCATTACTTATGCCAGAAAGATTTCAGCTGCCTCAGTATCAGCATCGGTGGCATGACCTTACTGCAGTGCAAATTATGCCAACCATTGTGAACATACAAATCCTTATCAAATGAGTTGCTAGGATATGTATTTTGCATATTTTTATATTTTTCTATACTATTTGCAGCTGTGTTGCCAGTCTGACCATACCTTGTGTACATTCACTGTACCCAACAACAATCAAATATTCCATACTAATCATATGCTCTTTCCCATGACTGCTAATGTACATCTGAGGACCACATGAAGTACCAAATACATCAGATTTAATATGTCGCTTTAGTTAGCTTTGTTCTCTAAAACTGTCCTCACAGTTGATTCAGGAAACTCTGATTCATGGTTGATGGTGCTAGGAGCTTCATGACCTCACAGTTTTCAAATTAAATCTAATTTCACACTCAAAGTAATAACCTTCCTTTTCTTTACTTCACTTGTACTACCTGCACTTAACCCTTCTTATTGCCACTTTGTAAGGGATCATGAAAGAATCTGAATGATAAATCAGTCTGACACACAATGACTGAGTAGACTGAGTTTGTGTTGGCAAATTCACACATGGCCCATCTGCAGCATAATATATGGCAGGCCACATGCAACTTCAACCATGGTTTAATTTATAACGGATACTAAATAGAAACTCTGGGAGTGGTGTTTGTGGTCGAAGATCTGATCTTTGTCTGCTTTAGACCTGCTTTATCCATACTGGAAATGAACCATGCCTCAGCAATGAATATTTGGTGCCTATTCACATGCATCATGGTAAATTACAATTGGGTACAAGACCCTGGTTCACACTATTCACTGTCCATTTTAATATTACTCAACCTATTCCTAGGACCCCCAAATAGTAATTTTCCTTCAGGTTTTAAAATTAAAATGTTGTATGCATCTTTCCAATGTGCTGTTTGCTCTGAATATAGCATCCTTGATTTGATCACTACAGATATTTAGCAAAGAACCAGTTTTAAAATTCATGCAATTTTCGTCCTCCTGCAAATTCCTCATGTGTCCAAATATTTTTGACCTCCTGTTTTTGAACACTTGATCTTGTTATTCCCATGTGAGAAACTGAGACACAGATTCATGTAGTACTGTACCAACTAACTCGATGGTTTAGAGTTCAGTTAAGAAACTCACTGCATTTTATGGACTATGAAAGTTTATTACCATGCTTACTAGAGCCCACCACTTATTCATTTCCTGAGCCAGATCAATCTACTGCACTGCTGCATACCCTATTTCTTTATGATCCACTTTCCCATACAAGGTAACAGGTAAAATTACAGTTTTGTACAACCTGCCTCATTGTTCAAATGGGTGAAGACTTCTGAAACACATGGTATGTAACATCACCCTTATTTAATCTACATATGCCTTGTTAGTACACATTATTTTGACAAGTCTTAATCATGTGGCAGTCATGCATTTGTACACAGTTTAGACACCAGCAACAAAAATTATTCATGTTTACCTATTGTAAGTTTATCTTGTGTTCAAAGAGGAGGTTCATACTCTGGGGTCAAAATCATTAATAGCCTTCCAAGCAATATACAGTCACAGAAAGGACAGGAAACGATTCAAACTCAAGTTATACGGATACCTTATTATTCATTCCTTTTATTCAATTACTGAATTTTCAGAATGCAAGATAGACAAAGGTAAAATATAAAGTATTAAACTTCTATTATGACTGACTACCTTAGTAGTAAATGTTGCTTTCACCTAGAGCTTTGAAATATTTCAAATGCCACTGAAAGACGCCTTATGCATGTATTTGTTCCCTTGTGCATGATGACCTGGAGTAACACTTTCATTTACTCCTGTGAATTATTGTTTGCTTTTTTGTTTTGTTTTACTCCTATGTCTTGTGAACGTGTTTTTCTATGCCTTGTGTTGTCTGATGTTTACTGACATGTAACATATTCAGACGCAATTGATGCAGTCTGTATCAGTGAAAAGAATATGTATTCTAAAATATTTTTATACATTTCCGAAGGATTTATTTAAGATTTCATTTTGAAATTTTGTGACCTATTACAGTTTTGCACATAAATGTGTCTGTTTCCCGGTACAACAGTGATCAATTAATAGAACTGCGTCGTTTATGCACCATACACTTACGCAGTGACATAGGACTCCTTAATGGCCCATTTCACGCCATGCTACTGTTCGAGCTAGTCAGAGGCATGCGTGAAAGCTTCGGTGGCCTGTTTACTCTACTTTGTACCCATATCTAGCATGGATTATAGGCATTCAGATGGCTGTTCTTCTGGTTAGTAATGAAGTGTCGAGGTAGCCGTTTTATTTCTAGGGGTTTGCCTGTCGGGCACAGCGTTGTGTTGTAGGCTGTGCAAATGCGACAATTAACGAGCTAAATAAATAACACGTCATAAATGACGATGGGCTGCGCGTATACTTTCGCCCATGAATGAGTTGATACATGTTGTCAAGGTCACGTCACTTTTCGTCTATCGGCCTTGTTTTGTCCTTTCAATATCATATCGGAACACACCTGCCTCGTCACGCTCCAATTGAACTTCGTTTACTATGCAGGCTACTCGCAAATCGTAATTCAAGGTTGTTGGTGTAGAGTGCGTAAGAATGATTTGCACTTACGTAAAAAGTACGTAGTACCGTTTGAGGAGTACCATAATTTCAAAGAAACTGAAACTGTTTGGCCGTCTAATCCGTGCTGGCCACTGAATCGAACGGGTGATGAAGTCTTTGCGAAACAGGAAGGTAAGGACTTGAAAATCAATTTTGTGCATCAAGTGTCCACTAATGTGAAAAACTGGCCGGTAGGGTGCAGTGATGTCTTATCGCAGACGATTCAAGAATACACTCGTCCAAGAAAGTCGAACTATACTGCAGTTATTTACAGTATCTGTTTGTATTCATGATTTATAGTCCTGTGAGTTCTGGAAACAGTTGTTGTTGTCTTGCTAACTGATTCATGCGTCAGCATTTTTGTCCATGTACATGGAACAAGTGCCCCATATAGTCTAGATTAGGATGGTCTGGGAAAGAGTACAGTGATTGCAATTTAAATTGCTGACAAGGTGCCCAAAATGATTTATATGCGACTTTTATTGTAAATAAATAAAATTATGTAGAAGGCAGATAAAAAAAATGTTAGAGTAACATAACCTGTGACTTTATGTATTTTTAACGTGTCACAATAACACGTGAATGACGTGGAAGTGAACTTCCTATGCCAGCAGCAAGTCATTTTGTGCAGCTACAAGATTAAGTATCATATTTCTATTAACCAGTTTCTTCAGATAACCCTTCTAAATGAAATACTATGTACACTTTATTCCTGGCATGTATGAAACTTCATACTCCAATACTGTACATTTACTCATTTGATTCTTTTTATGCTACAGAGAGTTCCTTTTTGTTAGACTAATCATGAAGGCAAAAGTATCATTGCTGAACAGCATTCAGGGACTCTGCCTGCTGTAAAGTGCTGGGTCAGATGATAAAATAAATTCTGTTAATGTGTGGCAAGGGGTGCTGAGGGAACAGGGAACATAATCATAAAAGACTTTTCCATTTTTACTCAGTTTATTATGCTAGTCCATTGCAAGAACTGTGGTGACTACATTTTTCTTAACATCAGTAGTATATGAAATATAATTATGCTTTTATGAAATTGGAATTATAGTTTACCAATCTGGCCCATTATACATTATATAACAATGGGATGTGCTCTATTAAGTTATGGAAAACTTGTATTCAAAATAATTTTCCTGTAAAATCCCACATACCTTCAGTTTAATAATTTCACTAAAGGAAAAGGGGGCTGATGAGGGTCCCAGTACTGGTCTGGATAATTTGAGAACAGAAAAGTTTCTTTCTCCTGCCAAGAAATTAAATCTTGTTTTTTTTGGTGATCCAGCCCATGGCTTAGTCATGATACTGTCTGGGCTCCCTGTCTCCAACAAAAGAAATCTTGTGTGAATGTATGCATTTTTTCCTTTCACACACATTTATGCACATTAGGTGTGTGAACCAAGAGTTCTTTATATTTTGAACTTTTTATTCCAGCTTGCTGGAGATCATGGGCCACCTGGATACTCCTATAAGTCAAAAAAAAATCCACCATGTAACAGAGGTTCAGTTAAGATGCATCACTACTTCTGCATATTGACAATTTTTGTTGTAGTTTCAACTGTTGTGATAGGTAAGTGAATCAGTGGTAATAAGTGGAGAAATTAGCACTGAAACCATATCCTCAATAGGTGTGCAGTAATTCTGCTGTTACTGAGAAAATGTTTTCTTATGACAGAAGACAAGGTAGTGATGTGTTAGTTTTATAGAGCTCCAGTTCATGGATGTTTTTAGTACCTGATATGATCTTAGTTTCAAACGTTTTCATATAATTAGCAGAGCTGTTTAGCCATTGGTTTGTGAAGCAAACTTTTCCAACACTCTTGGTGTAAATATATGTTTTACTTCTTTTTTGTTTGGCTATTTCCTTTCAAGATGAAGATTAAAATGTGCAATTTAATCTTTCTGTTCCTTTCTGTCTTTATTTCCTGTTTTATTCATTTATTTTTTGCTTCTTTTGTTACTTATGTATTTCCTCCATCTCTCTCTTTCTCTATCTCTCTCTCTCCCCCCTCTACCTCCCCCCATTTATTCAGTGTCCTCCGTATTTTCCTTCCTTAATGTTATTCATAATTGATATGACTGTTTTACTTGCACTGGCAACTCAAACTTCTATTGTAAGTGGGGTGCTTGGTCAGTAAATTCTCAGGTTGCAATCTGTTCCTGAAGGCAATTTTTTTAAAATATAGGTTCCCAATTTATGAGTATAGGCAGTTTTGATATTAAAAAGTGGTTTAATAATATGGAAAAATATTTGGTGTGCACAGCCAGTGAGCCTTGCTTTGGAGAGTTATGGCATACAGTGTTGGTAGACATCACAATATATGTTTTTCATTGGTAGAATTATTATTCGTATACCTCACTGTCAGTAGGCACTGTGGTGTATTACAACATGAAAAGAGAGAGAGTCCATGGATGCAGAATATGGTAAAAGTGACAGTAAGGTCAGGAATAAGTCATAAAAATGCAAAATGTACAGAACTGGTGCAAGGTAAAAATAAATATTTATATTTGCATGGTTTATGTACAAGATTCAGATGTTAAACCAAATTCATTTAACACAATTGATAGTAAGGTTATGTATCATTCTTAAACAATATAAATTTATCAACACAATTAAAGGGAGCGTGCATCTTCATAATGTTACTGTAACTTTAGCCATTTAATTCATACTGGTGTATGTACATGGTAAACTGTGGAAAACTATTATGCCAGCATATTAGGTACTTGTCAAAAAATATGAAAGTTTGGCATTTTGTCTGAAAGGATGACACTTATTTCTTGTATTAATGTTGTGTACAGCTGCATTGGTTTCACAATGAAGTTTATTAATGAAAATATTCACATACAAAGGGCCAAGTCTCTTAATTTCTTAAACTAGTTTCTGCTTGAATTTTTAGGTTTTGCACCAGCCGTAAGCCCAACAATATTTGCTTGTAGAGTAGATATATTTTTACTGTAAGATGGATTATGCCCAGAATTATATCATATTTCATTACAGAGTGAACACAGACAAAATAAATTATTTGAGAGTGTCAGTTTTCCTGACATGAAGCACAGATGTGACTGCATTACATGTTCCACATTACTTCGAAATAATTTTATCAGTATTCCAATTCTACTGGTTATAAATTTTTTAATCAAGGAATTTTGCATGTGCAGACCCTTCTATGAGCTTATTGTCATAGCCAGTACATCATGGACATTGTGAAGAATTGTCTGTTATAAATTGTGTTATATTTCTTTTATCAAGATTAGGTCCAGCATACTGGCATTAAACTATTTGCCCATACAAGACAGAACTATGTTTGGCACTAAACATAGCACAGTTTTTACCAGATGTTAAGACACTAATGTTATTAGTGAATATTATAGTTGGTCCAGTTGAGCAAAGGTCTGCTTTGGAAGCGCTTACTCACTCATTCTTGTTTTCGTCAACAAAGGATCAGATCTGCTGAGTGATGTTCCTGTTTCATAGACAATATACAAAATCTAACACATCTGTTTCCAATCCATAGGATGGGACACTAACAGTACAAAGTTACAGGTTATATATTTCACTCATGTACATATTTGTAGTGTTGAGAATACTTGGACCTGGCCAACATTCAGTAACAGGGGAAATAATAATATCATATATTGAGGATCATTATAATTTGCAGGTTTCTGTAAAAAAGCATGATAAGATGGGTGAATTATGAGGAAAGACAGATTTGTTTTTGAAACGTTATAAGAAGGGGCCATTTGGGAGTATGAATTAGAGAATAACATTGAAATAGTCCGTAAAGGAGTAGATTTTGAATGTGTAACTTGAATTAAAATGGCATGGGGTGAGTTGTAATGGCAATTTCTCTGTGAATATTCTGTGGAATTTTGAACCTGACATTTTATAAAGAGAGGGCATTTTCTTGTGCTTGTGTTTCCTGTTGCTGATTCATACTGTATGTATAATGTAAAATGCTGATAGGTTCATACTTTGATGTACTGCCATGGAGTCCATATAGACATGCAACGAATGTCTTGGATAAGTTGGCTTTCATTGTGGGATTGCAGAAGCACTCATATGCAGTTATCATAGATGCTGGCAGTACGGGTTCTCGAGTGCTTGCTTTTACATTCCATGAATCTGTGATAGGTAAGAGTGTAATTTATATGAGTTTAAAGACTAAAATTGACCTGAATTACATGTAAAAGTTCAGTTTTTCTTGCATAGTATACACACTGCCTCTTCAATACAGAGACCAAACAGTATTTTAATCAATTATGGCAATAAATGCAAAGAATAAATGTACACAAAGTGAAACAGGGGTGTTTTTTTTATACTTCTGTTATGCTTCAGGTTCCTTGTTCAATTCCAAAAGAGGTGATATTTCCTGCAGCTAAGATTTAAATGCTAAACTAGGCTTACACATATGAAGAAGTGTGTGTGTGTGTCCCTTTGTTTCAATGCAGGGATTTCCTGTCTTGTTTTCAGAATTTGAAGTGTGATAGGAGTATACTGACATGTGTTTACAGATAAGGAGTCATCCACTTGTGTTTTGCATGGCTGGTCAGAAAATCAGAAGGGCAGTTATAACCTCTGCTACAGAGTGTTAAGAATTAGCCACTAGAAATCATAATACTTGCCCAAAGTAACTGGACTGAAATGAAGTGGTTGAGATAAATTCAGCCTTATAGGATTTTGACAGTTATAGGTTGCAGTAATTGTGATGAGTGTTCAGGACATTGCCCATCATACTTGGCTTTTTAAAATGCCACACTGTTTTGAGAACTGGCTTTTTTTTTTGTCTTTAGATGGAAGAGAGGGGAAGGAATAATTTTATATTGGTGGGCCCATTTGAAAGAGCTGGTCTTTGTCGTGGGTACATTGAATTTATTGAGAAATATATGGTTCACATCACATGATACCAGTCTTCAATACTTGTACTACACTTTCAGCCAGAAATTGTCAAATTTGCATCATTTCAGGAAAACAAGCTATTTCTGTGTAATTCACTGCAAGCATTTCCACACATGGCAGACAAAACTATTTATCTTATAACATTCATTATATTTGCACTTTTCTTTAAACATGCTTGGTGGTTTATTTTTTGGACAAAGATTTTCTTTCCTGCACAGTACTCAGACTTTATTCCGCACTTCTTATAGTCTTTTGATAGAATTTTTCCTTAAAGCTGACTCATCTGGAGGATCTGTCTGAGTATGCTTTAGAAGAAAATTGGTAAGTTTGGACTATTTGTTTCCAAAAATGCTATGTCTCTAGGCTCAAATGCTTGGCATGGATTTGTCAGGAGTGGCAAATTTTGAAGGTGCTGATGAAGAACTTGTAGCAGAAGATGAATGCTAATTGGAGGTGGCCTGCATAGTGGACAGCAAGAGTAGTATGCTGACTTTCTCTCATATGCTTTATAGCATGGCTGACAAAAGCAGACTTTTACTTACAAAGTGAACACTTGAATTCAGTAATATAGTACTGTAGGAAGAGACTGCCACTAGATTTCATTTTACTTTTTATGCAGGGTCCGGCAAAAAAAACCTGACGATTTTTAAGTTACAATAAAATGAAAAGTATACTATCTTTTAACGTGAATTTATTACTAAAATTATCTTTATCTCAAAGCATTTTAATTACAATATTCACTTCCTGAATATAGTGTCTGTGAGGTGGCGTCCCTTGTTGTCAGCACATTCCCACAAGCGGAGGACTTCTGACAAAAGCCTTAAGCAATCGTTCGATGTTCTCAGGAGTTCTAAGTGAAGGCTCTCTTCCTGGATGTTTTCTTTTTGCGGCAGACGCTGTTTTTCTCAGAAGTTTCTCACCCACAACAGTACAGCATTGCGACTAGGGACACTGTTGTTCCGATGAATATTGAAGAACTGACGAAATATCTGCTGAGTCACAACGCCAGAACCATTGTTTTAGAAATTCGTCTCCACAGTGAAAGCCCATTGCTCTACAGACCATTGCTCCATGGCAACTGAAATGCTTTGAGTCTCGCTAGAAGGGTACTCAAGGACAAATTCCCCACGCCAGCGATTCTACTCACAGCTGTGTTGCAAAATTGTCAGGTATTTCTGCTGGACCCTGTACACCATTGTGAACTGTTAAGCTTGATTAGTGTTTTGAACGTGTCCATCATTGTGGGTTTTCGTTAACTGATACAGACATATGATGTACACCTTAAAGATCACTCTCATGGTCCACCATTACATTATTTTACTTCCTAAATGAGATGCTGGTGACTTTTGTGTGAGTACTTCATGTAATCAAGAGTACTTTTTTTTTTATAACACACAAGATTCTGTGCTTTTTTGAACATATCTTTTTAACTTTTCAAGCAAATGGAAAATAAATATGTTGTAAATTTATAGCACCTAAAATTCTGTTCTGTAGTCATTAGTAACCTCTTTGGCTTCTAGTGAACTGACTAAACCCTGCAAAATTGACCAACATTCATTACTCTAATTGTTTAATGCTTTTTTCTTTGATGATTTTTGCTTCTTCATCAACAGATGTTGGCAGAAAATCCCAAACACCTTCTTTTCATGTTTGGATCATATGTCATATATGTCGGTCATACAAGTGTTGTTAGTGTTATTCTTTGTGTCAGTTATAGGTATTCATCTCATTATACTACACAAACTTTGTTTCTTCCACAGACAAAAACTTAAAATTGGATCATGAGCTCTTTGTGCAAGTAAAACCAGGTCTTTCTTCTTTTGCTGACAATCCAAAGGAGGTAATGTGCATATATCCTTAGATGGAATGACCTTGAATTATATAGTTGGCATTTATGTGGTTTAGTTTTGGCTTCCCTGCTTATAAATCATAGAAAATTACAGCGTCCAGAAAATTTTGTTGATTCCGTCAATAATTTCTTTCTAACGGTTATGAAAAATTTGTATCAAGTGGGGAAAGAAAATGACATGTTGTATTTACAGTAGTTATTTTCTGACACTTTTCCTCCTCCTAAAACTATTCAGTCCACTGAAACCAAGGTAAAAAATATATTGCATTCACTCAAATAAAAAAAACTGAGGTTATGATGAAATAGGATGTACAGTTTTGAACACCTGCTCACCACCAATTCATTGTCCTATAAGCTGTGTTTGTAATCAGTCACTATATGTGGGCATTTTTCATGATCATCTAAAATCTCAGTAGTGTATCACTTTCAAAGTAAGGAGACAAAACTATTGTGAAAAATTATAGGCCTGTTTCTCTGATGACTCTTTTCCTAGAGCGGTTGAGATGGATATGAACCGCAGAATAAGCTGTCATTAACGTATTATTAAAATGTTGGTCACAGAACAGGTTGGCTTCAGGAAAAGGATGTGTACTGAAAATGCTGCCTTTAAGCTGACATAAAGTGAATTCAAATCTTTCAACCAAAGATGTATGTTAGAGGAATTTTCTGTGACTTGACTAAGCATTTTGACCATATAAATCATGCTAGCTAAATTGCATTTTGTTGCTTTCAATGAACAGCTACAGATAAAATGTATAACAAAATTTATGACATGTAACTCCCCATGGTGTGCCTTAAGTGTTGGTTTCAATGAAATATATGTAAATAACAAAATTGCTTGTTTTAAAGATTGATTAACACCATAGTTGATGAAATGAATATGAACAGTGTAGTTAGAGGAATGAATTGCAGAAGATAGTATATTCAGAATGTAATATGTCTCCATAAGATAAGTGTTGTAATAGTATTCTTTTAGTTCTGTTTTTTTATGTTTTATGAAAATGAAGTTTGTGTGTTATATCATTGCATATCAGACCGCCTCTGTGGTCTAGTGGTCAGAGTTTCTGGCTACAGATACAGAGGTCCCGGGTTCGATCCCCGGCGCTACCAGATTTTCTGAGTAGTAGTGGGTCTGGAACGGGGTCCACTC
>Ga0131853_10013786_pt1 | contig 14819 bp, 13 predicted proteins | sample TergutLab28metaG_FD_92764 | JGI IMG/M metagenome (GOLD analysis project Ga0131853, IMG submission 92764) | Labiotermes labralis P1 segment gut microbial communities from Petit-Saut dam, French Guiana - Lab288 P1 (version 2) (version 2) | ecosystem: Host-associated > Arthropoda: Insects >... | reverse complement strand
AATGAAGCCTAAAAGATTCCTTTTTTTATTAAACCTGATGCCTGTTAACATTTTTAGGCCAAACCGGAAATTTTTATTGTGGTTCTTGTTTTTTTATTCCCCCCCCCCCCCCTTATTATGTATTGTTTTTGAGTAAAGTAATTTTGCCTTATTGTCTTTTTTCACCCCAACTTAAGCCCAGTATTTTATATTTAATTTTATCACCTCGTATGTGGGTGTGGTCATACTCTTATCTTATATTGAAACCTACTGAGGTTAAAATGTTTTTGTCCAGGATAAATCCATATTTTACTGATTCTTTGTTCTGGTGGAGTAAATTTTAATATGAGAAATGTTATTTATTGCATGTCAGATTTAAGAAAAATAATCAAGGGATTGATAACTAATTATTCTGTTTTATCTCCTACTTGCAGTGACACCTACTCCACCAGTGCCTCAGAATCCATGTCAGCCATCACCGTGCGGTCCGAATTCAGTGTGTCAGGTCCGAGGGGAAAGCCCTGCCTGTTCGTGTTTACAAAACTATATCGGATCTCCACCAAACTGTCGACCCGAGTGTACTATTAATCCAGAATGTTCAAGTAATCTGGCGTGTGTAAATCAAAAGTGTAGTGATCCGTGTCCGGGATCGTGTGGTACAAATGCACGTTGTAATGTTGTGAATCATACACCAGTGTGTAGCTGCAATTCAGGCTTCACAGGAGATCCATTCATTGGCTGCATTGTGGTACAAGGTAGGACAGAGTTGCCTTGTTTACTTGCTTGCTGCATGTTTTATTAATGGATCTAGGGAGTTTCCATATCTCTGCAAAGATGAATTATGTCTTTGAAACTTACATGATCCCATTTTATCTCGAATTGTAAACTGTCATGTCAATAAGATCAGAAATCACAAATACCATGCAGGAATATGTGTATGAAGACTTTTTTTTAATGTGTGTATTAAAAAGGGATGGTTCCAAGACGTAGTGTCCATGATTTTGCCCAATTTTTTTTAGGCAAATATTTATCCAGTCTGTTGTATGCCCTGTTTCTTTGATGTCCACAAACTTTTTTTTTTTGGTAGCTCTTTTGTCTGACTGATGATTTGTCCAGTAATATTTTTGTTCGGTTCATTGTGTATCCTCCAAGTTCATCACAATTCCCACCCACTGCAACTAAATCCCCACCCCCCCCATTTCTATCACTGAGCTACCATGTGGCCTGCCAATCTGTAATGTATGTATATAAACATTTTTATTGTCAGAACATGCCTGTAATGTATTAGTACCAAACGCACAAAGGTATATTGAGTTAATAAAGCAATGTATTTTGATGGTAGGAGACTTTAATTACTGTCTTCATTTTATTCCTGTTAAAAGTATAGTTTGAAATTTGTTGTTTATTGTCCTTGAGTGTGATTAATCACTTAAGATTTTTTTGTAGGACACCTCAGGTGTCAAATGTACATTACTTCCCCAACCATCTTCAGAATATCAAGTCTGTGTGCAAGTAACAGGATACAGAAATTATTTGACAAAATGTCTGTGGACAAAAGAATTTGGCATCAATTAAAATGGACCTATATTTGTGGACATAAAGAGGGTATGAAGTTTTCATGGACCAAATATCGTGGATGCAAAAGGGGAGCCTATAAAGAAGCAGGTGGCCAAAAAACTTTGCTGTAGGGTAATGTGATACTGCTCATGTATAATGTGAACATTTTTGACTAAATAATATAGCATGATCTTATTTCTTCATTAAAAATATTTGTATTTTGAGCAAGAATAACTCCATTACCTGTAATTCTCTCTTTTATGCCACCCAGTGTACAAAGATTATAATTTAATAAATTTAATGCCAGTCGTGTTAACTTTTCACCAATATGTTTGTCACTTTAAAAATTTGACATTGTTATAGGCCTTCGTTCTTGCAGTTGAAAAGATCTTTAACACTTTCAGAAAAGGCAGAGGGTATTGCATTTATCAGTTACAATAAATCTTTCATTTGTTGATTGTTGCATATTAATATTTGATTCAAAAGTAGAAGTGCATGGTATGTATTAAATATAATGGCTGTTATAAAAAAGGATGATGAAAGATATTTACAAAATGCTTTCTTTCATAAAGAATTGTATGTAACTATTGCTTACTGTGATGAGTATTAGTGACAGTGATAAATCGGCTGCTGCTGTAAGTGAACTTGACCTATATGGGGCAGGTTAATTTACAGCAGCAGCAGCCAGAGAATTTAAAAATTAGATTTACTGGGTGTGCAGGAGGTTAGTTGGGATGAAGGGAGCTCAGTGAGAGCAGGGGATTATAATTTTTTCTGTGGAAAAAGAAATGAAAATCATCAATTGGGAACAGAATTTTTTGTACACCACAGAATAGTATCAGCAGTAAAGAGTGTAGAGTTTGTTAGTGATGGGACATCATGTATAGTTCTGAGAGGTCGCTGGTGTAATATCATTGTTCTGAATGTGCATGTGCTAAGTGAGGAGAAAAGTGATGATTCAAAAGACAGTTTTTATGAGGAATTAGAGCAGATGTTGGATCATTTATGTAAGTACCATATGAAAATTCTATTAGGAGATTTTAGTGCAAAAATGGGGAGAGAGAATATTTTCAAACCGACAAGTGGGAATGTGAGTCTACATCAGGATAGTAATGATAATGGTGTTGGAATAGTAAACTTTTACACATCAAAAAGTCAAGTTGTTAGGAGCATGATGTTCCTGTACTCAAACATTCATGAGTACACCTGGACCTCTCCTGATAGGAAGACTCACAACCAGATTGATCACGTATTGATAGACACGAGATGGCATTCGAGTATACTAGATGTACGAAGTTTCAGGGGAGCTGACAGTGATACTGATCACTTTCTGGTGGTTGCAAACGTTAGGGAAAGAATGGCAGTAAGTAAACAATCAGTACAGAAGTTTTACAAGGAAAGATTTAATCTGAGTAAGCTAAATGAACTGGTGGTTAAGAAACAGTATCAGATTGAGATTATAAACAGGTTTGCAGCTTTGGAGAACTTAAGTGATGGCAAGGACATTAATAGGGCTAGGAAGAGCATTAAAGAGAATATCAAAACCCCAGCTAAAAGAGTCTAGGTCTGTACAAATTGAAACAGCATAAACCATGGTTTGATGAAGAATGTTTAGGTTTTTTAGATCAAAAGAAGCAGATTGCAATGCAGTGAGTACAGAATCCAAGCCAAAGCAATGTAGATAATATAAAAAATATGAGGCTAGCAGACATTTCAGGAACAAAAAGAAGGAATATCTGAAAGCTAAAATTGAGGAACTTGAAACTAACAGTAAGATCAATAATATTAGGAACTTGTATAGGAGCATGAATGAGTTTAAGAAGGGTTACCAGCCTAGAACTATTGTAGTAACAAATGAGAAGGGTGATTTGGTTGCAGACTCCCACAGTATTTTGGCTAAGTGGAGGAACCATTTGTCTCAGCTATTGAATATACATGGGGTTAATGATGGTGGGCAGACAGAAATACAAGCAGCAGAGCCTCTAGTGCCTGAGCCAAGTGCCTTTGATTTTGAGTTGGCTATTGAAAAGCTAGACAGTCATAAATCACCAGGTATTGAAAAAATCCCAGCAGAATTGATTAAAGCAGGGGGTAGAACAATTCGCTGTGAGATCCATAAAGTTATTATTTCTATTTGGAATAAGGAGGAATTGCCTGAGGAGTGGAAAGATTTGATCATTGTACCTATCTATAAGAAGGGTGATAAAACAGAATGTAGTAATTGTAGGGGCATATCACTTTTGCCAACTACGTACAAAATTTTATCCAACATCCTGTTGTCAAGGTTAACTCCATATGCAGAGGAAATTTATTGGGGATCATCAATGTGGATTTCGACACAATAGGTCAACTACTGATCATATATTCTGCACTTGTCAAATACTTGAAAAAAATGGGAATGCAACAAAGCAGTGCTTCAGCTCTCTGTAGACTTCAAGAAAGCTTATAATTCATTTAGGAGGGAGGTCTTGTATAATATTCTCATTGTGTTTGGTACTCCCATGAAACTGGTAAAGCTAACAAAAATGTGTCTGACTGAAACGTGTAGCAGAGACTGGATAGGCAATTATTTGTCTGACATGTTTCCTTTTAGGAATGTTTGAAACAAGGAGATGGTCTATCACCATTGCTTTTCAGCTTTGCTTTAGAATATGGCATTAGGAGGGTTCAGGTAATCCAGGATGGCTTCAAATTAAATGTGCACAACAGCTTCTGCTATATGCTGATGATGTTAGTATATTGGGAGGAAACATACATACTATAAAGGAAAATGCAGAAACCCTGGTAGTGTCTAGTAAGGAGATTGGTTTAGAAGTAAATGCTGATAAAACTCGGTACATGGTCATGTCTTGAGATCGGAATGCAGGATGAAGTCACAGTATAAAGATTGATAACAGTTCCTTTGAAAGGGTAGAAGAGTTCAGATATTTGGGAAGAAATTTAAAAAATCAAAATTACATTCAGGAAGAAATTAAGAGCAGATTGAAGTCAGGGAACGCTTGCTATCATTCTGTGAAGAATCTTCTGTCTTCCAGTTTGCTATCCAAAAATTTAAAGTTTAAGATGAACAGAACTATAATTTTGCCTGTTGTTTTGTACGAGTATGAAACTTGGTTGCTCACATTGAGGGAGGAATGTAGGCTGAGGGTGTTTGAGAATAGGGTGTTGAGTAGAGTATTTGAGCCTAAGAGGGAAAAGGTAAAAAGGGAGTGGAAGAAACTACATAATGAGTTGCTTAATGATCTGTACTCCGCAGCAAATATTGTTCAGGTGATCAAATCGAGAAGAATGAGATGGGCATGGCATGTAGCACATATGGTGAGAGGAGAGGCAAATACAGGGTTTTTTGGGGGGAAACTTGAGAGAAAGCGACCACTTAGGAGACCCAGGTGGAGATGGGAGGATAATATTAAAATTTATCTTCAGGAAGTGGGATATGGGGTAAGGACTGGATCGAGCAGGCTGAGGATAGGGACAGGTGTCAGACACTTGTGAATGCGGTAATGAACCTTCGGGTGTTATAAAATATGGGGAATTTCTTGACAACCTGAAAACTGGTTAGCTTCTCAAGAAGGACTCTGAACCATGGAGTAAGTAATTGTGTAAGTTAGTAATAAATATGTAAAGAATAATGAAAGTAATAATGTGAATAATGGCATAGAAGCACATTTCTTGTGATGAGAAATCCAGTTGACTAGTTAATGAGATAATTTGCACTCAGCTCTTAAGCATTCAGTTTTTACTGATTGGTATTTAAAGTATTGTGAATAGCTATTGTTGGCTGTAAAGACCAACTTCACATGCAGTAACTTCATGGCTGCCCAATAGTTTCATGATTTGGCTGAATAATTCCACGTGTATGCATTTTAATTTTGACATTTATAGCAGTCATTTCATAAATTATTTTTTGTATCTCCCAACAAATGAAATGTTAATAAACAAACTTAATACAAAAATAGTAATCTGAAAATAATCATCTTGTGCTTTTATACATTCAATACATAAATAAATATAAATGCATTTTAAAAGATAATCTTCTTGATTTGAGGTGTATATATAAATATGTCTGTTTACAGCTTATGACTAAATTGCAAATTATATTCCAGAAATATGAAGCATTGGTGTTATTCTTGTTATTCTTATATTTTAAAAAATTTGCTCCTGAATTATTACATTTATGCTTTCTTATCTAAAGTATTGTAACAGCTCTACAGCATTTTACTTTGTCCCATTTTGGTATCCACTTTTTATTATCGTAAGAGCAGCAGGGATGATACATTACATTAGGCCACCACAATTTTCTTCCATAAACTTTCCAATGTATTATTCAGGGTAGAATTGTACTGACGTTTCAGAGGGTACTGTGCTGCCATCATCAGGGTGGGTTTCATCGTAGCTGATAATAGTAGCAGCAGGATTTGCTTAAACACTGGGCTCATTCTACTAGACTACATGGTGTCGGAGCCCAGAAGATAGCCTTTTTAACATTCACTGAGAACCTCAAACTGCACTCAGTATTAAAGTTATTTTAAAACATTTTCTTTAGTGTTTGTTCCTGTAGGCATTCATTCAACAACATATGACGTGCTGTGTTATGAATCTGTGATATCTGATTTTTTGACATGTAAATTGAAATTATATTAATTCATTGCAAAATATATTGAAGTTCTCAAATGACCTCTTTGCTACTTCAGTGCTAACTGAGACTACATGTGAAAAAATTAAACCTATATGTAATTATACGGGATGATTCAGGAAGTATCTTTCACACTTTGTAGGTACATTAATCAACTGATTTTAGTAAAGAAGGGAATCATGGCAGTTTCAAAGAGTAAGATAAGTAAAACAGATAATCATGCCATAAATACAGGTTTCAAATGAAAAGTTACTGTATCTTGAACCGTTAGTGCACCTCCTTTTGAATGGCAGATTTCTGCTGTGGTCGGGGTACTCTTCGGTTTAAATACCCACTGTGAGACAGCATTTTCCTTTTTGCATGAAAAGTATATACTTTTAATGGGACAACATCCTACTTGCCCATTAAAGGTACTGCAGGACTGAAGTAATTGTTAATGAATAATGCAACACATTACAGAAACTGTTCATTGCATGCCTATGACTTAAATGTATATTAGAGTGTGGCATTTTATTAAAGTGGATGGCAAATTTGGACTTAACAGTAGCACACTCACGCTTATTCATATCTGCCCAGTTTTGTTCTTCGTGAGTGGAGGAATATTAATGAGAGTCCCCACAATGAATTCAGTGGCTGCTCTGGCATTCCGTTTAAAAAATCTGTACATGTATTGTGTTTGTAGTTTATTTAATAATGCTGAGTAGCTCAGGCTGTGTAACATTCCATGTTAGGATGACAGATGGGTAATTATTTGAACATGTTGTGGAAGGAAGCAGTTGTGGTATTATCCGAACATATACCAGAAGGGACTGAGAGAAAACATGAAAACCTCAATCAGAATATGTTGTCTCCAGATATGAACCCGAGAGCTTCCAAATAAGAAGCAGGATTGCTAACCACTCAACCATGAAGTTCTGTGCAAAGTCCATTCACAAAGTGAATACCTATATTTTTGTGTCTGTTTCTTGGAAGCCTCTTGAGCATTATCATGGTAGGGGCCTGTGTTTTAGGTAATTGCTTAATATGAAGAGCATGGTAAATGTAAATGAACCTCACTTTATTCATTGTTCTGCTTGTAGAGTGTGGCTTACTTAATTGATACCTCAGCAGCAACACTAAATCTTTTATTCAGGATATGCCTTGTTAAGTCTCAACCAGCATGTTACATTACTAGTTGTACTGTCTGGCATTCTGAAGTTAAAATTGAAAAAGGGCATAAGAATGAAATACCAAGTATTTTTTAAATTTAGAACGAGATGCAGTATTCGAAATTTGGGAAGGGGGAGGGGAACATATGTTGTCCTTATGTGTGTGATTGGTTGACTTATACTACAATACTCAAATGTAAACTTCATGATACTAATATTGTGTGGAAACCCATGTTCTCTATTTACATATAGCAGTGTTGTGTTTGTGCATGACACAATTTGAGACCACGAGAATATTTTAGAAAATGGTGTATCAGTCTGTTATCACACTGAAAGTTATGTCCCTCTGTTGTGTCAAATACTCTACCTTGCAAGCCACTGTAGAGATATTCCATTTCTTGCTGACAGTTTGTATTAAATTTGAGGAGGAGGAGGTAATTACTTGACATATACCAAGCATGGACTTGGTTTAAGAACAGAGATTACAGTTTTTTTTTTTTTTGGCTTCTCAGTAATTTCCTAAGTAGAGCACATTAAACATAAATTTACTTTTGCAGTGTCATTATGATAAATACTAAATCATTGTAGTTGGAGAGGTTTAATTTTATTATATGTCAGATTCCCCATGTTTCTACAGATTTTATATGAAACAGTTCTTGTTTGACATGCACAAATTGTTGTGCATATTTTCAAGCTTTAATCTTTCTTTTCTAAGGTGGCTCTTGTCTGACCTGCCATTACAGAAACATAGGTCTTTGGTAGTCTTTAGTATGTATTTATTATGAATATTTACTATTTTTAACTCCATAAATTGCTTGAAATTTGATTGTCTCTGAGATAGGTCACATGTTACATACATATGTTGTACATAATATAAGCCCATCTCGCAGTATAATACTGTGTTAACGGTTTACTAATGTGATTTGTCATTGCATGCAAACAGACAAAGAATACAATATCTTTGCAGAGTATTGAAACTGCCTTTCTGATCATGCATTATGTTCCATAGCATGTTGCACGCTGCATCACCTGTCCCAGTCTTTGTTATGTTTATGTGTGTATTGTTTTGTTCCTGCTCTGTGTCTACATATGTGTATGGGCATGTCACTGGAAAGCACGGTGCATCATGCATATGAATCTCTCCACAGTCAAGATGCATGTATGGGGACTCATCAGCAAGGTAAGTGAGCGAGTCCCCCAACGTCATCACTTCATCCAACATCTCCTGATCATGTTTTACACATTAAATGAAGTTTTGTGTTTTTACTAATGTACAGAATTAGTGATATTGAACAGATGTGTCTGTATGGTAATATTTCAACATAAGCCGAATACTGCATAGTCAGGGTTTTCTTGTACTGGCAGTACACAATGGTGCAGATTACTAGCTACCATTTAGGTGAAAAAATGTGAAAAATATCGTTTGTGTACTGAAAATGAGAGAATAGTGGTAGGTAAAATGAGTATAAATTTTGCAATTCAATGGTAAGATTTGTTGCTACTCTTTATGGATAATACCAAAAGTATTTTTGACATTTTTGCTCAACACACTCAAATACCAATACCTTTCATTAGCTTCACAAATGCTTAAACAGTAGGGCAGTATTTGTTTTACATGATCTTGTTTTTTTTTATGAATTTCTCATAAAAGATGTGCATTACACACAAATGTCCAATAGAAAAGTTGGGTGGCAGCAGCATAACATATTCATTTGTCACTCTGCAGCCTGTACCCTGCTGTGTGATGTTGTTACTTGTGTACTTTATTACTGGATTGGTGTTGGTTGCCAATGCATATAATTTTGTTCTTAATTCATTTGATTGAGAGTACTTAAATCTCGCTGAGAAGAAATATAAATTTTCTGACACTGCTTATATATGGAAAAGTACATAATAAATTGTCTGTTACATGAATGTGAAAACACAAACTTGTATCTGTGTGAAGCATGATCAGAGGGAGAAAGAAGATAATCAGTACATCGGCAAGATTGTTCTCATGTTGGTTGCTGTTGGTTTTTGGTTAGGGCCTCGAATTTAGAGAAAATATGCTTCAGGAAACTGACAGATTTTAGAGAATATTCCTAGATGGATTGTGAATATGTTTCTAGAGACAGAATAGCAAACATATAACTGTTTACAAACAAAATATTAACATATCACTTTTAAACAAAGTGTGTGCATCTCTTTTAAGAATGACATTAAGGTATTACCTAAGTTTACAATGACAGAGATACATGTCTTGCTCAATTTACAGTTATATGATTGCCATTCTCTATATACCATTAGAGCAATAAAGCTGATGTCAAGAATGCAGTAGAGAGTCTGTCATATCAGAGCCTGTCTAAATATGGGTGATGATATAGAGGTTGAATTAGTTCCTTCATCCAGTTAGGTGAAGGTGCTGAAGGGCAGATCTTTCTACTTCATTTTTGAGTTTACAGCTGCAACGAAATGTGTGGATTTCAGCATTTAATGTTTCAGTTGACAATTTTATGGGGAAGGAACATGTTCCTTTGGACATTTGTACTTCATGAATATTTATGGGTTCAGATGCAGTGCTTTCAATATATATTATATGTGTAGGAAGATAAATGAATTTATTCATTAAAGATCTCCCATCGGCTTCTAACCACTAATGCTTTCCTCTGAGCTTCTGTAGGTAACACTTTGGAAAACTCACATAATTTTATGTTTTCTTCTAGTTTTCTTGTCTTGACTGATACTATAAACTGCTCCCTTTCAGCTGAGATGTTTTCCCAGGAAAGACCAACCCCATGCATGCCATCCCCTTGTGGATCAAATGCAGTCTGTAGAGAACAGAATGGAGCAGGTTCTTGCACCTGCCTTCCTGACTACATGGGTAACCCATATGAAGCTTGTCGTCCAGAATGTGTTTTGAATTCTGACTGTCCTTCTAACCGTGCCTGTATTCGCAGCAAGTGTCAGGATCCTTGTCCTGGCACTTGCGGTACAAATGCTGACTGCCAAGTGGTGAACCACTTACCATCTTGCACGTGCCATCCTGGATACACTGGGGATCCATTTCGGTCTTGTAGACCACAGCCTGTACAATGTAAGATATGTGAATGTGCACCTTTACTATTTCACTGTATGTTTCTCTTGCAGATATGTTCCTTTTGTGTTTTGCCCAGTTAGTAATAAATACTTCTTAATTTTCTGAACCTTGTTAAATTTCAGCATTTAAATCTTTCATATGTGTTAATATTACTTTAATTTTCAACATGAATCCTAATTTATCTTTACAGAATGTGAAATAAGCATGATATGTCATTGAATGTCTGAGCATGTAAAGCATTTGGACAGAATTTGCATGAGAGTTCATAGGGAATGTAAAGAACGACATGTCTTTCCTAATAAAAAAAATAGTGCATGTGCTCTTGCACAGTCATCATTAAGCTTATATTTTTCCAACTGTCTCATGCAACTTCTGATCTCTTTAATGTTCATCTTCTACAATGTTGTTCCTTCTCAAAGCCGCTTCCAAACAAGAGATATCATGTTGCATAATGATGGCTTTTGGGTTATGATGTTGTGTTTGAGTTATGAATGAATTTCAACATTTCCGTGAATGAATTTCAACATTTCCGAGGATCTTGTTTTCTCCATCTGCAAGGTGACTAGATAAGTTTTCAGTGCATACTGAAGTGATTTGAAGGAGGAAGTGAGCCAGTTGTATAAGAAGGTTTGCAAGGATTGTGGCAAACCAGAAACATGGAGAGGGCAGAAGGAATAGATGGATCCCTGCAAAACTATCCATGGTACTTATGAAATTTCCATTTTATCTTCCCAGTAACTTCAGAATTAACACAAATTTAATCCAGTCTCTCTGCAGATGGACGCAGCATGACCTTCTGCAACCTCAGAATCGATCTAGAACAGTACATAGCATTAGCCAAAAAACCGTAATTTAAGTAACATCTGCTGTTATAGCCTGACAACCCTCTTCTTGTTGTACATTATGAGGTATTGAATGTGTTAAGTTCCTGTTGTACCATGTACATATATACATATCTGTATATATTTGCAAAAAGACTGTCACCAGTGCAGTAAATCACTTTCATATCCTGTGTTGCAATAAATCAGTGCAGTACCATTCTAGCCATCAGATGCTTTTATTCTGATTGTAGTTCCCATTCATTCAACAGGTACCCCTACTTGGGTCAAAACTTTCGTTTTGTGTGTCACTAATACATAGTAACTGAATAAAATAAATTGATTTCCTTAAATATATATATATATTCAGAGTGAGTATGTATACCATGCTTTGCCTGGAACTGAGTGCAACTCTGTATCTTACAATCACTTATAAGGGTAATATTCAAGATTGTAAGGAACTGCTGATCATTGTTTCAAATTTTAGTGCATTGGATGTGAGTGGCACTGACAAGCTGTTAGCAACTTAGCAGGCTTTAATTAACTACATTGAATGGCGCTGGATTACAGTTATTAATTAGTAATTCTGCATGCAGAGCAAAGTCCCAACAGTTATTTTTTGTAAGCAATACTGTTATATTCTGAATTGAAATTGGATATCAGTCATTTGACTGAATAATTTCCAGACAGAAGTGATGCCTGATTTTTCAGTTTATTGCGTTTGTTGTAAGTTGAAATTTGGAGGTTCAGTTCCTAACATGGATGGCATTTACTCTTTGAGTTAAAAACAAGCATATGGTTAAACCAGTATGCTACGTACATTATAGTGAACCTGAAAATTCCATTGTTGTGCAAGGTGTGGTGTCCAGAATTAAAAATTTACATGACAAGTGTTGTTTTCAAAGGTAGCATTTGTGCCTATTGAACATATCCCTGATTTAAAGCAGTTAGAGTCATTGACATACAAATTTCGGTGAGCATGGCTACAGATGGCAGAGCCAGTGCTGAACAAATCTTGGCCACAACATTGCCATGTCACATAAAATTTTCACCCTGACGTTACATATTTCTTAGAATATAGTTGTAAGATTTTCAACGTTCATGTGTAAGGAATTTAAAAATTTGCAGATTGAAATTCCAGATTTCTCATGAAAATTGTGACTTTGTCTGTTGATAAAACCGGAAATATTACTGATTCAAACTGCATTCAATTGACACAACAGTACACATGATATGTGTGAATAGTTGTACCTCTAAATTGTTCACAGTAAGTCCAGATATGCATTATAGAGGCTTGTTTTGTTATGATTTATGATAAATACCTTGCTCCAAACACATGCTGAGTGATGCCTGGTGCATGTCTTTAACAAGAAATTAAGGATTTTATCATATTATGCATTATGGTTAGCACTAGTCAACTTGCTGAGGGCAGTATTCAAAGATGTAGTTTTTCATAGTGTGAAATGTCTGTAAAATCACTGCCAATTTTATAATTGCTAACTGACAAGAAATTAGTGTACCTACATACATACGCACATATACTCATACCTTTTGTTAATCCACACTGCAACCACAGTGGCCACTGGATATGAAACAAGTCATCCAACACACAAGATGATCATGTACAATCAGTGGTCATTATTAAAGAACATAAAACGTAATTAATGTGCAGTCAGTAATCAATTTATAATTAAAACTAATGGGTCATAATATTAAATGTCTTCCTTACATTCAATGGTCAGTATTGTAATAGCTTAAAACGTGTTTAATATACAAGTAATTATTAAAACTAGAACCATTAAAATGACTAGAAAGAACAAAAAATCATATACTATACAAATTTCTATTTGTCATCCTAGCTTCTAGATTGGTAGGTGGTACAAATGCAGACTGGTTTTTGGGACATGGCTGTGACTTTTAATTGTAGCTGCCAATAATCCCTGTACTGGTGACAGTGTATTTAAAAAAAAAAGTGTTCTTTTCATTCATGACAGTATTATTTTCTGTAGTGCACATGTTCCATTAAATAATGTAAATATGTTCATAAACTAAAATCTCTACCACTTCTGTACCACAAGTGTATTTCTAATTTGTACTTTGAGAAGGAACTCTCTGTGGCTCTGTGTTTCTTGTGGTTCTGTTTTTGTGTGTGTGTACAGTCTTGCATGATTATATGTTAATTTCTGTCTTTGTTTCTGCCATGTATGTTGCATGTGCACCTGACTTCTACATCTGTATGTGTATAGCACCAGTTATTGAGGAAGTTGATCCTTGTAATCCATCACCTTGCGGGCCATACAGCCAGTGTCGGAATGTGAATGCCCAGGGAGTATGTTCGTGCCTACCGACTTACATTGGTAGTCCACCAGGTTGTCGACCCGAATGCGTTGCAAGCTCTGAATGTCCCCAGAACAGAGCCTGTATTAATCTGAAATGTGTTGATCCTTGTCCTGGACCATGTGGTCTCAATACTAGGTGTGAAACTGTCAACCACAGTCCGATATGTAGCTGCCGTCAAGGTTTCACTGGAGATCCTTTCACCCGATGTTATGCTGTACCACGTAAGCATTATCTTATTCATTTTTTATTTCTGCCCAACATTCAATGAAGTCTTTATCATTCCTTTGCCTTCAGTTTGATTCATGTTATTTAGATTGTGCTTCTGAAATACAGGGCTATAAATATCCTGCAGGCATGTACAGTCAAGGGATGTGCTTTTTTTGTTTTTCAATTTCTTTTCTTATTTTTGTTACCTCTGATTTCAGTTTAATCCATAAGTAGTATTATATGAGGACATCTCAGCTGTCAAATTGTTAATATATTCATAATTGATATGTATTATCACTTCCACTCAACAAATTAAGTTGTGCTATTTAGGTAGATCTCCCATACTTTCATGAGATAAGTATTCTATCCTACAGTCATTACTCATAACTTTCACCTTCGAATTTTGTTTTGATAAACATGTTGTAATTTTTGTGTTGTGACTTATGATTGCCATCCCATACAGATTTCTGTATAATTTTCTTAGCACTAACATTTAGTGAATCAGGTATTCAAAACCGAGTATAATGTGGCATAGGCTGGTTTCTAGTTCTGATGTTTCTGTCTTGAAGAATCTTGCTGTCTGAGATGTGGCACCATATAATCGGGTACAAATTTACTGATGTTTCAGTGAAAACTGATCCCTCTATTCTTAACTCTGAAGATCAATATCATAGGTTCTTCTGAACCTTCGGTATATTTCTACCAGACTACACGGCGTCACATCCCAGAATATGCTATTCCTTATACTTACCATTGTAAAAATACCAAATCTTTGTAATTTAATTCCTTCAGCAAACAGTTTCGATGAGTGTTGTAGTGTAGCAGGAATGCTGTAGAGTTGTATCAGGGAGATACTTCTTTCACATTATGGCCATGACACTGCTGCCATGATTGCTTAATGAGGGAGATCATAAATTTTTCTCCTCACGAAGTATTCTTAGGATGATGAAATCAAGGGTGATGAAATGGGGGGGGGGGGGGGAAATGGGAACCTTGGGGGAAAAAGGGAAAAGGCACCTGGGGTTTTGGGGGGGAATTTGAAGGAAAAAAAACCACTT
>Ga0131853_10013784_pt1 | contig 14819 bp, 8 predicted proteins | sample TergutLab28metaG_FD_92764 | JGI IMG/M metagenome (GOLD analysis project Ga0131853, IMG submission 92764) | Labiotermes labralis P1 segment gut microbial communities from Petit-Saut dam, French Guiana - Lab288 P1 (version 2) (version 2) | ecosystem: Host-associated > Arthropoda: Insects >... | reverse complement strand
TTTTTCAGAATTTTTTTTGTTTTTTTGGAAAGGAAAGCCTCAATTTTTTTTTCTTTTAGGGAATTAAAGGGCCCCCCCCCCCCCCAAAATGTAGGCTGGAAAAATGATCGTAGTTTTTTAAGCGACATTGAAACATTTGTGGAAGTAAGCTTCCTTACTCCCCCCCCCCAACCGTCATCATTGTCCATGATAGTAACCAAGTAGACTCTCCACCTACTCTGGTGAGCTTAGAGCATAGCACTTCTGGAAATAGAATTTGTGTGTGGTTGAAACCAGTGGTCCACAAATTTTCCTGAAGTCTAAATGGCACCTGAAGAGTGGCATGAAGCAAGTCACATGCCAAGGACAAACGAATTTTTGGTGCCACTTTTTTTTAACTTTGTGAGAGTCTAACAGCTAACTGCCTCAGCCATGGTGTGGCCTAATTGACAAAATCTGTCAAATTTTATTCAGGGAAGTCTGAGGAAGAACCCAAATGCTGTCAGGTACTGTACATGTGTGATGTGATTGTATCACACACGTGCACCAAATGAGCATTAGATTTGAGGGGCTGTGATACCATAATGCAGTTGCAAGAAGTATTGGCCGTGGACTTCATGGAGGCAAAACCGAGGGTGGACTGTACCTTCAAGCCTGACAGTTACATGAATGTTGACAGGCATGATGATATATGACCAGTGATAGTAATTTATCCTTTTCTTTATATTTTCAGAACCATGGCAACAGCAGCAGCAGTAACAACACACACAACAGTACGACCAGCAACCAGAACAACATCAACAGCTTGCAGCAACAGCAGCATCAGAAGGTCTTGCGATGGGGATTGGAGACTAGTCACAGGGCAGTAGGCTCCCCTGTTCTTGGATCTTCTTCAACAGGTGCAACTTTCCAGCATCAGACAATTAGCAGGCGTAACTCAAACCCAGTGACATCTGACCGCATCAGTGTCACCTCTTTGGTGAGCTCCGTAAGTACACTGATTCTCGACAACATCAGGGAACAGCAGCAGCCGCTGCCACCACCACCACCGCCTGGCCACAGGAAGCTGGATCGCAGTCAGAGTGAACCTTCACCTTCCGCACTCCTTCCCGCAGCAAATGCCAAGGCTGCCAACATCAACACAAGCCGCTACAAAACAGAGCTGTGTCGACCCTTTGAGGAGAGTGGTTCCTGCAAGTATGGTGACAAATGCCAGTTTGCTCATGGGTCTCATGAGTTGAGAAACCTTGTTCGCCATCCAAAGTACAAAACTGAATTATGTCGCACCTTCCACACCATAGGATTCTGCCCATATGGACCCCGATGTCACTTCATCCATAATGCAGATGAAGCCCGCACAAAAGTGCCTGGCACCCAGTCAGTGGCTACAGGTACCCCTGCTGCTGCTGCTGCTACCACCACAACCCAATCAGTAGGCATCCCAAACAGACCTAAGCCCTTAAATCTGGCCAGTAGTCCATTTATAGTCACAGGCTCCACTGCAGACTCCCCTTCTCCTACCTCAAGCCTCAGTCAGTCACCTACAACCTCCGTTGGATCCTTCTTTTCATCTGAGCCAGAAGTTTTCTCTACAGTAGCGGTCATGTCTGCTTCACCACCACCACCACCACCACCACCACCACCACCACCACCACCACCACCACCACCTTCAGTCACATGTGCTGCCAACACAGCCTTCTCCTTTGGACAAGATTTCACTCCTCTTGTTCACCTAGGTGGTACTAAACAGCAAAGTCCTCCTGCATCACCACCTATCAGCACATCCCCAACAGGATCTCTGAGCCCGCGTGGATCTCCTCCTCCAGGCACCCCAGATTCACGATTACCCGTTTTCAACAGGCTGAGTAGCAACATGATGGATTTTGGCGGACTTGCTGAACTTCTGGCTTAGAGTTGTATGGTTTTTTGGCTCATGTTTGCAGCCTGGCATTATTAACATTTCCAGCAGTTCCCATGGAACTGTTAAGCAAATTGCAGTCAGTTATCCAGCTGCAGTTGCAAGCTGTTTGTTTACCTCTTGTGTATAATATACTTTTCCCATAGATATTAGTGTTTTATAATGCTTTTTTAGTAACTGTAATAGTAAATAGACTGGTTAAAATATGTATTTATTATGCCATTCCAGGTTATAGAAAGTTTGAAAACATATTTCTATTCAAGGCTGTGTGGATAGATGGACAGAGATGCCAAGTGTGTCTTGATTATAGTAGAGGTGTGCCTTACATAGATGGCAGCAAGCAAGAATTAGGTAGGACTTTGTGGAGTTGTATTTTATTTAAAGATTTATATAATAAGAAGCAATAATGTGATTTTTTGTTCCCACAGTTTGAATGATCAACTTGGCAATAATACGTAACATTTTTATTGACAGTGTGATAAACACAGACATTGCTATGATCATGGAAATTAGTGAGTGCAAACAAGTTTTAATTAATGCTGTCCTTTTAAGAGTTACACCAACCAAAAGCCATATATTTAGTACCAAAATGTGGTGCTGCTGATCATGCTCTATTACGTTCCAATGCAGAAGTGAGCTTTTTTTTTTTAATCTAGGTAAATTACTCTGGCTAATTGTTTCTGTATTTCGTAAGTTTGGGTGGGTACAATGTGGACAGATGAATCTTGGCATTGTGAAGGACAGTGTCAGGAGGAGTCTTGTGTGAGTGCCAAGGTTGCTGTGATGTAACTGCTGATACACTTTTTCCTTATTGATAGCCGTGAAAGTGAAACTAAATATATTATGATGCCTATGCCTTAAAATTGGAAGTAGCCAAATGATACCCTGCCCCCCCCCCCCCAATCCAATTTGAATTGTGGAAAATTAAAAATCTGAAGTTACTATTGGTCCATTATGTGTTGCTGTATGACATGATCAGATCCCTCCCACAACCAATCATAAAAATTAACCTGCCCTAAACATGGGGTGCAGTTCTCCATGCATATTTACTGTAATTCATTTGGATATCATACTTTATATACATACATACATATATATATATATCACAACTGGCACCCATGTGAAGATTTGTAATGTTATCATATTTGTTTTATATTCTAATTTATCTGCAGTGGTTTTCTAACCAGTTTAATAATGGTTCAGTTTAATAATTTCTAGCTGAAAAGACAAAACAGGTGCAGATTCCATATTAACTTAATTAGGTATAAATTAATTTATTTTATTTTAAAAATTAAGTTAAATCAAACCACAAATACTTTTATTTTGCCTGGTTAGAGCTCAAGCTGTAATAGTTGACTGAATGATTTTGTGTCTGCTAGTATCCATATTATATTTGTATTTATATAACTTATTATTTATATGAAGAAAATGTATTTATCAGTTTATTATTATAGTAGGTAAAAACACCTTAAATCAGGTTTTATATACATTTTGTGTGCAAGTAGTGTTACGTTCTGACAGATGCACACGCTGTTTTTAAATTATATTGTTTATTTAAAATAAAAACAAATGTAACCATCTTTTTCAAAGTTGACGTGGACCAAAATCCTGCAGTGATGCCATCAAAAGTAAAGCTTATCAAGCCTTGCAAATCAGTTGGGTACGCCATCTGTGTGTGCCACATGTCTGCATTTATTGCAATTGCTTCTGTGTAAAGAGAACTAACTTTTGTTATGTATCTGCTTTATTGTATTCACACAACACACATGTACCCTTCTGTATTGGAAAACTTGTGTATTCTTTACATAAACAAAAATTTGAAAAGGATGAATATAATTTTCTAGTGTTTTCAGAAAAAGTGTTTTTGTGTATTTCTTACATTACATTCCCACTTTTTGAATGTCATTCAGTGTGGTTAGGATTGTCAGAATTGAAGTGTGCCTTACCAACTGTTTCGATCATGAATCGGAATTTACTACAGGGATTTCACGATCGCCGCTCTTCTGGCATTGTACATGGTGTAGATCGCTAGCTAGTCTGTGACAGTTTTGGAAAACCCATCAGTCCAGTGTTCAAAAGAGTCGAGCAGTCCAAGAAGAACATTGGGGGAGGGAATGGTGTGATGATTTTCCCACTTGACTTTCACACCCTAAAGACGAAGGGGTCGTGGTCTGTGAAATACTCGCCCAGTAACACACTTACATCACACAAGACCAGTGTTCATGATTGTTAGCTTACCAAATGAGTTTTCTACACAATTGTTGTGTTTGTCTTCACAGTAGGTTGGGTGATGGACTGCATGAGGAGGAGTGGAGCAGGTTCATCTTCAGTCTTGTGCGTTTTTGAACATCACAGCACACAGCCATCACAATATACAGATGCATATTATTCTTTCTATTTATATCCTGGAAGTTAATAACAATATCCTGATTTGAACATCCTACGCATAATGTGTAACAACTGTTAGTATATGAGATTGTTCTGCCTTACCATCATGACAACATAAAGGAGATAGATAAAAGGAATGCTGCCAGAGTTGTATGTTATGGTGGTTGTGATGGGACCAGCAGACAATGTTGCGGTGTATGGAAGTGTTAGTAGTATGAATATGTCTCAACACAGCTAATTTGAATTTTCTAGTTGTGCTGGAGGGGTTCTGATACTCAGCCTCTCACATGTTCAAGGCTCTGTAACATTCATGAGAAAGATGTCTGGGGAGGGTCTGCTGTGAGAATTTGAGGAACAGAATTATGAAGCTGAGTGACTTGGGATGCTGCATCTGAGTATCCTGAGATGCAATTAAGGCCACCAAACTTGTAGGCACATCAGACTGAACTAGACACGCTCCATACCAGCTGGACGACGCATTCCCTGCATGACTATTCCGAATTTCAGGGGTCTCGAGAAAGACGTAGCCCTCCGTTTCATTTTACAGGACGTAACTGCACTGAAAGGTTCTATCATTAAGGTAATGGTCGCCTAGCCAGTTACCCCACCTTAAAGAAGCATTGGGTTGCATAGAGTGTGCCAGGCTGAAACATGCTTGTTGAGCTGTCGTTTCAGGCCATGCGTGTCCGCTGCTGGCGCCTGATAACACACTGAACAGTAAAACAACGTGTGGGGAAATTCCGCCGCTTATCAGCTTGGACCTTGGCGCTATGCTAGACAACTTCACTGGGCGACTAAGTGCGCGCTGCCGGCGTGATCCGTGGAGAAGGGCGAGGAGGGGGGCTTGAGTTACTAATGTACTATCTTTAACACTAATGTTTTACCGAAGGTGTCTCCAAGCAAGTACAGCAACTGTATTGACAGGTTTATATCAGCTTGTAACACTTACCGATCGCAGGTTCGAATGTCACCGTGACGACCGATCATCGAAAGAGAGTTCTGCTGGTTGTAGATAGCCCAGCCAACATATACGGGGACTTACTCAAATTTTGCTAAGACTACTTGTGTCTTGATCCTTTATTAAATAGCAACCGATCATTCGACTCTGAGCTGCTGACACCGTTGGCAATTATCGTAACAGTTGGTATCCAACGAAATTTAGCGCCCGAATCCTAGAAATTGCTGCGTACATTTGAAGCCGACCAGTTGCCTTATCTTCTCTGGGATATCCACAGTAATGGACCGACTGTAAGAGCAATCCCATCCAACCTGCGTTACTCGCACTTTGTTGGATAAACAGCTCGCGTGCTACTACAGAGTTTTTTTCTGAGGTAGGCCTTTTAGGGGACGTGTGATAGAATTTTATGTGCATGTGGCAGTAACTTTGCCTTCATACAGCCGAGAGAAAGTGACAACCGATAGCTGTCGAATAAAATGACCGAGATTCAGACGTACTGTGTAAACACCAAACATTTGTGCTAGAATTCAGAAATTCTTAAGTTCTTTCATAACTATTTTGGTAGAAGTATCTTCATATTTTTTCCCCCTTTTTGGAAAAAAATTTCGCATGCGCTCTGTAGTTCAATCCACTCATCCATCTACTTTTGAACCGTAGTCTGTCGTGTCTCAGAGTGCACCTTCGCGTGCCAGTCCGTACTGGGGTGGCGCACGATATCGGCCACGGCCGCCCAAATTTGCGAGTGGATGAACGACGAGACTGTCGGTAACTTGGCGTCGAAACTCCATGGAGCAGAATCCTTGAGAAGCTAACCGGCTCTCACCTAGTCAGATTGCCCGAATTTTATGGAACCCGAAGTTTCATTACCGCATTCACAAGTGCCCGCCACCTGTCCCTATCTGGCATCGACTTGGTGGATAATTGTGACCATTGAGGAGGACAGGATGTGAACTGGTGTACCGCTACGTGTCGAGAGCACGAAACATACCGGCCGAGTGCAAGGTAGCAGTTGGCCCCATGCATTCCGTGCCCAGTCGATCGTTCGTTACGCACGTAATAAGATACGTCACCAACCTGATCCATTCATTTACATCACTGCGTGACGGTGAAACACCGGATGAAGTACTAAACTGAGCAGAATCAGCGCCTACGAACTGCAGATATCGTCAGTTCTACGTGTTCTTTGACTCGACAGATAGTGTGATGTTGCCAGTAAGAAGTGTGCTCTGGTATCGAATGTGCATCAGCGCCGAAACACACGAGGGCGTACTGTGTAGGTGTGGCGCCTTCCAACTGAACTGTGCATTACTGTAGACTCTGACCTTGGTAGTGGTTTCGCTGGTGAAAGGCCGAACCTCGCGTGTTTACTGCCAAGCCCCGATGTATTACAGTAACAAATTCATTGGGCTATTTTCTGATAGTGTCTTAACTAGTTTTTGTAACTGCGACTGCGTTTACTGTGCGGTACGAACTCGGTATACAATTCATGCCAGTTCTCCAGCAAATGCCGAGATGGCAGTCATGATTTCAAGTCGCAACTTTAAGCTTCCCGCACACTTCTCCCCGATTTGTGTCAGTGCCCCTACGATTAAATTTCCAAATGGTGGTGTTTAGCATTAATGAGAAGTAAAAATTCCGCGGCCTTGGTTTCAAGCTGCTGCTGCTGTGCACCATTCTAAAGTCCTCTCGTACATTTCCATACTACCAAAAGGACAAGCGGGCGAAGCCTGCGAACCTTTCAAGTGATGCTCTCCTCCCTCCTCCATAAAACTACCACATCTCCCATCATTGCTCCACACTCATTTTTAGAAGGTCAAACGGGCGGAGCCTGGGGACCTTCAAAGAAGCAGTGCATTTTCGGAAATCTGGGAGCTTTGGATAGAAAAGCAATTTCACTGCTGCATATGACCGTTCATGCTGTAGGGTACCTTGAGGCAGTCACACTTGTCCGGCACCATGGTGACATCGCACATAACGTGGCAACCTGGTCTGGGGTTACGGAGTTCTGCGGCAGCTAAGTGCCCTTAAGAATGTTAACAGGTCCACCGCCAGAAGGTCGTGAGTTAAATTCTGTAGCAACACCCAGAACCGAATTTTAAAGTAGGCGAATGACACGGATGTGCCATAAAGGAACACGAGCTACGGACATGTAAAACTGGAATACACCTCTTAAAGGAGTCAGACATGCTCATTCATTGGGGGGCTGCGTGAGTGTTGTAGGACGCTGCGAGTGTGGAGCTTTGGTGGGATGGCTGGCACTGACGGAGAAACCGAAGTACTGTGAGAGGAACCTGTTGCAATGCCACTTTGTCCACCACAAATCTCACTCAAATGGACTAACCTGAAACTCGAACCTGATATCTAGGTGTGTAGGTGCTTGTACGTCCTGTGCAGAAACCTACAGCCTGTCTTCGAAGGGAAGTCTTAGATCAACAGTCTGCAGAGGGTGGAGCCACCCAGAACATCCTGAGGGTACTAGAGAGGGTTCCATCCCTGGGATATTGAGGCCGGGACGTGAAGTTGATCATCTGGTGTAGGGGTTAAGCATGTGAGCAGTTACGTCTTCATGGCGTGGTGCTTAACAAACCCAGCTGTGTGTGCAGTAGGATAACGAGTGGTGCGACCGGTTCTGTGTCCCTGATTGTAATATATGCTGATAGTGGAGATACACACGCGGAAGTGAGGTAATGAATGCGGCAATGACCAAACCACACTGCCGCCCGCTCAGCTTCGCCAGCAGGTTGCGCTGTCAGAGCCCAACGGGCGGCGTCATGCAACTGTAAGGTGCCCCTGTGTCCAAGCCACAAGCAGTGAAGACCTTAAGCGTGAAGTTCAGTTTAAGTAATCAGCCTCAATCTGCTGTTTCTGGACTTTCACAGGAGCCTGACAGCAGTCATGCCAAAGGATGGTTCGTGTTGAGACTACAGTAGGCTGGATATTCGTGATTAAAACCGATACTACCGTCACGTACATCGGAATCCACGCGCAATGTACGGCGCCCGTTTGGTTGCAATAAGATACAAATACCAGTAATAAAAAGTTCCCTCAAATGCATAAAAAGCATGGAAATTTTTAATGAAATAGAAACACCTTTTTGACAGCATAAATACCGAATGCATTGTATAATTGAAGAAGGCACTCATTCACAGAAAGCAGGAAAGCAAAAAACCTCAATGAGACCCTGAATGCGCTGAGAGTGATCTGAGCAATAGCACGCCTGAGAGGGGAGGGGAGGACTTAACCAGGCACGAAAGGTCGAAACAGTGGTATTAAAGTGCGTGATCACGAAAAATCAGAATGCCGAACATTGAGACTATTGTTCCGTCAGCACACACTGAGAAACGTAGGCAGGCGACTACCAAAATCAGGATACCGCAGCATGCGCACAGTTAGGGGTTAAACAGGGTCTCGGAGAGAAACCTGACACTGCCCACAACATGAATGCATGTGGTGTCTTTTTTTAGGCTCGTCGTCAAAAGTGATGGAGGGGAGGAAAAAAAGCGAAATTGTCTGAGATTTGATCAGGTCCTAAAAGTACTCTTAAGGCGAAGCAGTTCAATTTATTTCTCTCCCAAAATCTGAATTGCTGTCCTTGATTGCAGTCGGTTCGTCAGGTCATCACGCCATTTTACACCGTCCCCCCGTTACAGCATGTGAACTGTGCCGTTAGGTTAGGTTAAGTTACGTTAGGTTTGGCTTGTTCATGGATCCGATTTCCCTTTCCCGTGCTGTCACTGCGGGCCGATTCAGTACGTTTCCAAGGCACTGCAACTGCAAACAGTAAGACGGAAACAAGCAAGGCTGTGCGCACGGTAGAAGGGATCTTCAAGGCTGGAGGTCAAGCATCATTACATGGAAACCGCAATTTAAGTGGGGGCCGGGTAGGCTGGACCACCAGGAAACCGGGATTCGGTTTCCGGTCGGAGTGTAGACGCGCCTCAGTACTGGGTTTGAGGCCTGCTCAGAGGGTCTGGAAGCTGACCAGCTTATGTGTGCACGCTACACTTACCAGCTATAACATTTAAAAAATTATACGTTCCGCCCACCGAGTGCATTTGTGTTGATGGATCTCGGAAACAACAGCTAATATTTCCCTATGCGAGGGAGGAGGGGTAGTGAGGGGTACTACATTTATTATTATAGGGGGGAAACAAACTTTACCGCTCTGAAAGTGGCCAGGCAGTGGTCGCTTGTCCTGGTGAAGGTAGGCTGGAAGCAAGGTAAAACGTTCGGTAGTGAAGTGCTGGGAGTTGGACTGTTTGCAGTAGGCAGCGAGGGGAGAAGCTGAGCAGTTAGGCGGAGGTTGTGTTTGGAGGGCAGCGTTGTGGCGGAATTTTCATAGTGCTACCAGGCTCGTGTTTGGGCGGAAGTTTTGGAATTAATGTTGGGAGAGCTGCATGACAAGCTTGCGGTGAAACGTGAATTTTGGTTGCCAGCCGAAGTCAGGAAAACTTTGATGGAGGCGACCGGGTGTAGAGTCTTATGGATTGGTTGTTATACCGCAGCCTGATGAATGAACTGTACAAACTGAATCTTTGTATTTCGCGTTAATCTGAGACCGCAAAGGGTTAAACAAATGAACAACTTTACCTTTTACCTTGTCATTGCGTAGCGAATTCGGGTCTATTGACACAGCGGGGTTGGCGACTTCAAACTTCTGCAAGGGCCTGTGTGAGGTGCGATCAAACAGTTTCTGGACTGGTGGCGTGGAGCAATAACCGGACAAAATGCAGCTGTGTTGTTTTGTTGTGAATTGGTGTCGCGAGTGTCGCAGTAACAAACGTTGCGTTCAACTGAAATTTAAGTGTGTGTGCTGACTGCGTTCTGCAGTTGTTGTAGTCCAGTGAAATGGCCGTTTTTAAACAACATAAAATTTCGTTTTAGTGAACTATTTAAAAAAGCCTTGCGTTGTGACGCCATACCATGAATAGAACATACACATTTGTATGAAATTCACGTGTCAGTTGGCTGAAAATTCGGTAGAGAGTTTCACACGTTCGTATCGCCCATCGCCAAGTCGAAGTGACGAAAATGTGAAGAAGCATGTGGGGTCATCCGTGACGAAAGAAGGCATGGTGTTAACGACGTGTGTAACATGCGAGGCCTATCATGCGGTGCATCCCAGCGCACTTGTCTGATATTTAACATGAGGCAGACTGCTGCCAAATGTGTGCCCCCTCTGCTGAATAGAAACCAAACACAAAGCCGACATTCTGTGTGCAAGCACCTACAAGATCATGCCAAAAAGACAGAAACTTACTTTCTTGTGTTATAACACGTCTTGAGATGAAAACCCAGTTAAAGGGACGAAGACATGAGGATTTTTCAGAAACAAGTTTGATGGCAGACGATGCTGAACAGCATCAGGCAACAGGAGTTCCAAAAAATGCTTACAGTACCTGGCGGTAAGGGGAGATGGGCTGGGACTGGTGTATAAGCTTCGAAAGGCGTAACTATGATGGAGACAATACCGACCTGTAACTAGGCTGTCTAAAATTATCTTGGCCCAGTCCGGAAACTTATGGCTCGCACCTCGTACACGGTGCGTATGAGACAATGTAGGCTACGAGTGCTGCATGATATTACGGTGTTTGAGCCCCCCCCCTCCCCCCCTGCACCTTGCCAAGGTATGACACAACAGGTTTTGGAGGCCATCTCGTTCCTGTCGTCCCTCTCGCGTCTGTGTCTAGCTCAGCCTCTTGCAGTCAAAGGGTACAAAATGCTTGCCCGAAGAGGGACGCAACTCACACTTCCGTCTTCCCGCCTGCCATCTCAGTCACTATGGGGTGACAGTCTGTCGTTAGACGAGCAGTGACGGACAGCTTGACCCTGAAGATGAAGGCACTACAGTCCTTCGAAACGTCGGCAGCTGATCGCCTAACGACACAGCATGACGCCACACAAGACGCCTCTATGACGCTCAAACACTGCAGCGAATATGTAACATTAAAATACACGAAACAGTACGCTTGTCTGCTGTTTTGTGTGGGTGTGGAACTTGGGGTCTCGCATTGAGCGGGGAACACGGACTTGAGGGGGTGCTGAGAATAGGGTGGCGAGACACAACAGCCTGGCATGAAATGGAGGTAACGGAGAACAGAGAAAATTTCGTAATGAGGAGCTTCATGATTTGTACTTAAACCAAACAAGTTGCTATTGGAATCAAATCACAGAAAATTGGATGGGTTGGTCATGTGGCACACGTGGGAATGAAGAATAAGCCTGAAGAAAACAGACCAGTTATAAAATCTTGGCATACATAAGAGGATAATATTAGAACGGTCCTGGAATAAACAGTATGGGAAGGCAAGGTGTGGATTCAGCTGGCTTAGGATAGCATTCAGTGGCGGGTTCTTGTGAACGCGGCAATGAACCTTCGGGTTCCATAAAATGAGGGGAATTTCTTGACTAGCTGAGGAACTGTTAGCGTCCGAATGAGGGCTCTGCTTCATGGAGGTCGCTACGTAATGACCGAACTGCAAGGGCGTGTTCTGCGGTCAGGTGTGTCTTGTGAAGTGCAGTTTGTTTCCACAACGTGATTAAGAGAAGCGCTAGGTTAATGCACCATGAATAACGATTATCTTTTTTACCTCACCTTTCTTATCACCATTTTAAACGTTCGCAACAACACTGAAGTCTGAAGGCCATTCCAACAATTTCGAAATGCTAACCATCACAGTGTGTGCAAGTCGGTGTGATAGCGACGGCGACTGCGTTTATGGCTTATACAAACTGCCTTCCTTCCTTCCTTTCTGGTTTACCACCTTCACGCACCCTCGATTTCATTCAGCCTCACAGAAATAAATACAATGGGTCAAGCCGGGTTACCGAGCGAGCCAAGCCGCCGGTCCATTTCTTCCAATCCATCCTTTTCCTTCAAAAATGTCGTTAGGTCTGCCGAAACATGGAGGTGCCCTGTGATACCGTAGCCACTGTTGTCTCGTGTTGCAACAGGCACATTCTTTATATACGGAGGTCTTTCAATGTCCATAAAGTTTCTTTTACACGTCCCTCGATAACACGTGGTCCAGTCAGGTTACTGCCTGATAACACAACGCTTTCACAATAATCGCTGTTCAAAATGTTGTGTTACCTGGTGTGGATTTCTCGTGCTCAAGAGCGCCGGTTCCTTGTATTGGCAATACCATTCCCGTGAACAGAATGTCGGGCAGATTTTATAGCCCTGATTGCACGGTTGGCGTCACCTCCCGGTACAAGGTGTTGCATCCTTTTGCAGGTGACACTGCCAGAAACACCAATGGCGCACAACTGTCCATAACTGTGTCTCTGCTACACCAACAGTACTATAAATTCAGCGTGTGCTTGGAATTAGCTGCACTGCTGCCAGAACATCACCTGCAAGCCGTTGCTTTTCACGTTCTGCATTCACTCGTACGAAGGAGCCAGCACTGTGTGTGTTGTTTCAAATGTTGTGGGACGTGTGCAGCAGTATAAGTACTGAATACAGCGGCACTGTCACTTTCGGTGCGGAAAACTAATAGGAAATGCATGTCGGCAGATTCTTCGTTAAAGTGTCGGCGGACTGCCACTGTTCTGGACAGAGCACACACAGGAACAGGATGGAGCTACAACAGTCCCAGTCGGCGTCAATAGCACGTTACTGATACCGCTGTCCAAACGCACTGGACTTGGTGCACTAACTCTTGCTCCAAGTGAACACGCTCCTGAATATTGGCTATTACGTTGCGGAACATGCGGTAGGTAGGTAGGTAACCAAAATATATTTACGATGTTTCGCCTGTCAGTAAGTAACAGCACTTCCAGATGCTTCTTGAGAGCCTTACAGTCGCTCACCTCGTCACACTATTTTCCGACTGTTATGCAACCCGCATATAAGTGCCGCATGACAGTGAAGATGCTCACAGCAGCATTTAGATGGACCGCGCTCTACCTCAGCACAGCTGTAACCTCCATCCACGAAACGACACGGCGTCACAACCTTCCGTAACACTGCGCCGCTTCTAAAGCCGGAAAACTTGTAGCCCGTTACTTATTACGCGTAGCACTGCATCCTAGCCTATGCCAGATGAATCCAGTCCACACCCTCCTACAGTACTACGATTATTCAAGAATGTTATCCTATCATCTATGCCTAATGTTGGCTCTCTTTGTGTCAGCTTTGCAGACCAAAACTGTACGCGTGTTACATGCTGTGCTGTTTTCGTCAGCCTAATTACTTTCGGCGAAAAGTGACAATTACACAGGTCCTTACCAATTCTGCTGCTGTAATCTCGCACGCCCAAACGTTCCACCCACAATACCTATACGCCGTGTGAAACAGGAACGTCTCACGGACAATGCTTACCCTGAAGATGGAAGCACCACAATTATTCGAAACGCCGGCACCTCAACCGGCGCACAGCATTTCAGACGGAATCTGGACCGACGAATCGTGGTTCGACTTCCAGTAGGGGAAGAAACTTCCCTCTTCTCCAAAACGTTCAGACCGACTCTGGAGCCGACCCGACCACCTAGTCAATGGGTACTGAGAGGATAAAGCAGCCGAAGCATGAAGCTGTCTTTAACCACCATCGAATGCCATCATGGCGTGCACAGAAACAATCTGACTTCTGACTTTATGAAAACCTGTTACTGCCACCTCACATTGCACGACCAGCGCGCGGCAGCCGTACATTTCAAATCTCTACACCTTTGTTCAAAACACTTACCTCACCGATAAATATTCATAGAGTTCAGCTGGCGATGAGCGCGCCAACACTTGTACTGCGGCGTGCCAATTGTCCGTCAATGTCCGATTCAACCAAAATCAGGACTGACTGACTGACCCAGGACTGAATCCGGGTCTCCGCGAAAGCCTGAAATGCATTTGGAATTGCATTTACTGTGAGCGACAGGGACAAAGTCCTTAAACACACTCAGTTTAGGTTATACAAACCAGTCAGTTAATGCTGTACAGGGAAATAATCGGTTTGTTCTGAGATCCACATAGACTGGAAAACGTATTTCAGGGACAGCACGTTCGAATCCCCGTCTCTTCGTCCGCTAACATGACTGGAGCTCCTCGCGGTTTTGCGCAGTCGACACCTGGTATCTCCCTGCCCCGCCACAGGAGTCATGTGACGTCCCGCTGAGTTATCGGAGCATTGGTCTGTCCTCTCGTTAGAACTGCGAATGGCTGCCCTTGTCACGTTGTCATGAACGCAGATAAGGCGCAGTATCAGCTACTGCTCATAAAGACACTTTCGTAACGACAAACAGGAAGTAATAGTGTTTTGTTCGGTCAACTTCCGCATATTTATTTTTAAACGTCCGGTTCATTCATGTTGTACCGAACTGCAATGTTTCGCAATGCCCGACCGTTAACTGACGTGTTGCATCAAGCATGATGTTGCACATTACAGGTACAGCATATATATATATATATATATATATATATATATATATATATATATATATACAGGGTGTTTCACAACTTTAGGGCATAACTGCAGGAGGTGATTTCCTAGGCCTTTGTGATCAAAAAAGTTCATATAAACATGTGTCCGATTTTGGACGGTTACGGAGTTATGACCGTTTTTTAATTCCCGTACACGC
>Ga0131853_10013782_pt1 | contig 14820 bp, 7 predicted proteins | sample TergutLab28metaG_FD_92764 | JGI IMG/M metagenome (GOLD analysis project Ga0131853, IMG submission 92764) | Labiotermes labralis P1 segment gut microbial communities from Petit-Saut dam, French Guiana - Lab288 P1 (version 2) (version 2) | ecosystem: Host-associated > Arthropoda: Insects >... | reverse complement strand
GCTGTGTAATGCAATTTTGACCTCCTGATGATGGGCACATGTGCTCGAAACATGTAGAGGCATGAAATAAAACTTATTGTGAAACAAATTTTGTGCATCAAGTTGGTTAAATACTGAGATAAAAAATACATAACGTGGAGTTCTATGACCTGCATTCCTCACCAAATGTTATTCGGGTGATCAAATTAAGAAGAATGAGAACTGTGCCCCATCGAGCTAGTTAGTTTGTTTGTTTGTTAGTTTACAAAGGCAGACATTGTTGTAACTACGGAAATAGTTTCTTATTTATCTTATCTCAAAAGCAATTATTTACAGCCATATATGCCTTGTGATGACGTACTTAATCACGTTTGAAACGGGCGCTGTAAGTATGCACACTTGGAAACCTGACCACATTCTCGGCAACAATATCACAGTTTAAGGTTGTTACTAGTTTTAATCCCCAATGTATCACCACACAGACACACCAATAAATGTCAACACATTAATGAATCCAGTGAATTAAATGACACCTACTGCATATTGCTGTAATTTCCTTGTACCTCTCAGCAATATTTTCAGCACAGTTACTGGTAGTTCCTGAAGAAACAAGTAAATTTCTGCTCGCCGAACTTTTAAACTCGTTTCGCCATGCTTTATTTGAGAGTCTGTTTGGGGTTTCAACCATTTCGTGGCCAGATTATTTTAAACCAGCTGTGCTAACTTATGAAAACAACTATCACTACTGTAAACAATAATAATTTAAGGTATTTATTTGTATAAGCTCTTGTGTTGTCAATTTAAATAAATACCAGCAGGGACTACATACTATCTCAAGAAAGAATTTCAAAAATAAAACGCTGTTGATAGAAAAGATTTAGAAGTACACATGAATGTTATATTCGGTATTTCCATGTAACATTAACAAGACAGGCAATGTACTGATGTAACATTGGGGCGCGTTCATGTAACCATTGTTGCAGTGGAAAAGCAATAATTATTACACAATGTTAATAAAAATCCAACCGGATGCAACAGTATGCAGATATTTATTTACTGCAAAGTCACTCTACATGTTTCGGGCGTCACAGCACCCATCATCAGGAGTACTAAAAACTGTAACCGCAGCCTCCGGTACAGGTCATAATATTGGTACAGCTACTTCCCTCCAACGTGGCCTGATCGGGAGGGAAGTAGCTGTACCGATACTATGACCTGTACCGGAGGCTGCGGTTACAGTTTTTAGTACTCCTGATGATGGGTGCTGTGACACCCGAAACATGTAAGGTGACTTTGCAGTAAATAAATATCTGCATACTGTTACATCTGGTTGGATTTTTATCAACACTGAATTACGATGCACGGAACAATGAGTTAAAGAAAAAAGTATTACATAGTCTGCGTGTGTGTCTATAGCCTTAGTCACGCAGCATGCAGAGCGCTTGCGCCGTGTTATATTCACATTATTCCTTAAAACGGCACGACTTTCGTACAGAAATTATTAAATGTAGAACACGTGTTTTGATTCGCTCTACAATTTTCTCTCAAACATTTCTCATTCTACGAAGAACTCAGCGAGATATTATCATAAAATACATAGGTGTTCACGTAAAGTAATCGGTATTCTTATTAGGTTTTCATTATCCTTGAATTTTCGCGAAAGCGTTTAGAATAATCAACAAATATTAAATTAAATTAACATCTGTTCAATGTTCCATGCGGATAGACAAACGGACGGACAGACATGACGAAATTAATAGCCGCTTTTGGCAATTTTACGAAAAGCGCCTAAAAACTGATGACGGTATAACCTGTTTATCGCCAAAATTCTCCATAAAGTGGCAGACATATACTAAACAAAGTACAGTAGTCTACACACTTACATTTCTAGTAATTGTATTCAGGAGTGTTTTTTTGACGTTCAGGTGACCGTGCATCGTGATAAATTCCTATAATAACAAGTCGTCATCAAACCTGTATGACATATATCATTGCTGTGTGTACACTGAAAAACTCCTGATGATTGACAGAGGAACTGTCCGAAACATGTAGAGTTTTACTCCAAAAATAAATATGATAAACTAGTGCATTTAGTTGGTTTTATTATAAGAATTAGGACTGTTTCTTTCTCTCAGTCGACTGTCCTATACATAAAACGACGCTTGCGATCTCCTGTGCGAGTCGACACACTGCAGTCTGTTTCGCGACTAAGGCACTGGCTGGACAACTTAAGGGTACTGCCGTTCGATGCTCGGCAGGAGCGCAAGATTTTTTCTCAGCATGTTAAGAGTCCGGCCCGGCTCTAGAACACTCTCAGCCTCCTATACAATCTGTATCATGGGCTCTCTAATCGCGGTTAAAGGGGCCGAGGCTTTAAGCTAACCACTCCCTTCTGGCGCTAAGGTTAAGAATTCGTGCAGCTGCACCTCCACTCTCCCCACACGCCGTCAAGCGTGCAAAAAAGACGACTGAATTTTCACGATTTACTGTGAATAAATGGTCCGTAACTCACCATATTAACTCGTTTTACAAGAGAACGGTACGGTACGTTCCAAGCCTTCACTGATGGCACTGTTACTTGCATTAGTAGATGGTCAATGTCAAGAAAGTATATGTGATTTATAGATGAAAGTTTGAGCTATTGATACCATCGTGGCACATAAAGTGACAATTAACCTACGGACGTAGTTTGGCGACATATAAATGGTCACCTATTTGGGTCATTTAAGAAATTCTGAGATGCAAGAAACGCCACCACATACGTAGAAGGTCGACATAATTTATCAGTCGGTAAAACACTTCGTGTAAACATGCGGATGTTCTACAATAATTATGAGGTGTTATTTGACAATGTTTGATCAATTCTCTACGGAGAGGTTACTAACCGGACAAAACGAAACAACATGGCGACTCCACGTAACAAAACTAAATGTAACAGCTTAAGGTTGCTACAGTGTCTTATTTTACACTAAAAAAAAAGACATTTACGAAAACCAGAAGTTTATTATGTTGCATTGTGAAAGCGATGGTGTTGTTTGTAAATATTTCCTTCTACGTAAAGAAAATTGAAAAAGGTTGTTTACTGGGACAAAAGTGTTTCATTGCGCGCTGTGGGCGATGGTGGGAAAACTGAAATGGACCGCTGTGTATGTCGGCAGGTGGCAACATCCTCCGCCCCTCCCCCCCTTATTTTCTCACTACCTTCTACTCAGGATTAACTAAAAGCACAGCGGAGGAAAAATTGAAATTCCATGTTTTACTGTGATAACCCTCTCACCCTTCCAACACACACCAAAGCTCCCCACTCTTTTTCTTGCACCTCCAGGCCCCCCTCCTTAAACCCCGCAGCGTCAGATCGCGTCCACATTGAGTTCATCTCCCAGATGTTAATTGGTATAAACTAAGAGAAACTTTCCCTCTGCTGTTAGAAAGACAGAAAAAAACGTCGGGAAAGAATAAAAAGAAGAATTAAAGTGACATTTCCGATATCAGAACCCCCTGTTCACAGTAAAGTCGAAAAGAATGTCACAAGTAATGAATGCTACCGTAAAGGGGATGGTAAATTCTCTACAAGAAGAGGCCTACGGTTACTTTTTTCCTACCATTATATTTTGTTGAGAAAGCTCTAGTACCACATCTACGGCATAAGTGCAAATACACGTACGTGGCGCAGAATTAGATAACGCAATTGGATCTGCTCAAGTGACGCTTCTCGTATCTATCAAGAAACATCCACCCAAAAGGTCGAGGAAATGGGTTCATTAATCTTCTACCAAGCTACAAGGCTTTACAACCCAGAAGAGGGCAAGGACACTTTGCGATAAACAAAACGAATCAGCGAAGTAATTTCTAATTTGGTACTTTTGGTCAGCCGAAGTCTTTGGTATTTTGAACACCAGGATATGTGTAATGTTCGTTCGCTGCTCTAATTCAAGCTCCGACATTCTCGCGGCGGCACACCAAAACACACGCAGACAATAATAGATGCCACTCAGAAATAAACTGCCATAGATCGACAACAACACAGGTGTGAAACGCTGATATGTCAACGTCACCAAACCATACTAAGGCTTTTGTCCAGTGCTGCCACGGCAAGCACACTGTGGCGAGTTCGCGAACTTAATTGTCCGACCACATATTGGGTAATTTCAAGCATCGTATTGGGCAGTTGCAGCATAGTGTACGGTAAGCAAACACAGTAGGCATCTTGTATGTTGTGGAGAGTGTTGAGTCCTATTACCAGAGTTTTCATTACCTTTACCAGCAATATCGCGACCCTTCTCAAAGATTTTTGCGCGTTGGAACAAAAAGTTGCAAAAAATGCGCTCATTACCGTTGCCATGCCTGTCTGTCTGTCTGTACGTAAACCACTGGATGATTTTTATGAATGGTGCTATTTCAGAACGTTACTGAAATCACTCTAAATCCTACAGTTTTCTTTGAAATTATAAACATTACATACAAAATAGCGCGTTTTTCTGTTTCCATCCCGAGTGCAAGCCAATAAATACATCGGAGACAGACATGTTGCCAACAACTGTTCTGTAGATGAATTTCAATCCCAATAGACTTTTAAGCATGCATCACACCATTTAAGAGGAAATTAAAGAGAAACAGTTTTTATCATTTGAGATAATGGGAAAGAACTGCTTCGCTATGCCTACGTTTCACAGTTTTATAATTTGTTGATTGTAGTTCAGAGCACGTCGTAGTCTATATGCAAGGACCGTGCAAACCTACGATAGAATAATTGATAACCATCTGATCGAGGTTAGAACCCAGTACTAGTTACTGTTGCTGCTACACAATCCTGCTTAGCAACAGTGGACAGTGGGTGTCATTCTGATACTGAAGAAGCCTTTATCTGGGGATCCTAACGTGAAACCCCCTAGACCGAATCGGCGCTAGCAAATTGTATGTCCCCGTGTTGTTATCTGGCCTGTGTAGCCTAACTTCTAAACGTGGATACTGTCCGTCTGTGGCTTGCATCACCATTTAAACCGCTGTGTATGTTCATTCCAATTCTAAACTGTATATTTTCACTAAATGCTGTCCGGCAGTTCCAATTTTCAGCCAAACTCATCCATAACGGAGCCTGTTCAATATAGACAACAATTTCAGTTCTTACCTTATACAGGGCGTTTCAGGATGAATAGTAAATATTTTAGGAGGTGGTAGTATGGACTATTCCAAGTAAATAAGTACTTATAAACACGTGTTCAATTTTCAATGGGTGTGAAGATAAAGCTCTTTGAAGTTGGCGCGTACAAATCAGATTTTTGTCTGTGGGGATGGATGGAAAGTGAAGTCTACAAAGAAAAAGTAAACACAAGAGGCGAATTGGTCGCTCGCGTTATGAATAGTGCTGAACTCATAAAGCAAGCACGCCAAGACGACCTCAGGAGAGCAACACCTACTACTGCCAAGAGGGTTGAAAAGTGCATTGAAGTCGATGGTGGGATTTTTGAACACTTACTTTGAAATGTTGAAATTTATTGAGATCATTTACATAACCAATAAATGCAATCAATACGTCATTTGTCTTTCCTTCATACCTTTTGTAAAGCGTTTTATGCGTAACATTCAAACACCTGTATCTCCACACCCATTGAAAACTGGACACATGTTTATACGAACTTATTTACTCGGAACAGTCCATACTACCACCCCCTAAAATATTTACTATCCCTCCTGAAACACTCTGTATAAGACGAGTGTGGCACAACTGCCGGGCACAAGGTCGCCCGAGGAAAGTAACTTAGGTCCGGTGGTGCCTAGCACTGATATGTGCTCAGTACGAAACTTGCCTTATGTGAATCCCTGCTAGACTTTTGGAAAATATGTGGATTTCTACTTAAGATCAAAATAGCATAAGAGAGATTATGTTTAAATTCGACATGAGATACTCCCACCCCACCCCCCACCCCCATCCCCATCCCATATTAATACTTCCATTTTGAAGAAAGTTTTATGGAATGGAACGAGACCCGTTGTTAATTTTAGGCGATAGTCATGCAGAAGTGGATCGGGTAGCTCAGTCGGTATAGCGACTGACTACGGGCTGCACGGTCCGGGATCGAGTCCCGGTGGGGACGAGATTTTCCGCCCACCCAGCCTCCTGCAAAATTGGTACCGAATCTTTCCCGGGGGTAAAGTGCGGCCGGAGCGTGCTGCTGACCACTCACCCCCTTCTAGCGCCGCGGTCATGGAAGAGTAGAGCTATACCTCTACCCACCCTCTGGGCCACACCGGGCCTGTAACGGGATCACTTTACCTTTAGTCATGCAGAAAGTTCGTCTCACTCTTGCAGTGAGCTGTGCAGCAGGGTTTAGAGCTGCACCGAAACTCATCTATCGTGAAAGATGCCGCCAAGATGTTCCTTCTGTCACAAAATGGTATTCCATCACACACTTGTTGTGCCCTACCTGGCGAGATGGGCTTTTCCTCGTCCATTTATAATAAAGCGCAGGGAATGGATCGAACATTACATAAATATGGCTGACCAACGCAGACCGCACACCAGACACGGTAAACTGATATCAAAATTTCACCTCACGTTCTCCCTGTTTTCGGAAAATATTGCCATAACTTATAAGGGTTCCCAACCAACCTGCCTGTTACCAGCAGCCTTTTTTCCCTCCCCTTCCTTCTTTTTGGTACAGGGGGTTAGGGAGGAAGACCGTATGCTAGCCCTCCTGAAGCAGTAGCTGAGAGTATGGGTCAGTTCAGATATTACTAAACTTTGCACCCACCCATGTTTTGTTCAAACATTATAAAAAATGCTCTGTTCAAGCAGGTATACTCTGCAGTTACAAAACTAGTATTTTCCAAGCGAGAAGCCAAGATAGCTTCCCAGCCATTTTTTTCTAGGTCTGCTTGGTTCTCTCTGCCTTAGAAATATGGCCTCCAGGAAGATTTCTACCACCGAAGACTCTCGGCAGTCTCACAGTGCCGTGTCATGTGCCGCAACGGCGCGTCGTCCGTGAGAGCAAAACTCTCCTCTAACGCCTACCTTTATGCTACCGGGGTGGGTATTTAAGTTTAGCGCATAGTTTACGAAAAACGTATTATTTGGATAAAAATTACGAAATAAATTGCATTTCGTGGAACGGAGTATATGTAGCATGCCTGGAAAAGGCAATAAATTTCTTTGTTGCCTAAATGCACAAAATTAATTTCAATTGATATTTTCCTACGTACTTTCTCGTTTGGCAACGTAGGTATTTCAAAGCTTACACCTCCCAGTCCATCAGTACATACATGAAGTACCGCACTTCATGCCCGCTTCAGACCTTAGACCTGTATTTGCTGGACCTGCCCTACGTGTGGCTGCACTGTAAGGTCAGTAATGCCGACACAAAAGCAAACTCGCCAGTGTCTCTTTCCTGGAACCACGCAGCCTGCAGATTCTCAAATGAGAAATTGCGAGGTTAAACGACAGCAGGGAAAACGCAAGTCAGTACCACGCTGTTACTGGATATTTAACTTAGTAGTCTGCCTTCAAACGTAACACACCAATGTGTTAAGCGAGACAATGCTTACACAAACCACAAAAGCTGTATATATTTCAGTGTGCACATGTGTGCTGAAATTAACGAGGCCAATGATCTTGGCGATTAACCGTGAAAATACTGTCTTTGCTATCGGTGAGCTGATGCTCGCAATGCGGACGACGAAACTGAGCGTCTTTGGGCTCGGGACGGGATATTAGAAACAGAAGATATAATTCTAAAAACAGAAGATATAATATTAATGAGTCACTTGCAAAATACAATACGGCTGTTTTAAGCGCGTTCGAAGTATTGCGAAAAGCTATTTCCTTCGCCATATCTGTCTGTCCGTCTGTTCGCATGGAACAACTCGGCTCGCACTGGACAATTTTCAGGAAATTTGACATATGAGGGGATTTACAAAATCTGTCGAGAAAATACAAGTTTCATTAAAATCTGATAAGAACAGTGGGCATTTTACTTGATGACCAATATACATTTTTTTATCACATCTCGCTCGGTTCTTCTTAGAATGAGAAATGTTTCAGAAAAACGGTGTAGAGAATACAACACACACAAACACACACACACTTTATGTTCATTAACTTTTCTTTTTCTAAAATCGTGACGTTTATGTGAAAATGTGCAAAATATATGTTACAGCCACACAGGTCACAGATGACAATATCAATATGGCGCATGCGCGTTATATGCTGGATGAATAAGGGTACAGAAACGCACTCAAAATATGTACTGTCTATTGCTTTTCCATGGCAGCAATGGTTACGCTAACGCGCATCCATTTTACGTTTCTACGTACATTGCCTGTCTTCTTAGTATTCAGATTCCTCATTCAGTATAAGGAAATTTCACACTATTTATTGAGACATATCTGGAAACGTAAAAACAAGCAGCTCTTCGTTCAGAACAATGAACCCTGAACCAGTAATCCATAGTCCACCTGCCTGCACAGTGTGTGTGTGTGTGTACCTGCTACCGAACTCTTATCTAGAACAATATTATCACGCGTGGGGTAGGTCTAGGTTCATTACACTACAAACAACAGATTAAGTTCTGCAAACAGTCTCGGATGATGTACTCTGAGTTCCCAGAATGATTGCGTAAGGAAGATATTCTGAAGTATAGGTAGGCTTACAGAATGTAAAAAGTACAGCACCGTGCAACAGAAAGATACTGAATTTAAGGATCAGTTAGCTATAAACACTGTTGCCACATATTTCGATCTATAAAGGTAAAGTAAAGTTCACCCCAGAACACGCCACGAAGGTCCAAATGGGGAGTAAAGGTATAGCTCTACTCTTTCCTTAACCTCGGCGCTAGATGGGGTGGGTGGTCAATGCCACGCCCCAGCTGCTTTACTCCCGGGAAAGACCCGGTACCCATTGTATAGGAGTCTGGATGAGCCCCAGGGCCGATTTGGACAGGTGCGGAAAATCTCGCGCCCACCTGGATTCGATCCCCGGACCGTCCAGCCCGTAGCAAGTCGCTATACTGACTGAGCTATCCGATCTATGGATCAACAATTTCAGTTGATACATAGAAATAACGGTATGTATATAACGTTACCAAAGGCAGCGTGGGTGGTGACAAGGGTATATCTGGACGACCAAGGATGATTTCCGACATGGGATAAAACTTTTTTCATTCTTCAAAGCATCCAGACCAGTTATGAGGTCCAACTGGCCTCCTATTCTTTGGGAATGGGGCTCTTTCTCTGGGGATAAAAGCGGTCGATACGTGAAGGTAACAATTAATTCACATCTAGTACGAAGTTCAAGAATGCTAGCAGTAACATCGCCACATCCCCATTCACACATGGTGAGCACAGCAGCAGTTCTACTATACTTTTAAGTTTTGCCCTTTTCTTCCACCCAAATAACAACAGTCAAAAAAATATCTTCTTCTTCATATGGAACGGATATAAGCACTGTTTATCCGTGAAAAGTGTATGCCTATGTTAATAATTATCATTACTAATTTATACGATCTTTGATAACGAATAATAAGAACTTTACTGGGCAGTACTATTAACGTTGTTATCCGGTATATATATCGTCTGCAGAACTGTCTTATTTGTAAGCCTTCGCCATTTTGATACGTAAATCCAGAAACCACTAATTAACAGGAAGGTACTATGAAAATGCGGGGTTCTTGCATTAGGCGTTTAACCCCGGCACCCGACCTTTAAACGGTGCTGTGGTAAGGGGAACGTATTTAATTTATAGGATGCTCTACCTGGAAACAACATCGCCGAACACTGTAAACATTATGCTGCCCCTTCCAGTGTCACTAAATCCGCCAGGGACGGAACGTGAATCGTCGTCAGAAGGTGCAAAACACAACACATACAAAGCGAGTTCTTACTGGCATAAAAACATCTCAATGTAATTCGTTTTCGGGGTCGTTTATCGACCCTTCAAGGCAAACAGGTACTGTATACACCGCCTTATTTTACTCTGGAACAACGATACGTTTGGACCAAGCGGTGTGTCTAGGTATTTAGTGCGATTTCCAGACCCATGAATATTGAAAACAAAGAAATTGAACAAGTTAAATCATTTAAATATTTGTGGTCAACTTTAAACACAGACAGTTCAATAGAAGTGGAAATAAAAGAAAGAACTGCCCAAGGAAATAAAGCTTTCTTTGCAAATTAAAAGATATTTCAAAGCAAGCTCATATCTAAAACGGCAAGACTGAAATTATATTTCTCAGTAATTAGACCAGTAGTCACATATGCATGCGAAACATGGATATTAAAAGAAACAGTAACCAATAGAGTAATGGTTTTCGAAAGGAAAATTTTGAGGAAAATATTTGGCCCAACCTATGAAAATGGATCCTGGCGAATAAAAACTAATCAGGAATTGGATAAACTAATAAAACATAAGAACACAATCAATTTCGCCAAAGCGCAAAGATTAGGGTGGTATTGTCATATCGAAAGAGTGCTAGAAACTAGAATGGTCAAAGCAATATACTCCTGGAAACCCATTTCAAAGAGGACAATGGGACGACCAAAGATACGCTGGGAGGATGATGTTAAAAAAGATACACAGAGGTTAAAAGTGCCAAATTGGAAGACCCTTGTCCAGGAGACAGGAAGACGGAAGGAAGTGGTTGGGAAGGCCAAAACTCTGCACTAAGAGTTGTAGAGCCTACTAAGAAGAAGTGTCATTTCCAGATGATACAGAAATTATTCCCGAAGCAGTATTAACCAATTAAAGTTTATAAAGTAGATGTACCGTGTTTTCTATGAGGCAGAACCTCAATCTTTAAATAACGTTCAGATGAACTGACCTTCCCCAGAGGTTACAGAATGCGGCTGACGTATGGCCATCCCGCATATCTTCCTTGTAACAGACTGTGGCCCACGTCGATGTCGAAAGTTTTAATTTAAATGACTTTCATCATATTCCTTAAAGTCAGAAAGTTGTGCTGTCCCTAACGGTAACGCACAACACAGGCTGTCAGCAAAGCGCTAACACTGTAACGCAGTTGTGTTCAATTGAGTACTTCGAGTTATGAACTGATTTTTTTTCAGACTACAAAAGTATTAATGGATTTTTAAATTTAATTAAAATAATTAAGGTCCATGACTTCTGGAGGGGCACGCGGTGGCGCAGTTAGTTCAGGCACTGCTTTACAAACAAGCAGATCGTGGGTTCGATTCTCAATGGTTTCATTGGAGTTAACTCAGCCTCTGACAGAAATAAGTACCAGGAATATTTCCTGGGGGGGGGGGATAAAGGCGGTCGGTGTGTAGAACTGACAACCTTATCATCTTCACGTGTCGACTATTTTGAAATGAGGGGGCCTCAACCTTCTGGAATAATCAGGACCTGTCCAAGCCTGTAAAGGGATTGCTTTACCTTACGTCTTCTGGAGTGCGCATAACAAACCCCACCTTTCCGCGCGGTTGCTGTCCTTGGATTATGGATTCTGAATTTGAAGGCACAGTGATCCTTCGAAATGTCGGGAAATATCCAACGACAGAGTCACATCTCAGCACACCGTGAAAACCTCAAAGAGCATGAAATGCTTAACCTCGTTAAACGAAATGACGTGCGGACCGCCTTAAACATCAAAATTATCCGTTTAGGCCTCGTATATTCCGTTTAAGCTTGATACCCAAAGCGATTAGAATCTATACCGACTACGATACCTCGGCTCTCATATAGAAGAACGAATTAATCGTAATTAATATTTGAGAAAATGCATACCTTAAAATCCTTTTAACTAAAAACGTAAAATATCTAACTTCAGCGGCGGCAAAGCAGTATGAGGGGTGAGAAGGGAACAGTGGATATTGCACAGTTATTAAATTTCTTAACTTTGTACTTTAATGGCATTGTAAATTCCCCTTCAAATCACAGTACTGATAATTTTAACAAGGCCGGAACTTATTTACTTTAAATACGGGACCGTTCAAACAACTACGTTTAATTTGTCAGCAACTCAACGAAATGTTCATAAGATATTCTGTAGCATTTTTTGAATGCCACATCACCACGCTTGAACTTGTGAAACCACCAGGGACCTCGCTCAGTTTGACTTCTTTCGTACGAGCTCGTTCCAATAAGTTCCAACAGTTGAAAATTCAATTACTTTCGTTTCGTTTCCTTTCGGTCGCTCCCACGAAGTGTGCGAAGGCCTTTAATGGAGCACTCCTTGACACGTAATTGTGTGGCACTTTGCAGGTACCGACGTATGTCTGCAGAGAGAAGTCAGCTGTCATGCAGCTTTACCGAAAAATTCCTTTATGGAGACGGCATAAATAATATTTTTGTCTTATATCCTTCCTCCATTTCTCCTTCCCACTTTTGCTCCTATTTTTTGAGTCTTATTATTCTCCTCTTGTCTCTTCTTCTCTACCACGCTGTCCTGACCTGAACGAGTACGCAGTCTTTAATTTTGAGATTTGAGGTTCCCATGAAAAGCCCAAGTACGTTCAACGAATGTGGACCCTACTAATATTTCCTCTATGTAGTGCTGAACATTTTCGGAAATGTTGGTATTCCATTACACGTGCTCACCTTGACGCGTAGAATGGCAGTTTGTCGAGTTGTTGCATGGAAGAAAGTTGTATTTTGTTTTTTGTCCGGTGAAATTCGCCGAACGCAAAACTTCTCGAAGAAAAAGTAAGCAATATTTTTCCTCCTAAACTCACATACAAATTTCTTCGTGTCTGCACTCTCGCAGCTGCAATAAATAAGTTCTGATGTCAGGCATAAGCGACTGGTTTTAGCACTGGAAAGAAGGAGAAAAAAAAAAAAAAGCAAGCAAAGAAGACCCACCGTCCACTTTAACAAATGTGTGTGGATAAAGCTGACTTGTCAGTCTTTGGATGTATTTCAGTTTAGGTGACCAACAAGTGTATTATCGAGTAAAATGCCAGTCTGCTATAATAGCTGGCAAATCGAGGGCTATTATTAGACAATTATAACATTACGTCATTCAAACAGCCAAACTTATGAAAATTTTACGTAACAGACGTCCATATGTACCGATCTTCTTCTAACCTTAACACGTCTCGAGAAACTCAAACCTCATAGATACTTTTTTTTTTATGTTTTGCTGACCGTGCATCTCAGTGTAATATTAGTAATTAACCAACTTGATGGACAAATTCTTGTTTTATAATAAGTTGATTGTACGCCTCTATATGTTGCGAGCGCTATGTGCTCGAAACATATAGAGGCATACAATCAACTTCTTATAAAACAAGAATTTGTGCATCTAGTTGGTTAATTACTAAGATCTCACAGATGCTATTTTTTAAACAATTTTCTCACTGGATTCCTGAATTATAGAGTTAACATTTAGGTAACGTTTCCTCTGAAATGTTTCCCTCTTATATTGTGTGATCACTCTGTACAGTGTAGAGTTGCCCCCCCCCCCCATCTCTAATGTCCTAAAATACTTATAATAATTTATTACTAACTGTACATCAGATTACTGATCACGTCACGGTTCACAAGCGCCAGCTAACGGAAATACCCAACGTAAAACTGAAGCAAATTTGATATCCCCACAACAGAATCCAATTCAGGACCTCACATGCGCCAACAATGCACCAGCACTCTCGCAGCTGCCGTTTTCCTCAGCACAACACCACGTGTAAGCGACCTTGTTCCTTGCACTAAGGAAAAACTTAGTGTAAAGGAGGGCTGTAATTTGATGTTGTTCGGAGTGTAAGATGCCATCTAGTTTGGGAATGCTCACGTGTCGGTGGTAAACAGCCAACCTTGGTCGCCTGGACTAAAAATAACATGCACTGTGCAAAGTAGCGTGGGTGTGAAGAATCAAGACATCGACAGCTGTTTAATGAAAGAGGAACATTTGGTCTTCATCTGTTCCTTGTCACCACAATCTAACCTCCGGCGAAAAAAAAATCAATTCTCATTTATTGACGCGCTAATTTGCTGCGCAATGGCCACTTAGACAGCCCTAGCGCCCTAGCACAAAATAAATAAAACATAAATTACACAATAATACACATGCACAAACAACACAACATAAAAATAAGCTAGATATACAAGTGATTCAGCAAGTAAATTAAATTGTGTACATTACATAATAATAATAATAATATTCTCCCAATTCCTATTTTAGAAATCCTGGGTTCAATTCTTAGTGCCTGCTGCAGATCGGTTACCTTATTTTTATCTATCGAGGCAAGCTGGGTGTTCTGTCTTAAACGGCTTGTCCCACAGCCCCAACTTAACACCCACATTCACCACCGCTTGTCATTTGATGCTACATAATATATGGACTTTGAAACACGTCGTTAAATTGAGTAACTAAAAAATTCTACTGAAAGTCGCGGCGCAAGGCACAATGGCTATCCCTCAGCTGTATTCCAAAGACACCGGCTTCACATTTCGTCACAGAGACCGTTTACTCGGTTAGGGTTTTTTTTTTCGTAACTTCTCGGTTCCTCCAAACAAAGAGATGACAATAAGCCACGACGGCCCCCTTCTGCACTTAAATACCTATCATGCAGCAATTTTTCCTTCCAACACTACATAACACACGCGCCGCCAAACAAAGCAACAACCTATCAACAACTACCACCATTTTTTTTGACGTTTTGCTGACCGTGCATCTCAGTATACTTATCTCAGTAATTAACCAACTTGATGCACAAAATTTTGTTTTACAATAAGTCCTCTCTCAACCTGTGCACAAGACGGCCACCTATAGGTGTGATGATACCAGAGGCTGTGTAATACAATTTTGACCTCCTGATGATGAGCACATGTGCTCGAAACATGTAGAGGCATGAAATAAACTTACTGTAAAACAAAAATTTTGTGCATCAAGTTGG
>Ga0131853_10013781_pt1 | contig 14821 bp, 12 predicted proteins | sample TergutLab28metaG_FD_92764 | JGI IMG/M metagenome (GOLD analysis project Ga0131853, IMG submission 92764) | Labiotermes labralis P1 segment gut microbial communities from Petit-Saut dam, French Guiana - Lab288 P1 (version 2) (version 2) | ecosystem: Host-associated > Arthropoda: Insects >... | reverse complement strand
TACCCACATAACACGGGGTACCCACATAACACGGGGTACCCACATAACACGGGGTACCCACATAACACGGGGTACCCACATAACACGGGGTACCCACATAACACAGTGTACCCACATAACACAGGGTACCCACATAACACGGGGTACCCACATAACACAGGGTACCCACATAACACAGGGTACCCACATAACACGGGGTACCCACATAACACAGGGTACCCACATAACACATGGTACCCACATAACACGGGGTACCCACATAACACAGTGTACCCACATAACACAGGGTACCCACATAACACAGGATACCCACATAACACGGGGTACCCACATAATGCAACGCTATCAGAACTAAGCACAGAGCCTACAGCAGCGTGAGAAGTGTCAGCGGTAGGAAAACTGCCACCCTTTGGTGACCCGGAGATTGAGGAGTGACGTGACGCCGTTTCGTCCTGAATTTCCCGAAGTTTCGAAGGCACTTGGTTCTTAGGCCCTCAAGAGTTGAAGACGAAGGCCCTGCGTCCCTTCCAAACACGAACCCAGCGACATGACGTCAGGCCATACCAGACCAAAGTCCCCCAGAACGTACAAACTCTAATCTCGCAGCCCGCGGCTCACAATAACCAACCACTTCGTCCCTATCCTAAGCCACATAACGCAGTCCACACACAGACCTTACCCTAAGATCCTCACTAATATTACCTCACAATTTATGTTAGGATTTCCAACTTCTCTCTTCCTTACACGCCTGGCAGACGTATGTACACTGCATGTTGCATAGCTCGCCAGATTCTTGCTACTTGACACGCACAATGCCATATTAGTCTGCCTCAAGTCTTTTTATTGATGTCACATGAACAGCTTGCTTATGTGTTTGGGCTTGCAATACAAGCAAGCCATCATTCGGCCAATCACAATGCACAAAGAGATGAAACAGCGTGTTTTGCCATGGAGAGATATGAGAGCGCAAATCTTTCTACAGAATGTTATTTCCTTATTTGACGTGGACTGCGCTAAAATTAATTGTTTTTGATTTTATAACCCACAATGTCTGTCTGTCTGTCACAACAAACACGGTTCTTGTTGCGCACACAGAGATGCTGTGCCAGTAAGGTAATATTGTTGGTATTTGGTACGTCGCAAGTCATTCTTGGTACTTGGTAAGTCACAAGTCATTGTTGAGGTCTCTATACCGAATTATTTTCAACAATGAGGATGGAACGTGTTCAGTTACAGTGTATCTTGTTTTGGGTACGAGACTTAGGTCTGCTGTAGATATGTAGTTATCTCTAACGTCACATTTTATTACAACATTTGGTCGATTATTATGTATTATTATTATTATTATTATTACAGTTGACTGTTTAACCAAATCGCGGCACTGGTTCTGTGTAACCTTTCCTTGTTCTTTTAGGAATGTTGGGCATCTCTCAATTTTAAATGATTCATTACCTTCCAATGATGATTTCTTGTGACAAATAACCAAATTGTTGTAACGTTCTATGTACTATTCCTTCAAAGAACACCTCCCTGAAGATGGCCATAATAGGTGGTCGAAACATGTAGCAGGCTACTCTGTGATATAGCAGCTCTTAACCTGCCCACACGTGCTCACAAGCAGTGTGACCAACCTAATAATATTTAAACACTTCTATGTTCTCTGAAATCAGACGCAAAGTGAGGACCGGTGACTGTAAGAGCCATCAGTCCTGAGGACCAAGCTTCTAGCTGTTTCTAGCTGTGCTCTCCATTAGGCCCATCACAGTAACAGTCCTGAGACATAAACTGGTAGTTGCGGTGCGGCACGTCTCGAGTGCGGAAGCACAGTGTGTCATTGTGCTGTGCCAGAGTGCTGCTTGTGTCAGGCAACTGGTGTCCTCCTCTGCTTTAATTGGTACCTCTAATTGGCGCGAGCTATTGTCTAGGACAACGTGGCGGTGGCCTTAGAAATACTGACAGTTCTAAAATACATTCTGGTATGATGCTGCCAAGTGAAGGGCCGCTCAGTAGGTGTGTTGTCGCAGGATGTGAGCAACACAACGTAATGACAACGACGGTTGTGTATGGGTGTGAAACTTGGTCTCTCAAACTGAGCTAAGGTAGTTGTTGGGGGAGTATTTGGACCTACGGGGGAGAGAGTGACAGGGAGTTGGAGAGAACTTGGTGGTGAGGAGCTGTGTGATTGGCACTGTTCACCGGTATCAGGGGGAAGGAGATGGGTGAGGAACATAGCACGTATGGAAATGATGAGAAATTATAAGGATTTTAGTCGGCAAGCCTGAAATGAAAAGAAAATAGGGGGTGCAGAGTGTATGGTAGGATAATATTAAAATGGGTCCTGAAGAAAGCATACGAAGAGCGTGGATTGAGTTCAACTGGCGTGCTCTTGTGAACACGGAAACGAACCTTCGGGCTCCCCACAAATGCTAAACAGTTCCTCCAATAACTGAGCCAGCAGCAATACAGTCTGCGATTTGGATAACCCAGACTTCGAACCTCGGCGAGGCTGTACAGGTTTTGCTCTGCTATGAAGCAAGCAGAGCGGCTGTGGGTTCCGCCTAGCCTTGGGTGAAGGGCGGGCAATGCGTGTCACTGACCATTCACCTGCATATAATACTAAGTTCACGAATAAGTGGAGCCATACCCCCACTCCCCTCTATACACAGGCACAACTGCACCGTTACGTGCCGGCTGCCTGCTGTGTGTCTGATTGTTATCGGCAGGGATGACTGATGCTGCTGTCAGGGACACATTAGGACTGCGGCACACAAACAGTGTCACTTTATAGTGAGGAGTTCATTGAAGTCAACTGCTGCCTCACAGAAAACACGTGTCTCTGTATTACAAATATAAGTCGGTTAAAGTTCATAGAGACAACAGCTGCATATGGAAGTTACAGCCAGTACACCGCTATCATGTTGTGTGATGTCAGAGCCAGCCAGTGTCAGTATTGCTGTAGAAACGACCAATAGCTGCAGTGCTTGGTACCGGTTGTCTGCCAGTATGATACAGCGTCACCTAAATGCTCAAAAACACAAATCCAGCACTTTCCCCGTGTATAGTATATAGTATGGGTGTGAAACTTGACAGGGAAAATACATGTTGAGGATGTTCGAGAACAGGGTGCTGAGAGAGACGTGGGTGGGTGAAGATGGCTCTTCCTTATTTGTGTTGCTCATCGAATATTACTGGGACGATAAACAGAGGGTGAGAGCATGCAGCACGCATGCAGCAGATGAAAAATCACGTAAAAGTTTAGTGGATAAACCTGAAGAAAGCCACTAACTGGAATTGTAACTATATAGAAGGATAATATTGAAATGAATCTTAAAGAAACAGAATATGGTATTATGGAATGGATTAATCTGGCTCAGGATAGGAACGCTTTGTGAGTTGTTTTGAAGGCGGTACTGAACTTTGGCTTCGCCTAAAGCAGAAGGTGAATTTACAAAGTAGCTGAGCTACTAACAGCTTCTCAAAAATCGGAAATCGCGAAGGTAGCGACATGCAGCAGGCTGTGTTCGAACTGACGTGAAGCAATCCATGTGCAGGCCTGGACAGGCCCTTACGGCACCAGGAGGTTGAGGTGCCCAGATTTCATGCAAATCTGCACAGGAAGGTAGCAAGGCAGTCAGCACTACGAACCGGCCGGCTTTACCCCCCCCCCCCAATAAATATTCCTGGTACTTCTTTCTGTTAGAGGCTGAGTCAACCCCAGGGCCACAGTGCTGCCGGTAAGATCATGTCAATGGAAAATTCCGATGAGCCCATCGGGTATCGAACCTTGTAACGCAGTGTTTCAACCAACTGCGCCAACGCGCACCCTCCCACCCCCAAACGCTGAAGTACCGCTGCCATAACCGACCTTCTGTCGTTGTACTAATTAGCAGCGACAGTCAAGGGACGGTCCGACCGACGGCGAGCGATTCTGTTCCACCAGAAGTGCCGCCCTTTTTCTGGACGTGCACCCATCATTACTGTCGTCTTCTCTAACGAGTGGCTCCATATCTTCTTTCTCCATGGTTGCAGTTAGGGGACGAGGAGACAATGAGGGTGGTCAATAGCCCGAAGAGAATGAATCAGGAAGCAGGGGTGAGATTGTATTCAGGGGTGTTGTAAGGGGAGGGTGCAGTTTATTATTACTATTATTATTATTGCAATCTTGTACCGTGTAACTCACTAGTGTGAGGTCCGCGAAGTGGAACGGCAACTGGGGGAGCCCTTCGTTCAAGGATTCTGCGTTGCACAATCACGTGAATGGAATTTTGAAAATTGGTCATGGTTCCAGTCTCTGGATCAGTTCCAGGAACTCAAAACAGCTCTGTCTAAGGACCCACCGCAGCAGACTCTCCTCTCTCCCCGCTCCACTTCAAGATGACAGCGGATACAACTTACGCAAAGTTGTGGTCCGTTTGGCGAGGAAAGACAGACAGCGCCCTCACTGACAGCGGCGTCTGCGAGACACGCATAGCTTTGTGAGAGCTTGGAAATGTTTTAAATATTCTGAAACGCTTTGCCCATCTACAGCCAGGCTTGATGGAACGACGGAATGCCAGTGTTTCCTCTGTGGCCCGGAGGAGCATATGGCAGTCACCTACGGCGATACAGCATCACTATACAGTGTAATGACAGATCTGTCGCCGTACAGTGACACGCGGTCCACTACGACATCACAGCACGTGATACCAAATGAATATTTTGAGGCTGAATGTCAGTTCCCTTATGACGCGCTATCGCCTGGGTACAGGTATAATTGCTGTGTGTAATCCTCAGGGGGACCGCTAAAACTGTGACCCCCAGTTACGGGTAAATTCCACCTAATTGGGGGGGGGGGGGTTGTGCAGTGTTTTGAACGACAGACTCTTGTTTAAAAGGCAGAAAATTATCTAACTGAACTACACAGAAATATTCAGTCCGTAACGAGCAATAAACACTCCACCTCTCAGCTATACAAACCAGTCAGTTAATGCTGTATAGGGAAATAATCGCTGTGTGTTCTGAGATCCACACAAAACACGTAACCTGAATTATATATAAAGACCCAGCGCGTACGCGCAGTAAACACTCTCCGTCTAACCTATAAAAACCAGTCAGTTGATGCTGTATACGGAAATAATCGCTGTGTGTTCTCAGATCCACACAAAACACATAACCTAAATCATATATAAAGACCAAGCGCGTACCGCGCAGTAAACACTTTCCGTCTAACCTATAAAAACCACTCAGTTAATGCTGTATTTGGGAAATAATCGCTGTTTGTTCTCAGATCCACACAAAACACATAACCTGAATTATACATAAAGACCCAGTCCGTACCGCGCAGTAAAAACACTCCGTCTCGGTTATACAAACCAGTCAGTTAATGCTGTATAAGGAAATAATCGCTGTTTGTTCTCAGATCCACACAAAACACATAACCTGAATTATATATAAACACCCAGTCCGTACCGCGCAAAAAACACTCCGTTAGATTATACAAACCAGTCAGTTAATGCTGTACAGTGAAATAATCGCTGTTTGTTCTCAGATCCACACAAAACACATAAATACACTGTGTGGGCAGAACGTTGAATTAACGAATGTTAAACCAGTGGTAAATAAAGTAACCAATGGGCTTTAAAGTGTTCATATATGTGTATATGCAACATGTTACTTGATTTCCACTACCAAATTCCACAACAGTTTCTTGGGTTTGACATTCCGTATGTTCCGTCTCGTTACACAATTAATGTGACAGAGCGGAAGGCAGGCAGAGGAACGAACAGCAGCTGCACAAAATGTGTGTTATGTGACCATCAGAATCACCAGCAACATGCTATAGGCCATTCCAGCTTTTGGCTTTGGATGGGTGTCTGTCCGCCATCTTTTGTTGGTTGATCAATGTTCTTTTTGCCGGTCGGAATGTATTCATACACTGAGCTGGGGAGGCGCATACATTTTATGTAAGCAAAGAATAGAAATTAATGACAATTATAAAGAAGCATACGACATCAGCAATAAATAATATCTTGGCTTGCAGTGTTGGTAGCACTGCGGTGACAAAGTTTCTTGTACAATAACAAAGCAACAGTCCCTGTACAGGGCTGGAGAGGCCCTGAGGGTTCCAGGAGTTTAAGGCTCCCAGATTTCAAGAAGGTGTTAAGGCTGTCAGCCCTAGGCACCTTCCACGTTAACCCCCCAGGAAATATTCCTGGTGCTCATTTCTGTTATAGGCTGAGTCGACCCCAGGGACACAGTGCGACTGGAAGGATCATGTCAATAAAAAATTCCAACGACCTCATCGGGAACCGAACCCACGACCTTCCGGCTTGCATCGCAGTGCTACCGCGTGCCTCTAGTGTCTGGTGTGCTGTTCGTTGTAAGGGTGGTTAAATGCCCATAAATTTTATCTGGTTTTGATTTGTTAATGAAATAGTGACATTCAATAGATCGACGGCGCTGTTCAAAACAAAGGGATGGAACATCAGCCGGCTGTCAGTTGCCGGTCACAGCCGCACAATCGCAGCAAGGCTCTGGGTTTTGTGAACAGTGCTGCAGTGATGTACAGCACTTGGGAGGCTTAACGGATAATGAGAACTGAGAAACAAGTGACACGTTGAATTGTATCGGAAAGTGATGTGTACAACATCAGAACACAGAGTTGTTGCAAACAGACGGACAGACATGGCATTCAGGCTCAAGAATAAGCCCTTCCTTCCTTCCTTCCTTCCTTCCTTCCTTCCTTCCTGCCTGCCTGCCCTGCCGCCGGAGAGCCGTAATTGCTCTGCTATTCGCATGCTAATTTTACGCGATAACAATGTACTTGTCCATGTCCATGTCAGCTCCAGCCATGTCCCGCCATTACGGTCTATTCAGCACAATTACTGCCTGACGGTCCTCGGTTTGAGCCCAGCTGTAGACGCCCATTAACACTGTGCCTGATGTTACAATAAATTGTGCAGTGGGTGTTTGGTCGGAACTGAGACAGTGGACAAATACACACGGCAGAAGTACATGTAATTCTCGGCTTGTCAATAACTTCCCGCATTTTATGAAAACCGAAGGTCCATTACCGCATTCACAAGTGCCCCCCACCTGTCCTATCCTGAGCCAGTTCAATCCACACCATGCCCCCACATCCCACTTCCTGAAGTTCCATCTTGACATTATCGTTCCATCTAAGTCTGAGTCTTCCAAGTGGTCTCTTTCCCTTAGGTCTCCCAACCACCACCCTGTATGCATCTCTCCTCTTCCCATACGTGCTACATGCCCCGCCCATCTCATTCTTCTCGGTTTGATCACCCGAACAATATTTGTTGAGCAGTACAGATCATTAAGCTCCTCATTACATAGTTTTCTCCACTCCCCTGTCATCTTGTCCTTCTTTATCTTCCTCAGCACCCTATTCTCAAACACCCTCAGCGTACGTTCCTTCATCAATGTGAGCGACCAAGTTTCACACCCATACAAAACAACAGGCAAAATTACAGTTCTGTATATTTTAATCTTTATATTTTTGGATAGCAAACTGGAAGACAAAAGATTCTACTCCGAATGACAGCAAGCATTCCCTGACTTCAGTCTGCTCTTAATTTCTTCCTGAATAGAATTTTGATTTGTTATGGTTGTTCCCAAATATATGAACTGTTCTGCCCTTTCAAAGGGACTGTCATCACGCTTTGTACTGCGACTTCGTCCTGCATTCCGATCTCATAAACATGACGTAACGTTAAAAGTATGAAATTACAACGTTACTATTACAATCCATTCTCCGCGCTGCTGTTGCGTACCAACGTGATCACTTCCAGCCAGCTGCAAAACACTCAGTTCGCACTGCTACAGACACAGCACACTGTCAGTAACACTACTGTGCAATGACACTGCATGTATGTATAGTCCAATATAAACGGCTGTCTTTTGCATAACTTGCTGCATATGTCCTCAGACACCGTAGCTCCCTGAAGATGGCTACGTCTCTGTAGCCGAAACATGTAGCAGTAAAAGCTAATATTGTACAATTATTTGGAAGTGAACTTGTTTGTGCGAGTTTGAAAGTTTACTTATGCAGCTGAAAGGGCAAATTGGTAATAAATAAGAGAAGGGACGGGCATGTGAGAAGCAATGGGGATAGGAAGGGCGCACAGAGGGTGTGGCTGGGGGAACCTCAGTGGAAGAGAATATTTGAAAGACCCAAGCTTAGATGTCAAGATAATATTGCACTGGGTTTTCAGGAAATAGAATGGGGGAGTAGACTGTATTGATCTGGCTCAAGAGAAGTGGTGGGCTTTTGTAAGCACGGTAACGAATCACTGGGTTTCATAAAGTTCGGGGAATTTCTTGGTTGGCTGAGAACCTGTCGGGTTCTCAAAGAGAACTCTTCTGCGTGGAGTTAGTTTGTTAAATTTTGAATGGCAGTTGGAAATGCGTCAGCGCGCTGACAAAAGAAACCTGTCGGAATCTCTGGGCGGTTGCGCCGAGCCCTAGCCTGTCCCTTTACCGACTGAGCCACTACAGCACAAGAACTTTACGGTGCAGACTGCCTGTCACATTAGCCACCACCCCCCCCCCCGACGGGCTGTACAAAGAAAAAACTCAACAGCATCGAGTTACTCAGATTTAAGGGCTGCAGGGAGGATCATGGGGGGTGTTGAAAGGAAACTGTAAAAGAGATTTAGGAAATTGGTGCCGGAAAGTGGCAATAAATATAGCGTAGAGCGCACTGAGCACCAGAGGCCCTGTTTCTTTGGCAGCAACTCGTACGATTAACTGTTACGGCGCCCAGCGATACTGCAAAATAAGCACTTTGGTTTCAGGGCAGAACCCTACAGACGTTCTGACACAGAGTACCGCGCAATGTGAGGTTGTGGCTTCATGCAGCAGGCCTGCTGTGTGCAGCAGCGGTCATGTTTCTGGAACTTCAGAAAAGTTACGCATTTATCTTCAAGAAAAATCTTTGAACACACAACTGATGAAGGTAAGGGAATAAGGTTAGTCCGAGAAAAAATCCGAAATCACAAGCCTAGCGACACGGCGTCATATCCCAGAAGATTTGAGTCCTCAAACAGACTCTCCCTCTACGTCACTACGCACCTCGTTGTGTTCTGTTCTAAATTTTTGAACTCAGCACATTTTCAAAGTAAAACAGAATTCCATTTATCCGGAATAATCGGCAGGGCGAGCCATCCGTATATGCAGAAATTTCGGATAATTTGATGTTTCTTTGAAAAAATAGCCTACATTCGTAGTCTGAGTGGAACAACAATTTTAAAAAACCGCTATTTTATGCTACATATTTATTGACGTACAAATAAAATATTAGCAAGTAATTCCTTATATGTATTGTTTATCTCAGTATTTAACCCACGTGATGCACAAAATATAATCACACCTATAGGTGTGATGATACCAGATGCTGTGTAATGCAATTTTGACCTCCTGATGATGAGCACATGGTGCTCGAAACATGTAGAGGCATGAAATAAAAATTATTGTGAAACAAATTTTGTGCATCACGTGGGTTAAATACTGAGATAAATACACTGAGATGCACGGTCAGCAAAACGTCAAAATTCCTTATATGTATTTGATATTGGGGGGGGGGGAAATTTTAATCCATAAAAAGATACAGCAAGGAAATGTTTACTGCAAGGGCCAAGTCGATCCGGATAATTGGCGATCCGGATAACCAGCGTCCGGATGAGTGGAGTTCTACTGTACTCATTGTCCCAAAGTGCGGCCACGTGACATGACAGTACACTTCGTTCCCTCAGCCTGCACTTCCAGACCAAACTCCTTCCTGGCGACTCATAAAACTTCCGCGCTTTACTTCACAATATTTATGTCCTTGCTCAATAAAGTTGCCCTGTGCGTATTATGAACGCATAGGAGGGAGTGAAGGTACAACTCAACTCATTCTTAACCTCCGGACTAAATGGAGATGAGCGGTTAGTTTCAGGCCATGGTCGATTTACCTCTAGAGAAAGAACCGCTGCCATCCACTGAAAAGGAGGCAGCAAAGACCAGTTCGGAGCGCAGAAAAATCGCTTGCCCGTACCGGGAATCGAATCAAGTAACCACCGCCAGAATTTAAACATGAAACCGCGCATCAATTCCAATGGACAACCAGTTAATGTTGTATAGTGAAATAATCGCTGTTTGTTCTCAAATCCACACAAAACACATAACGTAAATTGTATATAAAGACCCAGTCCGTACCGCGCAGTAAACACACCCCGTCTCTGTTATACAAACCAGTCCATTAATGCTGTATAGGGAAATAATCGCTGGTTGTTCTCAGATCCACACAAAACACATAACCTGAATTATATATAAAGACCCAGTCCGTACCGCGCAGTAAACACACCCCGTCTCTGTTATACAAACCGTCAGTTAATGCTGTATAGGGAAATAATCGCTGTTTGTTCTCAGATCCACACAAAACACATAACCTGAATTATATATAAACACCCAGTCCGTACCGCGGAGTAAACACACTCCGTCTCGGTCATACAAACCAGTCAGTTAATGCTGTATAGGGAAATAATCGCTGTTTGTTCTCAGATCCACTCAAAACACATAAATGCACTGTGTGGGCAGAACGTACAATTTTTTTCGAGGTGGTGCAGAAACCAACAAACGCGTATAAATGTTCTTATGATTTGATTGTGTTCTTCAACACACCGAATAAGCTTAATGCAGGTCATTGATTAATATAAAAAATGTGGAATTTGTTTGTTTATTACAAATGATGGCGCATATATTTAAACTTTCAACAGAAGGACAGCAGGCTTCGTCACGGTTCCGGCCAACGATGCACGTGTGCGGGGTGACACTGACGTCTCCCCCCCCCCTCCCGCGTCTCTATAAGCAGTCCATTTCTTTAATCGACCCCAAGTTCCAGTTTGATACGGGGTTGAAATGGAGGGAGGGAGACAGCATTGGGCCAGTGTTAGCTCCAGATAACAGGCCACGTCACTGCTTGTTACAGCGTCTTATGGCTGTGCTGGCGTTACGCTAAATGGCCTGACTATCAGGCTGACAGCAACCAACAACACCTCAACGCGCAGCGGTTACTATATATACCACCTGCTTCAATATCAACACACACACACACACACACACACCACACACACACACACACCACACAACACACACAACACACACACCACACACACAACACACACATACACACACACCACACACACAACACACACATACACACACACCACACACACAACACACACACCACACACACAACACACACATACACACACACCACACACACAACACACACATACACACACACCACACACACACACACAACACACACAAGCAGCGATTATTTCCCGAACGCAATTAACCAGCCGTCTGTTGCAGTTGGACAGTCGCTGTTGCATTGATAGAGATTTTGAGATCGCACGCGGTGGCGCAGTTGGCTGAGGCAATGCGCTACAATCCGAAAGGTGGCGGGCTCGATTCCAGACGTCGTCATTACAATTTTTCTTGACGTAATCCTTCCAGCCGCACTATGGACTTGGAGTCGACTCAGTCTCTAACAGAAATGAGTATCACGAATATTTCATTGGGGGTAAAGGCGGCCGGTGCGTAGGGCTGACAACCTTACCACCTTCATGTGCCGTCTGTATTGAAATCTGGGAGCATCAAACTCCTGGAACCCTCAGGGCCTGTCCAGGCCTGTACAGGGATTGCTGTACCTTTACCTTTACCTTTAGGAATTGCGCAATTGCAAAACTGCACAATTGCGCAATGATGTTCCAGTACACTGCTTTATTCGAAACCGGAAATTGCACGTTGCAGATGTGTAAAGAGTGGATAAACATTAGATTGTGTGTGGCAAGTTGTGAGCTTATCGGGTTGGTGGTGCTGAAGAGTCAAGACGTGACTCCGTGTCGACTGGTAGGATCGTAGTGCTCTCAACTTCGGAATAAAGCAGTCCAAGAAGAGAAAAATCCCCCCAGACCAGAATCACCAAAAATCCCTCCAGACCTGAATCATCATTTATCTTCCTTGGGTTTCGAATCCTTCGGAGAAGGTGTCAATAAATCATAGTATGACGTCACCTGCGATCACACGTCACCACACACCAGGATCGTCGCCCTGAGGGAAGGTGGGGTCACGATAGCTCAGTCGGTATAGTGACTAGAAAGCGGGTTTGGCAAACAAGTATCGCGGTTCAACTCCCGGTGTGGTCAAGTTGTCCAAAAAGCGAATGGCAGCTCTGGGGCCCACTAATCCTCTGATCCAATGGTTACAGAGTGGCAAACGGCGGAAGCATGAAGCTGACAACTTATTTCACTTTAAGGTCGAGATTAAGAATGGGTGGAGCTCTATCTCCATTCCCCTATGCCTTCCCTTCCCTTTATCACATCCGAGCGACTAAGCTGAATCACGACTTAACGAACATCCGACCGAATGTGATGTCATAACATAGAGTTATTGAGAATCTGACAGTTCCGCAGCTAGCCATGAAATTCCCTGCATTGTATGGAATCCGAAAGGTTCATCACCGCATTCACAAGAGCCCGCCACCTGTCTCTATCCTGAGCCAGTTCAACCCAGTCCATGCCCCCATATTCCACTTCCTGAAGATCCATCTTAATCTCATCCGCCCACCTACGCCTGGCTTTTCTTTCCCTCAGGTTTCCCCACCAAAACTTTGTATACACCTCTGCTCTCCCCATACGTACTACATGCCCCGCCCATCTCATTCTTCCCGATTTTATCACCCGAACAATATTGGGTGAGAAGAACAGATTACTAAGCTCCTCGTTGTGTAGTTTTCTCCACTCCCCTGCTCTCTCAGCACCCTATTCTCAAATACACTCAGCCTACGTTCCTCCCTCAGTGTGAGCGACCAAGTTTCACACCCATACAAAGCAACATGCAAAATTATAATCCTGCAAAATATCATCACCCTAATAACATTTAATGAGGTTTACAAATCATGCAGCTCCTCAAGACGCAGTTTTCTCCAGTCTTCTGTCAATCTCGCCCTCTCAGCCCCAATACCATCCTCAGCACCCTACTCACACTCACACAACACAACAGCACACACACATACACAGTTACAATAACAGCCGTCTGTCTGTACCGACCGTGAACCGCCGGCACCACACGGACAGCCACTTGATGTCTCGTATCCGCTTCCCCATTGGCAAACGCAGTATGACGTCAGTATTGTTAAATGCTTTCAACACTGGCGGATCTCTGAAAAAGGAAAAAATATTATTAAAAACGTGACGAGCAGACAGCAAGATCAATGCATGAGACCAGCTGCAATGCCACAATTTAGAGGAAACACACAAAAGACAAATATAAATTGTTAAAAAATAACTTAACTTATGGGAACACGTGTTAGACCACGTGATAGACCACGTGCTAGACCTAAGTTCAGATGGCAAATAGCCCCTAAAACTGGATCACAGACGAATATTACACCGATAATTGTTCTTTGGCCTTCAACTGCTGGTTGTTTTCAAGAAAGATTGGTATAAGCCAGCTAGAGGCGAGCCGCTGAATTGCGTGTCCTTCAAATACCGCGCTACACTCTGTGAAGTGGCAACTACTGACCTCTTACAGCCTGCAGATTCACTGTGCCAGTTTCATTGAACCTGGGTGTATTTTAAGGAACCACGAACGCAAGTCACAGAGGCGACACTTCTGCATCTGTTGCCTGTTCTTGCAGTGATGACTTGCAGCCAGCTGAATGCATAGAGCGAAGCCCTCCTTGAGCAGCTAACACTCCCACATCTAGCCAAGCGATTTTACGAATTCTAAGGAATACGAAAATTCATTACCATTTCCAAAACAGCCCGCCAATTTTCTCTATACTGAGCCGGAATAATCCAATCCATACTATCTCATTATAATTCTTTAAGACAAATTTTCAAATTACCCACCCATCTAAGCCTCGGTCATCCAAGCGGCCTTCTTGTCTCTCCACCAAAAGACTACATACATTTCTATTTTACAATACGTGCCACATGCCCAGCCCATCTCATCTTCCTTAATTTGATCACCCAGTAATATTTTGTGAGGAGTACCAATCAGAAGCTGCTTATAAAATGTTCTACAGTCTCGCATTCCTTCCTTCCTCTCACGTCTAAATATCTTCTTCAAACCCAATTTTGAATCTTCCCCCAGGGTATTTCCTTTCGTCAATGTGACAGATACAGTTGCGTAAACACATTTTTATATATTGTCTCAAAAGTCTGTTCCTTGAGCGAACATTAAAAATGTTGACACCGACAGTCGCTGTAATTATGTGTTACATGAAAGCAGTTCCCGTGATAGGGACATCGGCAAGACAGTCGGCGTTTTGAAGCTCCTATCAGCACCCAGTGCAGACAAGAATTACTTTTGTTTAAGTTCTCTACACATGTCAGTTACGACGGTACACTCCCCTCGTCAATCAGAACAAGGCTACATACGCTCACATTTACGATTAATCTCACAATATTTCCAGCCAGTTCCTCTCCCAACATTTCTTTCCGCAAACCTACGCAGTGAATTCCGCAATGAAGAGCGACTTCCGGAACTCGAAACCGAAAGAACTTCTGAGAACGACCGATGTGTCGACAGCGAGCAGTGCGACTGTTTGGTGTTGGTGAGCAAGGAGGCATTGGAGATTGTGCGCAGCGTACTGCCACCGTATAGCAAGACGTCACAGCGCACTGCCACCGTATAGCAAGACGTCACAGCATACTGCCAGCGTATGGCAAGACGTCACGGCATACTGCCACCGTATAGCAAGACGTCACAGCATACTGCCACCGTATAGCAAGACGTCACAGCATACTGCCACCGTATAGCAAGACGTCAC
>Ga0131853_10013780_pt1 | contig 14821 bp, 11 predicted proteins | sample TergutLab28metaG_FD_92764 | JGI IMG/M metagenome (GOLD analysis project Ga0131853, IMG submission 92764) | Labiotermes labralis P1 segment gut microbial communities from Petit-Saut dam, French Guiana - Lab288 P1 (version 2) (version 2) | ecosystem: Host-associated > Arthropoda: Insects >... | reverse complement strand
TAAGTAACTTTAGCAGGCACGAATGGCTCCCTGAGGATGGTTTTATGGAAAACCGAAACATGTTGGAGTTTCAATAATTTTAGTGGTTTATCTTTTTAATAATTAATGTGTCATACTGATATGATGTGATTTGCAAGTGCATGTGTTGGTGAAATAAACGTGAATTGAAGCAATATGCACGGTACAACAGTAAAAATTGACTGAATATTGTTTCACACTATTGCACTTACAGGGGGAGCTTCAGAAGGACAAGTGAGGCTGGATGAAGATGGTGAGAATGTGATTCTGGATGCTTTGCATGTGCTGAATAGCAAGTGCATCCATCTGAATGCAGTACAGCAGGAGGGTGAGGATGATTCTTTGTCTGACAGTGCAGACAGAGCCAGAAATGTTGTAGTCAGGGCTAGGAACAAAGCTATGGCAGAGGTTAGTCATTTATCTTACTTGTTTCTGTACTTGAGTTGATTGCATGTGTTTCTAGCTTTTAGCAGTAACACCCTACAGCTCTTGCCGTCTGTTTAGAACCATTCTTCACAGTCAGCACTTTCTGTAATTGTTATACCATTACAGTAATTTAATAAAATGAAGAGCAGAGTGATGCACTTGAGCACATGTGTGTGCATGCACACACACACACTATGATAGTCATCCAGAAATTCCAAAACAGATTTACAGTGAAATCCTGTTTCGAGGGTCTGTGGATGAATGGTTCTTTCCCACACCAATCCAAGGAGCTGTGCAAAATTATGTTGAGAACCAGTTCATCTCTATGTAAAGCTAACAGCTTCCATACATGACTGTGAAAAAGTCATAACATGATTAATTGAAAGAACTCCTGTGTTAGTAATTCATCTAGACAAGTAAATGCAATTACATAGTATTATAAACTTCATTTTTTTAAGTGATTGGTGATGTATAAGGTAAATGCTGTGGTTGTGCAGTAACTATTTCCAGCAGAGAGAAGAAGGAAATATTGATTGTTGGTATTCTGACCATTGCACTAAATTAAGATATAAGACTCTTGAAGGGTCAGAAATTTATTACATGAGGTATGTATGGGTTTACTACATTTAAATTCACCAGATATGTTAAAATAATACTTTGTTTTTGGGTGTGGCTGGGATAATATAGTAGTATGGATAATATAGTAGTATGGATAATATAGTAGTATGGATGACTGAGGTATTGTGGTTCCATTCCTGGCATGGACAAGGGATTTTTCTCTTCTCCAAAATATCGAGACTGAATCTGGGGTTTATCCAGCCTCATATTCGTTGGGTGCTGGGGCAGGATGACCGGGGTTCAGTGTGTTGTAGGGACGCTGGAATTATTTTTCTACCTTCAGTTCTGAACAGCTGTAGTGTGTGCTGACCGTCCTATTCAGTGGGTACCAGTGTCTCTTTTTCCCAGGGTTACAGGCTACCAGAATGTGAAGCTAGTTTATTTTTTGCATTTTAATACTTGAGGTTGAGAATTAATAGGATTTAATCACTTTATGGTCACATGCACTTATTATGAGTTTTGTGTAAACTTGACACGGTGTTAAGCAAACAGTACCCAAAACAGTAAAGTTCTACCTATGATGGAAAAGGGTTTGGAAATTCACTTACTGCATGTTTGGAGCAACTTCCTGCTTGAGAAGCTTGCAGTTGCACATTCAGTCAAGAAGTGCCTCCCTTTCTGGAACCATAGTTTCAGTACTGTGTTCAGAAGAATTACCAATCCATGATGAGAAGAATGTAATCCACACTGTCTCGTCATATTTTTGTGAGATCGGTTTTAATGGTATTTTTTATCAGGACCAATCAAATCCTGTGCACCAGGTCACCTTGGCACCTGAAATTTTGGAAATGTGTGTTGTAAATTAGTGTTTTTTTTTTCTTTCCTTTTTGTTTCAAAATTTCTGCTTATAAAAGCACTTTGTTCCTACTCATCATGCTCATTGCCACCAATGCATCATTGCTGTGATTTGTGTGGAAGGTGGAGCAAAGGATAAAGTGAGGAGGACTTGAGAGGGTAGGTGGTTTCCCATGCCACACATGTAGAAAAGACTGCTGTTTTCCCTAAAAATAGCAGAACACATCTATTTGATATATAATTTTATCTCTATTGGGGAATTAACATGCTTCAGCCATTTCCTCTGTTTTTTCACTAACTCCCCTCACAAGATGCTTGTTCTTAAATTTCATCTGCCGCATTATCCACTGTAGGAATCAAGCAATAGGTATACCCTTCTCTGAGGCAAGCGCTTTGAATTATGTCACATACGTTCTTAAGCGTAAGTCATTCAAACTTTGATGCATGGCAGCAGGGCTGTAACACGCCGTTGTGCAAAATATTGGGCTTTGTTGCCCACTAGTGGTAAAATGCCCGAGTACATTCTCATCCCTCTCCACGCAAGTGCACCATGTGGGGAGGAGAAAAGAATGCTTCTCCAGCAGCCAGGCAGTTCACTGTGAGTGTGTGTAATAATGAACACTGCAGATGAGATGTGATTTAAAAACAAAAATCTGCTATCTTTTCTTCATGCCTCCCATGACCCGTTAGACTGGTATTTATGTGTATTTGTATGGACTGAATCCCAGAACTATATTGTGTGACTTCGTATGAAGCTCCTCATTGTTTTTCTCCAACTTTTTGTTACCTCTTATCTGTAGTCCAGATATTTCCCAAGCCCTCTGTTGCAGTTACCATGAGTCTGTGTAATTCTTTTAGCATAAGAGATAAATCTGTTATTGATGGATTTGTGTATTTCTGTGGTTATGAAAATGTTTCCGATTTGTAATGTCGAGTTTAGTAAGTAACATTGTCTTCTTTACTTACATATGCCACAGTGTATGAAGAAGAATATGATTTCGAATATTGTACCAACTGTCATTCACCTGAAGGCAATGCTCCAGGAAAACAATTCTTGTCTTATACCTCATCTCATGCTATATGTAAGGGACATAATGAAGGAGTACAAAAATGAGGTAGGCTCTTATTTAGTTAAATTTTATGGATAGAGGGACAGAGTGTAGTAGTTCTCAGTGTTAATTTAGTTTTATATGTTTATTCTGGCTGGTGCACAACCCATAACTTCATGTAGAAGTCTATTTAAACAATTATAGAGTCCACCTCCTCCATGCCTATATATATGCTTTCATTAATGAAGTTCCTTGTCAATAATCAAGAAGAGTTTCAAACAAATGTATGCATGAACAGTATTAGTACAAGGGATTATGATGGGTTACTGATAAGTCTTTGGCTTTGTAATAACGACAATGAGCGGTTTGACACAAATACTTCATTCAACATACTTCCCCCTGAGTTAATCACATTTCTTACTCCACTGCTGCAACTTCTGTAAAATCATTCAGATAGAATGCTGAAGGTTGGGCTGCAAACTAGTTGCCTGCAGCAGACATGGAATCTACAGTGATCGAAAATTTCATCCTGTTCAAATATTTTTAAAGTTTGGGAACAAATGGTAGTCTGAAGCGGCTGAATCAAATGAGTGGGCGGGGTGTGTCAGCACTTCAAAGTGCAGATCCACCAACTTCCGCTGTGTGATGGCAGCCATGTGTGAGGATGCATTGTCCTGGAGAAATGGCACTCCTTTTGACAGCTTTCCCTGCTGTTTGGAGACCATTGCCTACTTCACTTTGTCCAAGAGAGGTGTGTAGTAGCTGTCTGTGATTGTTGCACCCTTTTCAAGGTAGTCAACCAGCAGTATCCCATCTCTGTGGGAGAAAACAGATACCATCACTTTGGAGGCTAAGTTTTGTGTTTGTAATTTTTATGGATTTGGTAAACCAGTGTGCTTCCACTCCTTAGATTGTTCTTTTGTCTTAAGATTATACAAGCATATCGATGTTTCATCTATTGTCACAAGTCAAGCCAAGAAGCTTGCTATGTTCCATCTGAAGTATTCAAGAATTGCTTTCTGATACACACTTAAACATTTTGGCACCCATTTGGCAGAGAGCTTCCTAATGTCAAGTACATCATGGGTGGTGAATCGTACACATTCCCAAGATATCTCCAGAGTCTCTTCTATCTCTTTGGCTGAAATTCTCTGATCTGCCAAGATCATGCTGTAAATGACATCATATTTTCAAGCACAGTGACCACAAGTGGCCTTCCTTGACAGTTTTCATGTTCAGTGCTGAAATGTCCTGTCTGAAATTGAGCTACCCATTTTTTAACTTTCAATTAGAAAGGACTTTTTTCACCTAATGTAACTGACATGTTATCATAAATTTTTTTGGCCCGCTGCTGTTTGAGGAACAGGAACTTACACTCTTGTCATAAACTCTGCAGCAGGGGCTACCGTCTTCGATTTTGATCTGAAAAACAAAAGCTGTAAATAACCAACACAAATTAAATTTAGAACAAATTAATTAAAAGTAACTACTGTCATGTGACATAGGTCTCATTTTTCTCAAAATGGAGGAAGTGGTGAAAGCCAAAGATTTATCAGCGTGCCCTACCTAAACACCAGCTACATAGACCAAATGCAAACCTATGTGTTCTTCAAGAAGGTACTTTCTATCCTGGTGCCAAAGTTTTCAACAGTTTACCATGTAATCTGACAATCCTTAAGAATGAAAAGACAACATTTAAATTAGCATTGAGAACATACTTAAATACACACTTCTTTTAGCCTGTAGATGATTTTTTTAATGTGTAAAGATAATCCATAATATGGTTTTATAAAATGTTTATAGTATTTGACACTGTAAAAATTGTATATATTTGTGTATATGACTTGTCTTTGTGACGAACTTAGCGATCTTTGGAATGTATGTGTATACATATTATGAATTATTTATTTTGGTCTGTGCATATTTTTCAGAGTGGTAGAAACATTTTGATGAGTGAATTTTTGTTTCCTGTTTGCATGATGATGTAATTTTAACACATTCCAGTCATGTGTTGTTTCAGTTACCCATGTCAATAAATGTCCAACAAGGTGCAACTATACACACTTTATTTCATCTGTAAACTGCTCTAGATGTTGCTGTACAAATATTAGCATGGGTACCTTGGTTATTAACTTTACCTTTGATTTTTTGATTTTGTGGTTACCTTGTGTAATGTGGCTCTTATCGTTGTTGTGGCTACCATAGTTGTGAAGATTTCTTGGTTGATAAAGTTACACACACACACACACAGAAGCATTTTGCTCAGCAGTTATTGGCTGCTGTGTTAAAGTAACACCTGTAAATGCAACATACTTTCAACAGAAGAAAATGTTTTCAAATCCATAAATGTCTTCTTCATTTCCAGATCTCTTATTCTGTCACACTGATGTGACTACTGTTTCACATTATGCATCCCATTAAAAACACACCAGTTACTAAATTATATGTCTTGCCACTGGCCCCTCAAGGTGTGATGTACCTATTACGATGCATTTCAGACCAAAAGACACTTTTGTTTATATTGTCTTCTGTACATAAGAATGGTGTGAGGGACATATGTAAGGCTTTTTTTTTTTCATGCTGGGAACTGCATGGTAGCATTATACTGTGAAATTTATCTGCCATTTGAATTGCATTACCACACATGCTCATTTCACATGAAAGTAGCTTTCATGTTCATGATTTCACTGTAAGAAGTAATCTGCCTGCTAAATATAGCTCATCCTACTGCAGAAAATTCTGTTCCATCCTGTGTCTGTTACTTATGATCAATATTTTACTTCAAAAGCTGTCCCATGTATGTTGTGCAATCAGATATTTTTCAGACTGATTGCAAGATGAACCTGCTGTTGCTAGCACATATTTCTGCTACTCAGTATAGCAGTCTTCTTTTTCCTTGCCTGCTTCATGTAAGGCTGTAGCATGTGTTATTGCTGAGTGTTGTCTTTGTAAGTGTAATTGTGTGTTGTTCCACTTGTGATTTTTGTGTGCTGAGGAAATAGACTTGAAACAGCAGCATGTCTGCATCCAGTTTTACTCTGAAGTGAGAAAAAATTTTACAGTGTTGAAAATAGCTTTTCAACACTGTAAAATTCAAAGTTGACATGGCCTCTGTGGAAGATGTTGAACACTTTCAGAAGTTCATTGATGAGCAGAACAGTTAGAAACATGAGTTGAATGAGGGAACTTGCACTTGCAAATAGAAGAATTACTTTTTCTTGAAGTTGCTAACATGTGGGAATATCATTTCGGTCAGTTCAGAGGAAAAACAAACTAAAAAGTGGAATATGGGGATTGGTTTCTCCACCATGAAAACACATCTGCTCATTCTACTTTGTGTGTGCCTGAAATCTCTGTCTGAAAACAAAATGACTTCTTTCATACTTGGGCGTCACCCATTGTGTTAGTCAATTAATAGCAAATACAATCCGCACAAATGCAACACATAAACACTGCACACTTTTCTTTTATTTCCTGCTACATGTTTCAGTTAATGTGTGGGGCTGAAACGTGTAATAGGAAATAAAAAACAACAGTATAGAGTTTATGTGTTGTGTTTGTGTGGAATGTATTTGCCAGTGACTTCTTCTGTACTTGCCTATTCACTAAATATAGTGTGACTCTCTTTTCCCAAATGGAATAAGGGAGAAGGAGATATAATGATATGACCTCGATTCAGGTGAAGTTTTGGGCCACACTTGCTGAGTTTCAAACAGTGCTTTGAACAGAAGCACAGTTGTTGAGCTGACTAAAGTCCCAAGGAGACTATTTCAAAAGGGACAACATTGATTGGACAGTAATTGTTGTTGTGGTGCAGAAATAAATTCTGTACAGAAACTGTTTCGTTCTACCATGTTTAACCATACATTACATTATTTTCTGGTATCTATGAGTGTAAGTGCTCCATCTCACCCCAGTCATTATGTAATTGTACCTATCTCTGACGTGATAGCATTAATTTTCTATGAATATTATATTTCTGAAATCTAATTTTTCTCTTGGTTGGCTTCAGGTGAAAGAAATATTTGCAGAAGATGCACAAATGGCTACTGAAATCTTACAAGATATTTCGGAATTGGAGAAAATAGAAAAACAATCTGAAATTATGCAAAGAAGGCAAGATGCTGTATCCAGAACTTCGGATCCTATTCCTTCTAGAATCAATGATCTGCTTCAAAGAACTTCACCATGGGTACATCAGAGTCTATATTCTGAAATCAGCAGGTGCTATAGAGTTGGTGGAGATGAGCTAATGTTGAGGCATGCACATTCCAAGTTACAGCACTTCAAGAACCAGATGCAGCAGAGAAGTGGCCAGTGCATTTTATTCAGTGAAGGTTATGTTCAAGAACCAAAACAAGAAAGTGCAGGTGAAGCTTCTGATATTGAAGCTGGAGAAAATCTGGCAGAAGAATGTGAGTTTAGAGATGCTGTGGTTCTTGCAGTTAGAGAGACTTTCAGGGAAGGTGAAGAACAAGTATTTCAGGATCAGGAAAGTGTAGAATTAGAGTCTGGGCTGAGAGGGATTGTGGAAGAAGGAGAATTAGAAGATATGGAGACAGGGGTTGCAGGATTTGAGATGAGGCAGGTTGTAGAAGAAGGGACTGAGGACAGAGGGAATCAAGACACAGAATATGGATTGCAGGGAATTGCTGAAAGAGGGCTTGATGTTAGAGAGCCCATGGAAATGGGATTTGAATTCTGACAGTCAGCAGAAAGTGGAAGCAAAGGCTGGGAAAGTGCAGAAGCAGAATTAGGGACAAGACAGCCTGCAGAAGAAGAAAGTGAGCTGGGGAGAGTTTTTGAGGGAACAAATGAAGCTTCTGTCACTCCAGATTTGGAGGATGAGGTGGGAGAGAATTCAGAAGACAATAGTGATGTGAGGATAGCAATGGGAGAGAGAGATGAGATGAAAGGAATTTTAGAAAAGGATGTTTTTGAAGAAGGGAAAGGGATTGCGAAGACTCTTGTTAAAGAAACTGTATTTGAGAGTAAACCTAAGGAAAATGAGGACTCCAAACCACAAAGTAAGAATGCAAGTATTGTCACACATGATCATACTGTCAGCACTCATGTTGTTCGTGGAGAGGTAAGTGCTACATTCTCATCCAATATTAGTTGTACTGACAGTGCGATCGTGTACTTTAGACCAAAGAAAAGCAGACAAGAAAGGGAAGCTCACTTATCAATTCAAGAGCCCATAAAAACACAGAGATGGAAGAGGAACACCAAATGCTTTGTGCATGCACTAGACTTCCTTAGCAAGGACATGACATCTGACCTTAGTATCCTGTCTTCTTGTCAAGAATCTTATCTTTGTGAACAGAATATTTGGTGCTCAGCTTTTATCTCTGTCTTCTTATGAGCCCTTTTTCTGGTAGGTGTTATTTTCTTGTTTGTCTGCTGTGTAGTTTTTTACTTTACCAGAACTTCTAAGTTTTAATTAGAACATTTGAATGTGCCAAAAACTGTAGAAGATAAGGGATCCATGCAGTTGCCAACTCCAATGCAGTATAAATAACATTTTCTGTACCAAATGTTGATACTTTAGTCCATTGTATGAGGGTATGTTTGTATTCTTTCATGTGCAGTAAAATTCAGGATATCCACATTTTGGTACATCTGTGGACTGTGTAAGTGTATTGTATTTTACAGATCCAAAATTTAAGTGAGTGAATGAGTGAGTGAGTGTGTGTATTTGTGCAAGTGCTTGGGTTCAATGTATTTTCTAGGTATTTGTGTCTTTTGACCCACAATATACACATATGTGTATTATTTATAATGTGATTCAGGGACTCATAATATATTGGTATGTATGTCGTAACTGCAGCATAGTTTGTGTTGGCACAGACAGAACCTCCATTTATGTCCCCAAGCGTAGGGAAATGTGAGGTATGCTTTCTGAAGTGTGTTGGTTCATATGATCTTTGTGTTACTAGTGCTGGAACATGATACATGAACTCAGTCACATTATGAAAATTGTATTTTGTGGCATGAAGGGTGTACATGTGCAGTAGAAGTCAAAAGTATTCATAGTGTAAAAAAAATGTTTCCAGAAGTTTTGAAAAAAAATACTCAGCATCAAGTGTGCCGCACAGAGGAACAGTATGCAAAATAGCAGAGAAATATTGAATCACAGGTTCAGAGCTGGACAGAAATAAAATATGAAAAGTAGTGTTTTTTTTAGATAATGCATGATTTACATTGAGTAAGAACCTAAAAACCACAATAACAAATACTGGTTTTACGAGAAGCTCTGCTCAGTTCATGGTACTTCTTTATACCCACTAACATAAAGTTGTTGTCTGGCATGCAGTGAGGCCATGTGGAATTACAGGTCCCTCATCCCTCTTAGGCTCATATATTCTCCTAAGCACTCTAATCTCAAACACCCTCAGCGTACATTCCTCTCATATATTCTCCTAAGCACTCTATTCTCAAACACCCTCAGCGTACATTCCTCTCATATATTCTCCTAAGCACTCTATTCTCAAACACCCTCAGCGTACATTCCTCCCTCAATGTGAGCGACCCTATGTCACACTCATACAAATCAACAGGCAAAATTATAGTTCTATATACCTTAATATTTGTATTTTAAGATAGCATCCTGGAAGACAAAAGATTCTGCACCAAATGATAGCAAGCATTTCCTGGCTTCATTCTGCTCATAATATCTTCCTGAATAGAATTTTGACTTGTTAGGTTGTTCCCAAGTATTTTGACTCTTTCACCTTTTCAAAGGAGCTATTATCAGTCTTTATATTGTGACTTCGTCTTGCATTCTGATCTCAAGACATGGCCACATACTTGGTTTTATCAGCATTTACTTCTAAACCAGTCTCCTCTTTAGCAACTACCAAAGCTTCCATGTTGTTTATAGTACAAGTGATATGTACATACAGTCTTGAATTAATTCAAGATTGTTATTCCTAAAAAAGTTTATCTGTTGGTTTTATTTCTGTTGTTTACTAAAGAACTTCATAGTAACATCTAGTGCTGTAAGATATCTAGGGCGTGATTAACAGAAGATGAGAAATTGTGGGACAACCTACTTTCTTTGCGATAGTTGGTTCATTCTTGAAGAGAATTATTAATATTTCAAGGTGTATGCTCTATCATGTTTTGAAAGATATTTTCAGCAGATATGAAGCTTGCTTGCAAACTGGAAATCAGCATTTTGAAATTTTTCTATGACATAAGCTAAGTTGAGCTGCAGAGGAAAAACAGACCATAGACCATAATTCTGAGCAAATACGGGCTTCCTATGTGAGAAAACTCCTGTGACAGCTACCATGCCTAGGGATATTGTTAGAAGTACAGTCTGAGTTTGGTACAGCAGTACAATATCGTACAAAATAATATAAAGTACAGCATGATTTTTTAATCATGATAATTTTACAGGAAATTAAAAAATTTCAGATGACATTTGTGAACATGTTAATGAACACCAGGCAAACAGGACTCTGTAAGCCCCTTGATAGCATGCAGGTATATCTTATGTGATTAACCCAGGTAAGGGCTGCTATCTCTGAATTACATTATTGCAAGATTAGAGAAGGTACACTGAGTGGATCTTCCAGAACCTAAGGGGTAGAAAGTATTTGTGAAATCTGGAACAACTTTGCAAAATTTTATGTTCTCACACTGGTGTTACTGAAGATTCAGGGATTTTTGGATGTGATGTCACTGGGTAAGTAGTTCCCAATGTTTTTAATGATTGTAGTGACTTCATTTTCAGTGTCAAGCAGTTCTTGGACTCTTAGACCTGGAAGATGAAGACATAACTGTTTTTTGAAATGTCACTAATTACTGACACAGCCCCCCATCACAAAATCTTCTGGAATAACTTTGTTTCAATCACAAGTTTGGAATTTTATCCTAAACAATTTGAGTTCTAGAACACTTGAATTGCAAAGAATTCTTTGACTTTAAAATTTACCATCTTAGGAAAGTCACCTATTATGGGGAGGTTTTTTAAAAACTGCTATTAAACTTAGGAAAAAGTCATAGAACTTTTCAAAACTCAAGCATAACTTTATTCGATTAATGAGGAGACAGTTGTTACATAAACATCATAAATTAGGAGAAGAAAAATTGTGTAAAATTTGTTTCCTTACAAGCTTCATGTCCCCTAATTAGGCGCACACATGTTCCTAATTTGGGGAGGTGGATAATTTACACAGAAATCACAAAGAATAGTTATAGAATTTAAAAAAATTGCTAATACAAATGATACAAACTAAGAATAAAACAGTGTTTATCCGTAACAAGGCTCACAAACAAAATCTTCCTTCATACCAGCACACATTGTGTGCGCCCATCTGAAGTACTTTACACATCGTATCCACTCTTCTTCATTGTGGTCTACAGAGAAGCGACCAGTACAGTACACACAATAACCATCTTGTTCCTCTTCTTCCATTGAATCTTCAATGAAAGGAACAGTTAGGTCATTGTTCGAATTTATGATGTGTCAGATGGAGTTGGATCCTAGCAAACCCTCTTTTCTGTCTTTTTGAAGGACCAAGAACAGAATTTGTTGCAAGCCGATTGGTTTTGGATTTAATGGCTTGTTTGATTTTCTGAGTTGCCCCACCAAATTGTTGGTAAGGTGAATTCGATATTTTCTTTGCTGTTCCACCATGAGTATTTGGCTGTAGGTTCAGGCTTGGCATGGGACTGATATCTGATGCTCGGATAGCCTCCGCAGAAGTTAACAATGAAAAATAAACAGAACTGAATGATGGCTGGTCGCTGGTATTTACCCAAGTAGGATGGTTCACAGGAGCAGCATCTGTTTCATCTGAGGCTAGAGGGAAATCATGTGGTCTGAAGATGTTCTTGTCACAAGGAAAAAAGGCCTGTTGCCCGTAAGCCATTATCCGCTATCTCTCTCACCTGTTGCAGCTCGCTTGTATGTATTGCTGGATTGTTTGCCAATTTGGTAGACGGTGATGACTCACCCTAGGTTTGAACAGAGCTATTTTTCAATTTCTTGGCTGTGGAATGTTTTAAGTTTTATCCAATCGTAGCATTTTGTGACTGTTGTGAGATGGGAGGTAAATGATATCAACATGATTCTCTCGAGCTAAAGTAATGACGTCTGTGTTCCTTGTGTGTGAATAGTGCCTGTCTGGTACTAAGATAACAGGATCTTATTTTGTTGGCTTTCTATGTTTGATGAAATGAAGAAACCACTGGGTGAAAATCTTGCTCTATATCCACCCCAAGAAATGGCACACATAGATTGATCCAGGCAGTGTGCCATTCATCAGTTCTTGTTTCATATATTTTCGTGGAAATACAAGTAACGGAGGAATGAAGTGTCCAGCTGGACTCAAACAGGTGACAACTGTCACAAGAGACCCCCGATCTGCGGGTTGAACAGAAGATATCAGACGCTTGCCTTTCACTCCTAATATTTTCGTGTGTTTGTGCTGTACAATAGTGATGCCAGTTTCGTCGCAACTGTAAAGCCTTGCGGGAGTATGTTGAATGGTGTGCGTAGTGGATTCATAGATTTAAATAAAAAAACTGAGCTGCTGCTGCAGGAGTGTAGCCCCTCGCTCTTGAGAGTGAAGAACTTCAGTGGCTGTATCTGAAATTTCTTGATGACGAAGTGGGGAATTTTTGAACCATTTCCTTCCAGTCTTTTAATTTCTCTTGCAAAATTGGTTTTTAATTCCGTTTCGTACAGCTAGTTGGTAAGCAAGGTGTATGATGTCTGCCATTGTCAAGCCCAGAAACTTTCTTCACATCACAAGATCATTTTCTGCTTCACAAGGAAGAACTTGCTTCCTACCCAGTTTTGTTTTATTGCTTCACTTGAGCTTTCCTGCCGGTCTTTAACATTACTCTATAGTGTTTGTGGCAAGTTTGAAAACTCTGGACTCTTTGTAGCTGTCCATTTTCTTGTTCCTCATAGCCTCAGTAGCTGCCTTTATCTTTTCAGGGTCCCATTTTTTCCTTCGAGCCATCTGTAATTTTATATAACGCAGAAGGAATAATTCACAAGGTACTGACTTCCTAATATGGGGAGCCCCATATTAGGCTCTTCAGATCTCCCCATAATAGGCGAAAACAGGTGCTTGAGAAAATGGATGAATAAAACAGAAGGACCTAAAATTGTACCTACGAAACACAGCAAGGGTTTAAGATAACACTTAACAGAGAACTGAGCTCTGAAATGATTTAGAAAATAGCTTACCTTCAACTGCATATGAGTCACAGTTTAGGGATAAGCAAAAATTTCACAGCGCACCAAAACAAAGACACTCAGTACCAAAGTCTTGAACAACTGACTGTTTATAATATGATTAAAATTAATAACCTCATCTGCTTAATGATTTACATTCTTAAGCTCGGCGCAGAACCCTCTGGTATGAAATATAGCACTTCCCCATATAGGAAACCTCCACAAAATCAGTGACTTTCCCCTAACTGTAATTTAAATTGAAAGTCAATGGCATTAAAATTACAGAATTTAATTGTTTGAAAGAAAATCATTGTTAGATCTTGTACAGAAGTAAAGAGTAAAGTCCTCTTGGTAAGTGTTGCTTTCAGTATTTTTCCACTATTTTGTTCTTATACCTATATATGCACATGCTACCCCAAAATACTGTATATCAGAGTTCTGTATTCTTTTACATACATCTGATTTACACAGAGAAATGTACAATTTACTTCTCAGTTCTGTTCGGTGTGTTGTTTTGTATGTGTGTGAAACTTGGTCACTCACATTGAGGTAGGGACATAGGCTGAGGGTGTTTGAGAATAGGGTGTTGAGGAGAATATTTGGGCTTAAGAGGGACGAGGTAACAAGGGAGTGGAGAAAACTACATAATGAGGAGCTCAGTAATCTGTACTCCACACCCAATATTGTTCGGGTGATAAAATCGAGAAGAATGATATGGGCTGGGCATGTAGCAGGTATGGGGGAGAGTAGAGGCATATACAGGTTTTTGGTGGGGAAACCTGAGGGAAAGAGTTCACTTCGGAGATCCAGGGATAGATGGGAGGATAATATTAAGATGGATCTGCAAGAAGTTGCATGTGGAGGCATGGACTGGATCAAGCTGGCTCAGGATAGGGACAGGTGGCGGGCACTTGTGAATGCGTTCATGAACCTTTGGGTTCCATAAAATGCGGGGATTTTCTTGACTAGCTGACAACCGGTTAGCTTCTCAAGAACAACTCTGCTCCATGGAGTGAGTAAGTAAGTATTATTGTAGGTGTACAAGATATCAAGAACTAGCAATTTGTAAATTAATTTTTGAATATATGTATATTACCGTGTAAAATACAACACAAAAAAAATATTGAATGTTTTATACAAGATCATTTGATGTACAGACTCTTTGATGGCAATCCCACATGGATTGAAACTTCTAGGAGTCTTCCATGTTTTAATGTAATATACCTGTGTACATACACAGATTGTGCATTTGTTCGTGAATTATTCTAAATTAGCGATTATCAATGCACAGAATGAAAATCATAAAATGGCATTATACATGATACAATATTATTATTATTATTATTATAATATATATACACAGGGTGTTCCAGGAGGAATGTGCCAGACTTCGGGACAGTGTTCCCTATGTTAAAGTATACCGATATAACCCAAAACACATATATCCAAAGTTGAAGGGTTACAGAGAAAAGTGGGGGCTTCTTGCGGTTCCAAATACTGCAACCTGCACAGCTGATATGTCACGTGACAATGCTAACGGCCTTGACAGTGGAATGCAGTGTTCACTGTGCCTGCGTGACGCTTTGCACAGTCAGCCATGTTACGTCACCGCTGGGCTTTCTCATGTATAGTGCTTGTAACCCACAGGACAACTATGACATGAGTGCAAGTGTTTTTGTAGTTCAATTTAATGGCTTTATGTCACTCACAAGTTAGT
>Ga0131853_10013778_pt1 | contig 14822 bp, 6 predicted proteins | sample TergutLab28metaG_FD_92764 | JGI IMG/M metagenome (GOLD analysis project Ga0131853, IMG submission 92764) | Labiotermes labralis P1 segment gut microbial communities from Petit-Saut dam, French Guiana - Lab288 P1 (version 2) (version 2) | ecosystem: Host-associated > Arthropoda: Insects >... | reverse complement strand
CCCTATACACCCCCCTCTCCTCACCCATACGCGCCACATGCCCAGCCCATCTCATTCTTCTCGATTTTATCAACCGCACAATATTGGGTGAGGAGTACAAATCATTTAGCTCCTCGTTATGCAATCACCTCCATTCCCCCGTTAGCTCGTCCCTCCTAGGTTCAAATATTCTCCTCAACACCTCAGATACCTTATAAAAACCATTTATTGTAATTTCAGCATGTAAACCATACTGAACCATAACTATGTAAGACCGTCTTCCTGAAGATGAACCCTCGGTTTCGAAACATGTAGAATACGTCAAAAATTAGAATATTAATCTAGAAAAGAGGCTAGTGATAGTTTGTATCGTATAAAATGTTATTTATTTTCCACTGCTTGCTTTTGAGTGTCATAATCACCTCGTTGTTTCCTTTGTTGATTGGTCGCATATTTTAACACCGCGAGTCACGTGGTCCAGCAGGTTGTACGCTGTATTAACTTGGCGTCCAGGTCGGTTTCTTGCTTTTTATTTTGGTTGTGGTTTTAGGAGCCTGTATTTTCCCTTTCTATAAACTTCTTGAATTGAGCTTCCTCAATAATCCGTGTTGACGGTTGGGGGGGGGGGTGGTGGTGGTGGTTTCTTTAATGACGTTATTGAAACACCCAGAACCACTCTGGCACCCCACAATTGGCCACCTCTCCCTCAGTTGCAGACTCTGGTCGTCATGTGAGATTAGTCCTTTACATTCAGTTCTGTGGCTATCATTTACGACGGGTTTTAGTCCTTTGGGTCACTTATTTATTGCTTAATATGGCTGGCCGTGAATACATATGAAGAACGCTCTCACCTCCTTCTCTACTACATTAACTCCTGCGACAAAAACTTGTGTATAACGCACCCCCCCCCCTCACCCTATTATTGAACTATTTTCATCCCGTCATCATACCAAACGGTTTTCTGTATTAGTTACCCGTTTTATTAAATCCAGTGTGTCTTTTAATCCGTAACACTCAAAATGTTTGCATTAGTAAAAGGGAGGGGATAATCTACAGCAGTGTTGCTGTTTAGTGCCGTTATGACATGAGATTCTTTTGAGCTTTCCCACTGTCAGAATGAGATATATACGACGTTTCGGAAATACAGAAAGCTTCAGATATTTGTATTTCTAACCAGACAATTGTCAGCATCAAAGAAACTGTACTAAATGAATGTACGGATTGTGAGAGTTAGCTCACCGCGTGTAACTACTGGCTACGGCCTGCATCCTCCGGAGTTCGAACCCCGGTGGGAGCAAGAGATTTTCTCTTTTCTACACCTGTCCACACGGCCCTGGCGCCGACACAGCTTCCTGCACACTGGGTACCCGTGCATTTCCCGGGGGGTAAATCGGCCAGGGCGTGGTATTGACTATCCACCCCATCTTAGGGCCGACGTTCGGACTGGGTGGAGCTATACCCCTACTCCGTCTGTGTCCCTTACCTTAAAGAAATATACGAAATCAAAACACTCGACTCAGCTCTGAATGAAGCGAGAGACTGATATTATATATATATATATATATATCCGGTACTTGATGTGGCTTGAAATGGAATTTAAATTCTTGGCTGTTTATGCACTAAACGCATTCAACTTGGGTCAGTAATAAGATAGAGTCAGGTCCAAAGTCAATTCCTGCTATGGCAGCAAGGGTAGGGGTGGTCATATATACGAGAAGGGTGACAGATGAGATGAAAAAGATAGGATAATGCTGCAGCATCCTCTAACGTTGCAATAACAGACCTGACAAGACAGGATGAGAAGAGACAGGAAATTACATGGCGACGACAAGGGAGCAGGTCTGAAAGAGAAGTAGGATATTGTGTATGGGTCAGGCTTGCTTATCATGGATCTTTGGTGAAGAGAAATGTAATGCAAGCGTAACATGACTTCAGTCTTCAGTGGCAAATGATTAAAATGATGCAAACAAAATCACTCTATTAAATAAATGGTATTGTTGAGTATTTGCACTTTCTGGTTTAATCAGTTCTCGGCGTCTAATTTCCTATATTCGTATTTATATAAGAAATTGTTCATGTGTTAAAAATTTCACTCACTTAGGATAGCGTAGTAGGTAAAGGGATTAACCCTTCAAATGCCGAGTTAAATCCCATCTGCCATCTGCTGGCATTATTAGAAGCTCCACATATTCTCCACGTTAGCAGGATAAGGATTAAGCTGGGGTTGGGTGTTACAGGATTCGGATCCAGGCATGGGAGAGGGATTTTTCTCTTCTGCAAACCGTCCAGACCCACTTTAGAGCCCACCCAACCTCTTATTGAATGGGTAAGAGGATTAGTTCCCGGGGGTAATGCGACCAAGGCATGAGGGTACCACTTACCTCTATCTATTGCCGAAGTTTAGAATGAGTGGAGCTATATCTCCACTCCTCCTGCTTGTTGTCATGGCCTACATCAGAGCTGGTGAATTTTTTTAGAGGACGCGTGCCCAAATTGTCTATAAATTTCGAAAAAAATTCTTGCTCATTTGTATGGGAATTTTGAAGAGCAGGTGAAGTTTTAGACTCTACCTTAACTATTAATTATTTCACGATTATTATTAATGCATATAATAATTATGATAATTTATAGTATAATTATTATATATTTCTAAAAAAGGCCTTCTCGCGTAATGAAGTAAGGAAGAAAATTTGGCAGCAAATGGGGTTTTTACTACTTCCTTTGCAAAGAAGATTATAAAACATTCTCTCCATTGTCACATATTCGCCCAGTCAACGCCAGGCCGGCACCCAATTATAGACATCCAGTCAACATTTCTCACCGCTCCCAGTTTTTGTAAAAATGTTGCACTTGCAGTGTTATTTGGTAGCAATGGTAATTCATATACAGTCTGTACGCAGTCACATATGTGTGTATATTTAAACATTTTATTCACAAAATAGAGACGCTGTTCGGGCAAAAGATATATTTAAAAAACTGGGATAGCAGTGAATGCCGCGTGCCAAGGAAATTTTTCCGCATGTCATTTTGGACACGCGCGCCAAAGGTTCCGTAGCCCTGACCTAAAGAGTGACATTTTTGTCTTACCTCAGTTGGGAAAGAAACTTTATATCCTCTGACGTAGCCTAAATCTTATATATATATATATATTGAAGTCAGCTTTTCCTTGCAACAAATGTGTCTACAGTTTCCACTCCCTTTAAATGCGTAATTGTCACCTGCTACAGTGAAACTAGAAAAAAATCTCTTTCATATTAAGTAAAGCCAGTGTGTGGCTAGGATTATTTATGTTGATTCATAGCTATGTTTAGCAAAACTGGCTACCAATTTCATGAAGAAACGAGGGGAACAAGACTCATGAAATGATCCGTGATCGAACCTGGGCTTCCGAGGTGAGTAACCGGTAACTAAACTCTTTGAAGGCTAAAATTAATCTGAATTATACTTGATGATTCGTTTCGTACCTTACAGAGAACAGTGTGCTTCCATTAGAGAGACCTATCAATGAATGCTGCATGAAAAGTACTCGGTGTTTGTTGTGAGAAACAGAAGATGTTCATAGACAGACCATCTGGGAAATGCTGAGCTCTGAATTTTACATTTAGTTGTATGTACATTAATTATGAGGGGTTTTTGTACTTTAAGGTTGAAATTCTCCCGAAGTTGGCGGTACCTCAGATCTTGAATTCAAACCCAACTACAAAATAGCAGTGGTCACTCTCCACGCCATGGGAGCATGTGGGGAGGGAGGGCAGAGTTACAGCTCCACTCATTCCTAACTTCAGCACTAGAAGGAAGTGAGTGGTCAACTTTACTCTCCGGCCTCTTTGTCCCGGGGAAATAAACCCGATAATCACTCAGTAGGAGCCGCGTTGGAACACAGATCCTGTCTGAACATCTGAGAGAAAAGAGAAATCTCTGCCTCTGCCCTGAGTCGAATCCTGAATTGTCCAACTCGGTCAATGTACCGTCTACACTATTCTCGTTCCTACACGACCGTGGAAACCTGAATTCATTACAGTAAGTTTCAAGTGGCCAAGTTGTCGTACGTTCTATTTTGTACGAGCAACGACTGTAGAGATGTTTGATAAAGCGTTATGCGAGTAAAGAGGGAACAAGTTTACTTTAACACACAACCCCCACCTTCCCTCCTCACTACCCAGTAAACTCTGTCGTTTTAGCTTCAAATAGACCACCATCGCTTTCTCCCATATATGAGCTATGGACATAATTGTGAGTTATTGTGATTTTCTTGACTCTCAAATTTAATATCATCTGCTATAATTAGTTATTATCCTTTTTTTGACGTTTTGCTGACCGTGCATCTCAGTATATTTATCTCAGTATTTAACCAACTTGATGCAAAAAATTTGTTTCACAATAAGTTTTATTTCATGCCTCTACATGTTTCGAGCACTTGTGCTCATCATCAGGAGGTCAAAATTGCATTACATTGCATTGCATTGATGATACCAGAGGCTGTGTAATACAATTTTGACCTCTTGATGATGAGCACATGTGCTCGAAACATGTAGAGGCATGAAATAAACTTATTGTGAAACAAATTTTGTGCATCAAGTTGGTTAAATACTGTGATAAATAGTTATATACCGTCCCATTTAGTTCAAGCTCTGGAAGTTGGAAAGGGTCGTACAAACGTTACGTCACTTTTTTGTGTGAAATAAAGTGAAATGCCAACTTGATTCAACAAGGTAATTTTATTGATGTATTCTTAGCTCGACATGTTTCAGGTACATACGTCCATCATCAGGAGCATTAGATGTTGAGTTGCAGCATATGGTTTTCTGCACTGTAAAGAATGAGATAATGAAGTGTGTGTGTAGTTGCTGTACGCCGTGTTATATAGGTGTTTATCAGTGCGGTCTATGGAGTATTGTACAGGCCTGTTTGTGTAGGGACTGGAGGTTTGTGCTCACTTGGTTGTGGGAGGGATGTTTGTGGCGGAGGTTCGTAGTGGAGGTTTAAGGTGTTGGGGGTTGTGTGCGTTTGTGATCAAGTGTCTGCCTAGGTTGTGGGTGTTTAGTGTGGTGGTTAGGTTAGATAGTGGCAATGGGTGTGTGATCACAAACACACACAACCCCCAACAACTTTAACCTCCACTACGAACCTCCGCCACAAACATCCCTCCCACAACCAAGTGATCACAAACCTCCAGTCCCCACACAAACAGGCCTGCACAATACTCCATAGACCGCACTGATAAACACCTATATAACACGGCGTACAGCAACTACACACACACTTCATTATGTCATTCTTTACAGTGCAGAAAACCATATGCTGCAACTCAACATATAATGTTCCTGATGATGGACGTTTGTACCCGAAACATGTCGAGCTAAGAATATATCAATAAAATTACCTTGTTGCATCAAGTTGGCATTTCACTTTATTTCATGAGGAAGATGCACGGTCAAACAACCCTCAAGGTTAACTTTTTTTATCGGTTTGCATCATGTAGCTCTTGCGAACGATTAAAACTTATTAAACCTTCGACACACATGGTCGTGATGTAAACTGGAAATATGCCACACTATGAGGTGTGTCGACCTGTAGTCTGGTGATAATTTACGGACGATTCGGTGGCACGGCTGTCTACAAATTCAAGGTAGGACAGTTAAGTGCTCTACCCTGAAGATATCCGCAGGCGTCGCATCCCAGACGACTATTGACAATTGTCACCACCATAAGAAACACAAATTTTGCTGTCGCACAGTTACCTGCAATGTTAGATGTGAAGCAGAGAACCTGATTATTGTGAACGAAACTACTCTACAAAAGAGCTGATATAGTGACTAAGCCATGAGCTGGACTGTTCGGGATTTTAATCCCGACAGTAGCAAGGAATTTTGCTATTCTCCGAAACATTCCCACCGGCTCTGGGACCCACCCAGCCTTCTATTCAAGGGGTACCGGATTTTTTCCCCCCAGGTAAAGCGGCCAGAGTGTGAAGTTGCCCTCTCACCTCTGTCTGGCACAAAGTTGTTGCTACATTCTTCTCCATCTACCTGCAATTCCTTCCGCCAGGCACTCTGCCCTTAAATTGTTATGGCAGACGAAGCGTCTCCGATGTTTTTAGCACTAGTGCTTACTTTCGGGAGGTTCAGTGTTTGTTTCTCAAAAATGAGATTGCCTGTAGTGATTGAGGATTTGTACTTTTCTTCAGTGTTTCATGCGATCGTCGATATAGTGTGTGTACACAAACACACACACACACACACACACACACACACACACACAAAACACTCCCTCTTTCCCAATCCATATCTGCTCACCATTCATAAATATCTTCCTGTCTCATACAAAAATGTATAATGTATACAGCTGAAAATCGTAATGTGACTTGCAGAAAAGTAATTAATTTTTCACACAAATTGTTTATCATGGCGCAACAACCCCAGTCGGCTAAGGCCTCCTCATTGTCGAGGATTCACGATCACACTCGGTTAGACACACCACACTCGGTAGGACTCCTCTGGACGAGTGACCAGGCCTACGCAGAGACCTCTACCTGACAACACACAACACTCACAATGCTACACGCCCCCCGACGGAATTCGAACTCGCAATCCCAGGCAGCGAGCGGCCACAGACCCACGCGGCCACTGCTATCGGCTGAATATCAGTTTACCTACTGTATAACTGTATTTTGTCGATCCAAGTGGCCGCGCGATCTAATTTATGTGTCTGTAGCCGCTCGCTTCTTGGTAATGCTGGTTCTAACACCGCCGGGGGCACGGATGGCTCTCTGTTGTGAGTGTTGTATGTTGTCAGGTAGAGGTCTCTGCATCGTGCTGATCACTCATCCAGAGAAGTCCTACCGAGTGTGGTGTGTCTGAGTGTGATCATAAAGCCTCGACAGTGCAATCTTGGCTGACTAAGAGCTATCGTGCTAAAAAAAATGTTCTTTGTATAGTTGTAGTGTTCCTGTGAAGTAAGGGAGGGGACCTTTGAAATGCAAACACTCTCCGAGGCGGTGTCATTGGAATGGCATTGCTTCTTTATAATCTCAAAAATGACACACATTGAGGATAAAAATCTTATTAATACAGGTTATAATTGATCTTCCACTTTCAGAAAAGATGGTTAAAATTTTGTGTTTGTGTGAAGTTTAGCCAAATCACCTGATAATATTAGTTTCTGTGAGGAACGCCGCAGTGGATCAGCAGTCGCATTGATACTGCGTAGTCTCTAGCTTACTGAAAGCTGCATGTGGCCTTCTCGCAGTTGGACCTCATCCAAGTTATTCACACTACGAAGTTTAAAGTGTTGATTTTTCACAGTGTGGCTATGCAAATCGCCGCATAAATTAGACTCCGTCTAGGCTTTATCCCGTCCTACCCGGCGTAGTGTAGGCTACGACATGGACGTCTGAGAAATTGTAACTCGATCCTTGGCAGGGGCAAAAAATTTATTGTATTTGCAAAGGCTCCACACTGGCTCTGGGATCCACCCAGCCTACAGGGTGTTACTCTTCTCGGGAGTAAAGCGACCAGGGCGTGAAACTGACCACTCATCGCCATCTAGTGTCGAAGTTAATTAACGTTTGATGTTGCTGTAATTCAACTCCCCCATATGACCGTGTGGCTTTCACAGAAACGTCTTGAATCTGGCTTTAGACTGCACCACAGCTTATATCACAGACCTGTGCACTGAACTGCTGGCTGCACAGATGTTTTTGGTTACTCGTTAGGAATATGTGTTGAAATGACAATCAAGCTATAACCCTACAAAACGTAGTGTAACCTATCCTGAGAGAGCGCTGTGTATTAGTAAGTTTTATTGAATGAATGACACATTTCCTCGCCATAAAAAGAGCCCCCCTGTGGCCGGGATGTATTTTGGGATGCGACGCATATTTAACTTGATATTTTTAAATGCCTATGTTGGTAATTAGGAAGAACTGTAAATTAACAAACACTTGTTGTCTGCGTCAATACAAACAACAGCGCCTTAAATTTTTCGCACATAACCTTTACTTCCCGTCGCCAAGGTGTTTGTAATTATTAGCAGAGTATTGTAAGAACTTCGTAGCTGTGTTCATGAGATATGATCCTGTCCAGTGTCATGTCTCATTCTAATGTTTCCTCAGTTAGTTGACGTCAGTAGAAAGCAGAATAGCCCTAGATATCACTCGACCCCTGTATTGCTATTATTTAAACGCCCGTAAAACGCCTTGTAGACAGAGAGGCTGGATGGGTGTGGGTAGTCTACAGCAAGCCCCGTCTGCTTTTTCCCCGCTAAATAACCCTGAGTACAATTACACACAAGGCTGGTTGGGTCCAAGAGCCGGTCTGAACCGGAGTGGACAACAGAAAATCTCTTGCCCCCACCGAGTTTCGAATCCGGAACCGTCCAGACCTTAGCGAGTCTCTAATTCGACTACGCTATCCCATACTCCATTGTTACTTTATCGTTCAAAAATATAACCTCAAAAAAGATCAAAATTTTCTGAAAACCATATTACCTTCCTGCAGCGTTATTTTCCAGTTAGCTAACTGTATAAATACAACATGTCAGTCGATAACACAACACTTTATTTATATACAAAAATAGTATATTTTGTCAGGGCAACATATTTCGACCTTATAAGGTCATCCTCAGGGCTTCCAAGAAGACAGATCCAAGAGTTGTTTATGTTTCATTGCACTGTGGGATCCCAAATGCTTCCAAGTTTTTGTTAGAGAAGTGTAAAATACATAAGCTTGTATACTCGTATGTTGAACTTTTGGGATCCCACAGTGCAATGAAACATAAACAACTCTTGGATCTGTCTTCTTGGAGGGCCTGAGGATGACCTTATAAGGTCGAATCATGTCGCCCCTGTCAAAATATATTATTTTTGTTTATAAATAAAGTGTTGTGTTATCGACTGACACGTTGTATTTATATGTTATAACACTTCGGGATGGGAAACATTAAATTTATAACTGGATTGGCCACATCTTACGTAGCGATTGTCTGTTGAAATACGTTATTGAAAAAAAGACGAGAAGAGGAGGAAGAAGACGTAAGCAGCTGATGAATGAACCGATCGAAAAAAACAAGACACTGGAACTGAAGGAACAAGCACTAGATAGCACTGTGCGAAGAGCTCGCTTTGGAAGAGGCTCTGGTCCTGTAGCAAGAGAGAGTACAGAATGAGTGATTCCCGCCTCAGTACTCTGCAAGATCAATATCCTCCTATTAATCTTGGCAGAAAATTGGAAAGTACGAAACGAATGTGGAATCTAACATCATTACTTCCACATCACCTTTTCATAAAATCCATCATTGCGTTCAAAATTTAAGGGAGACACACAAGTGCGGTATGAATATAAAGCGGTCCTTCTTCGTGAATGGCGGATGTGAACTAAAATTTAATAAACAGAGGTACATATAAACTTCTGAAATCAAAGCAGTTATGGAAACCTAAAACGACACACTGTCGTGTATATTAATATTAGTGTAAACATTGTGGGTCCTTCGTGCTGCCGGTGCATTAGCAGCAACCAACTCGCTGAACTAATATGTATGCCAAAAGGTCGCACTCATGTCTCATACTAGAGCTGTTTACCGTCAGATACGGTGACAGGCCTGCAGCATTGGCGTTCTTGCTTCCAACATTCAACATTGTACACGAGGTATGGCTTTGGGATGTCGTATAGTCTGATAGACGGTTGCGTACCTTATGGTGAACCTGTGGCTCCATCTTCAATACAGGAAAATATTTTTATAGCATTATAATGAAACCAACTAGCTGCACTAATTTCTGATATCTTGCGAGCAGGATCAGGATCCTGATCCTGATCCTGCTCGCAAGCTGTCAGCAAACATGTTTGACATATACAATTGCTGTGTGTACAGTGAAAAACTCCTGATGACGGCAGAGGAACTGTCCGAAACATGCAGAATTTTATTTAAAAAATAAATTTGAGTAATTAGTTAATCTAGTTGGTTTTATTATAAGAATTTATCACGATGAACGGTCACCTGAACATCAAATATGATATTCAGTTTTGTCTTATTTTTTACACTGAACTTCAACATGGTGTCATAAGTTTGAAAGCTGTAATGACCAAGCGGTCCGGCAGGAAGGCCATGCCAATCGAATACTGTCTTCTGAGGTCACTCCGTGTAGTCCGGTCAATGTTTACCAACATTTCAAAGGAAACTGCCGACCCAGCAATCTACCCTGATAAAGGAGGCAGCAGGTTGAATATTCTGAATCATCGTTACACATTTGCCGAATTACGCGGCGATTCGCGTCAGAGGTCAGCAACGTAGTCAGTGATTGCAACCCATACTGACGTGTTTTAACATGTTAAGTTGCAAAGAGTGCAATAATGCAAGGGCGGGCTGATAAGTTTTGCCTCCACTTAGATAGCAAATGAATGGGAAAAGATATTTTAATGGAAAAAAAAAATATGCCTACATCAATTATTTTCAAAGCTGCATGATTATTTTTGTACAAAATCACCACGCACTTCAATACCCTTCCGCCAACGCTGCATTAGTCTTTGAAATCCATCCTTAAAAATTTGGTGTTTTGTTTTTGAAACCATTTCCTCACTGCAGACTTCACCTTACCCAGCTTCTTACTGCACTCACATCAACACACTGATCACCATTAACGGCTTGCATTCGTCTATGAATTTCAATTGGAGGAAATTTTCAGCGGTGAAGAATTCGATAACAGCACGCTGTTTGAACCGAACGTCTGAAATCTCTTCCATTTCGATGTGCACCGTTTGAGGACTGTGAGCATCTGTGTATTCAAGGTGAAGTATGATGGAAGAGAGATACCATGCGACTACACAGAACCGGTTTTATCCAGATATATCTAATGTAAATAAAAATATTACAGTGGAGGCAAAACTTATCAGCCCACCTACGTACTAGTGGGCGGAATGACGTACCTGCAAGACTGCAGTTCGAAGATATTCGATTTCATGACAGCGATTTGGGCGTCGGGGTAGCTAAGTCAATATAGTGACTAGGCTACGGACAGGATAATCCGGGTTTCGAGTTCCGATACGGAAAAGTAATTTATCTCTTCTCTAGAACTTCCAGACCGACTTTGGGGCTGGAATTCTTTCCCGGGGGTAAGACGGCCGAGGCGTGAAGGTAACGATTCTCTTCTGTCTAGTGCTGGGGTTAAGTATGAGTGGAGTGGCATGGATAGGTACAGCTTTACCTTCTTCTTTTTTTTTTTGGCGAGTTTCATGTTAGCGATATGCAGACAGTGACTGAGAGACAGATGGAATTCTACTGTACTTTATGTAATCAGGCATTCACGCTTCTTCTATACCCGCATTTACAGTTATCTTTATACGAAATTTGATATTCCTAATTTCATGGTCCATTAATTATCCCTGGAACGATGAAGCTTGAAGAAAATTAATATCATGGCCGCCTTTTCTCTGTTGTAACAAGTAAAGTTCAGCCCAGAACAGGTCATGAAGGCCCAGAGGAGGAGTAGAAGTATACCTCTACTCTTTCTTTAACCTCGGCGCTGGATGTGGTGGGTGGTCCCGGCGACTTTACCCTCGGAAAAGAGAGGCAGTGCCCATTTTACAGGAGTCTGGGTGGGCTCCAGTGCCGATCTGGGCGGCTGCGGAAAATCTCGCTCCCATCGGGATTCGATCCCCGGACCGTCCAGCCTGTACCGACTGCGCTATCCCGGTCCACTTTCGCTGCTGAACATTGGAAAATTTCCCTTGAAAGGGGTTTCGTGTTTTCGAAAGCTGCGTAATTCTGTAATGGTACATAACTTTGGGACCACATACAAAGTGTCGCAAGTGTAAAGGCACTCCTTGATTCACGCAGGCTTAGCTTTAAGCAATTTTGAAAAAATAAAGAAAGAGTTTAATAATTTTTGAGGGATGGAGCCGAGATTTCCTTGCGTGCATGAGACCATAGTGAGATGAAGGTGGCTCAAGAATGCTGGTGAGGGATAGCACAGGCGGTTGGGTCGTCGTGCTGCGGCCGATCAGGTTGGAGTTCGGATTTCAGCTGGATTCTCTTTTGATTTATGTATGTATGTATGTATATATGTATGTATGTATATTCGGTAACAGGTATACTCAGTTCCCAGTTGCGCAAAATTCCGCTTGGGCCAGATTCTCTGTAACGTAACAACTTCATAAGTCGGAATGTTTCTGTGTATACCTACGTTCACGCTGTTTTTGTGCGTAGACTATAGGGAAGTTAGGAAAGTTGTGTGGCATAATACCGAAGTACATATAGGTCAAATGTGTAGGGAATTTCAAGGACACACACACACTCAATTGAACAAGCACACACGCACAAGCACGCGCGCGCGCGCGCACACACACACGCTCTTATACACAAACTTGAAGACCTTTCAAATATTTTAGAGATTAGGGAATACACTTTCTGAAGAAATTCTAATTAAGGTGAAGCCGGCCAAATTTCTTATTCTACCTGTGCTGATTGTTTGACATGGCAAATACGAGAGGAGGCTTTGTGGGTTATCTTTAGCTGTGTCTCTGATATGACTCATATTAGGACGTCAGGGGTTTTTACTGTCTGCGCTCCTTCTGATATATTGCCTTCACTTTTCAATGTTAAAAGAAATCTTTATTTGCAACTTTGTTCTGAATTCCGCAAATCGATAGACGTTTACTTTTCGTTGGCCCTTCTAAAAGAAGGAATCACCATTGTGACACTCGCTCGAATGCTGTTAACAGCAACGTGGTAGGCAGGCTGTAGTAATTGAAAGCAATTTATGCTCTTGAATTGCTCTTTGTGATTAGATCGATTTTTGAACATTTCAAATTATCTTTCAGACCTATGCGAAATGGTTCATTTCAAATGTTCTTTACAAAATAACACCACCCAGTTTAACAGCTCACTCAGTACCGATATCGATATTCATTTAAAACACACGAACATTAGACTGCTTTATTTTTTGTTATAGCAGAGTCTGTATTCATTGCTTTAATAAAAATTTCTGACCACCATAAAAATGGTTTGTTTTAGTATTCATTGGTCAAACCTCCTCTCTATAAGCGTATAAATCTTTGCCAGTTCAATGTTAATAAAAATCCAACCAGATGCAACAGTATGCAGATATTTATTTACTGCAAAGTCACTCTACATGTTTCGGGTGTCGCAGCACCCATCATCAGGAGTACTAAAAACTATAATCGCAACCTCCGGTACAGGTCATACTGTAAAATACAAGGATTAACTGGAATGAACTAACAGTGTGTGTTGGCTTGTTAACTGCAGATAGTAATGTGTGGCGGTACATTAACATATATACGAAAGTCTAGGTATACAATATCTTGGAAGTTTATAAGTTAAATACTCTTTGGATAATAAATATGAATAGTTAAAAGCGTAATAGGAAGATGCAATGGATGGAGTTAGTTAATAAAATACTCACATACTGGTGCAGCTACTTCCCTCCAACGTGGCTTGATCGGGACTGGTTTGTGCGAGTCGTGCCAGTTTATTAAGTAGGAACCTGCATTTATTACACAGATGAGATGCTATTTAACTTGGTATGTCATTTTTATTGTAACGGGGTGCTGATAAGTCCTTAGTCCGACCAGGAAGGAAACAAGCTCGGAAGCATGTCAGGGACGCGCGATTTCACAAAATCGAGACGCGAGCTGTCATCAAGTTTATTTTCCTGCAAGGCAAGGCGCCGAAGGAAATTCACGCCATTCTGAGAGAAACATTAGCTTGTGTCATTCCTGGTCAGGAGAAGGACTTATCAGCCTCCCTGTAGAAATACAGAGTGGCGCGAAAATCACTTTACACTATAGGCAAAATTTCAGTTCAAATTTACTGACAAAATACTAACTTTGACTTTTTTTTGGAATGTTCGTGGCCTTTTCCTTCTACATTGACACGTCGTGTAAGACGTCCTGGGAAGTTTGCACGTACTGTGTCAATCAGCTGTCTGTTATTTTCATACGTACGGCCTTTCTGCTGTTGAACATCCAGTGTTTAGTGACTTTTGCACCATCGTTTGTACCCATTTCTGGACAGCGAACACGAACTGCGCCGAAGCGTTTTCGCCTGCACGTGTTACATGCAGTCCAGTTGGTTTATGAATGTCGTTAACTGCGAAGTTTTAAGCATTGGAACGCTCTTCATCGTGTATTTTTTCCATTCTTCTGTTAGTAAAAAGGTAGGTTGAAACTTTTATGTTTAGGGCCCCGTGCATCGCTGATCTATATTAATAGTTGTCCAACGAGATGCAACACAAAGCAGTCTATTTATTATTCTGCAAGTTCACTCTACATGTTTCGGGTGTCAAACACACCCGTCATCAGGAGTACACAAAACTGTAACTGCAGCCTCCGGTACTGGTCATATTTTTGTGCAGCTACCTCCCTCCAACGTGGCCAAGCTAGGGAGGTAGCTGTACAGTACCGGAGGCTGTAGTTACAGGGAGGGGGTGGGGTACGTCAAAACACAGCTGTCTTGTATTCTACTTTAATATGGTGACGACGACATGTTTCGGCCACTGTGGGCCATCTTCAGGTCACAGTTACAGTTTTGTGTACTCCTGATGATAGGTGTGGTTGACACCCGAAACATGTAGAGTGAACTTGCAGAATAATAAATAGACTGCTTTGTGTTGCATTTTGTTGGACAACTATTGATATAGGTTAACACTGTTTGACGGTCCTTCCAGTGATACTTGGATTTTAAAGATCAGTGTATTTACAAAACCTGACATACCGAAGAACCCGTACCACTAGCGTCCGGGAGGGGGGGGGGGGGAGGCCCCTTCCCTCCCCTTTTAAGCCCGCGGCCGGGATTGTGCGGGGGGGTGTTTTGTGGAAAAAGGTGTTGCAGTT
>Ga0131853_10013776_pt1 | contig 14823 bp, 10 predicted proteins | sample TergutLab28metaG_FD_92764 | JGI IMG/M metagenome (GOLD analysis project Ga0131853, IMG submission 92764) | Labiotermes labralis P1 segment gut microbial communities from Petit-Saut dam, French Guiana - Lab288 P1 (version 2) (version 2) | ecosystem: Host-associated > Arthropoda: Insects >... | reverse complement strand
TATTTTGTTTTATTACGTGGGATATCTGTCTGTAATAACAAGAAGTTATTTTGTTTTATTACGTGGGATATCTGTCTGTAATAACAAGAAGCCCCTTAGCCTCTTGTCGTGGAATGCAGTGGAACAGCTTTTTAAGAAATCCCAGTTTTTAGTTAATCAGTCTGCTAAGCTAAATGGATTCGTTCTCTCCCGCTCGCCTGCTGTCTTACTGTCTTCAAAGTTTTCAAGTGTTTGTGCTTTCCAGGATTAAAAGAAACAGGATAAAAAAAAATCAACTAAACTTGCATTGAAAGAATCCAGACCTGCTCTAGTTTTGAAGGTTAAAACGCTATTTTATTTTGTCTTTGTGCAGACGAAAATGCGGTATGGGAGGGAGGCTGTGTGTCTACAATGTATATCTTCCCATTCTCCGTGTCTCTGGTCGACGAGCTGATAACTTGAAATACTTTCTCCATAAATGGAGGCTTTTGGTATGCGATGTGAGTTGTAGCATTCCAGCAGTTAGAGGAACAATTCATCTTGAATCTCGGCTGCCCAGTTCAGTTAAATTCTGGAGATGTTATTGATTACTGTCCAAATAAAAAACATTAACCTTCAACTGCTTTAAATCCCGTACAAAAATGACTCAAAATTAACGTCACGTCTGAACCGTAAAAATGATAGTTACGGAGAAATTAGATAATTGCGTAGTTCTATTAATACCGTGTAATACATACTTGTGCGAATGAGAAGATAATATTCCGAAGCTTCTGTGACGGTCCACGCATAGCTCTATGGATGTTTAACGTTATTTTGTTTAATGCATAAAGGATTTTGAAGTTTTGACATGTTGGTAATGTTTAACTTTAGAAATATGCCGTACGTTAATGATACGAGGACAGGGGTAGCCGAGTCGGTATAGCGACTATGCTACGTGCTTGACGGTCCGGGGATCGAATGCAGGTAGAAGTCGAGATTTTCCGTACCCGTCGAGACGGGCTGTTGGGTCCAAACAGCTTCCGTGACAATGGTACTGGGTTTCTTTCCCTGAGGTAAAGCGGCTGGGGCGTGGCGTTGACCACCCATCACCACCAAACGCCGAGGTTAGAGAAAGAGTAGAGCGATACCTATACCTTTCTTCTGTGTCTGCACTGGCATGTAACATGGGCGACGTTTTTACCAGTACAATTCTGCTTCAAATATGGACGTCTAAGGTCATTATAAAAGGAATCAAAATTCTTGGTATGTGTTTTCAGTTTTCATTTTCGTTACATTACTTTCAATTCCGTTCCATCTCCGTGGCTGTGTTTCCCATACCTCCCAGAGTTACGTAAGAACCAAAAGAAAAAAATGATGATTACATTTAACCAATAGAACCACGAAGAAGGGTATGTAATGTGCTTCGATGTCTGTGACAAACATGAGTAGGTTATTCGGCTAGTGATGTTCGGTTGCTGCGCAGAATAACGTGCGTAGGTGTATAATGTTCGTCTGCCACCTAACATAGTTATTAACGACACTGTGCCAGCTATAGAGTTTTGTATTGTTGAATGAGAAACTATGTGGGGAGTGATGGTAAGGGCCTAAGCGTAATCCGTAATGGCGTTCACAGAATTACAGATAGTTTTATTTGAAATTAATTAAGCTTATTTAAAAGTGGGAATGATTTATTATAAAGTGGTAAAAGTCTCCATGTTCAATTTAAACATCTGTGCAAGGTTTGTCTGACGAGGGGAAAGTCCTTCTGTGACCTGGTACAAAATTTAAGTTTATTACTAATCAGTACGGCTGAAATCAGAATTTCCGATAATTTTTATGGAGACCCTCAATACCGAATTTCAATGGAATCTGTTTAGATGTAAAACAAGTTCCACGCAGAAGCACATGACCTCTATCTAAGACTGTCTAATTTTCACGCTTAGTGAACAACGCCTAGAAATTAGTATGACAGTTCAGGCGATTACTATTTTCGGGCTGTGTATATTACTTTCTACAACAAAAACGTACTGCTGGTCGTGTAGCATGCACTCATGACTTTAGATATAAGTACAAGGTTGTACGCGGAAAACCTCAAACGGAAAAGACTACTTCGAAGACCTGGACGTAGAGGGGATGTGAAAATTATAATGCGCCTCTCAGGAATGAAATGTGTGAGTGTGGGGTGCATTTATCTGTCTTGTGACCTCAACAGTTGGCTGGTCGTGGGGAACGTAGGGATGCGAGAGTGGATTTTGTAGAACGCGAGGTAGTTCTGACCCAACTGAATTACTGTCGGCTGTTCGCGAATTGCGGAGTTAGTTGCAGTTAAACAACAGGGACTCCAATTAGGCCTTCCGGATGGCCGCCCCCACCGCTGACCTAACCACACAGTAGTATATATCAGTCCATTAACTGCAAACAGATGAGTAGACGGAGGTTATCGTGCTGCAGACAGAAATGGGTCCATTATGAAACATCTGGAAGAAGCAGGCTTTGCGTTAGTGGTGTGTTGAAGTTACTAATATCATGCTACTCAAAGTAATTCAGCGACTGTGGTAAGGGATGACGACTATTTCTGGCAAATCGAAAGATAATATTTATGTCTGCCGATTAAATGCCAGGAACTCAGCAGTCAACAGGAAAGCAGTAACAAAAACGCGAAGGGGAAATAGAGAATAACTGAAAAACTGTACAAGTCGAATGAAATAGGACAAATAGAATAAATGAGGTGAAATTTTCTGTTATGTGAACGTGTCATTGTGTCATTATCTGCACACTACGTGGACATGAATATGAACGAACTCGTTGCCAATTTTAAGTTGGCGACTGCTTAAACTTATCGCAGGGGTGCACAATTACCGGACGCCAGTTTTCCCTGGCAATTACATTTTGTACGGTGGCCCCTAATACGATATATATATATGTCGTATTATATTATATGTAGCGCGTATGGGGATAGAAGAGGCGTATACAGAGTTTTGATGAGGAAACCTGAGGGAAAGAGACCACTTGCGAGACCCAGGCGTAGATGGCAGGATAATATTAAGATGGATCTTCAGGAAGTAGGTTGTGGGGTTATGGACTGGATCGAGCTGGCTCAGGATAGGGACAGGTGAGGGGCACTTGTGAATACAGTAATGAACCTTCGAGTTCCATAACATGCGGGGAATTTCTTGACTAGCTGAAAACCGATTAGCTTCTCAAGAAGGACTCTGCTCCATAGAGTAAGTAAGTAAGTATATATATGTATATATATATATATATATAATACGTATGTGGGTCCTCGGTGTAGAACTGGCTTCACCTCAATTGAATTTTTAGTCGGCTCCTATAATTTTGGAAAATTTGTTCACCCAGTCTTATATTTTCTTTTTATTTTCTGTTTCTCGATTCGGAAGTTGGAAATAGTGCCCATAACTGTTCCCTGTGTCTTCTTATTAGAAGACCATGAAGGTAAGTAAGGGAAGTAGAGTATAGCTCCATTCAGTCCTAATCTGGGCCCTAGCTGGAGGTGAGTGTTCAACTTCACGTCCCGACCGCCTGACCTTCGAGAAAGAACCCTGGTACCTACTGCATAGGAGTCTGGGTTGTTCCCAAAACCATTGTAGACGGTTCTGGGTAAGAGAAAATTTCTTGCCCTTGCCTGGATTCAGACCCCAGCCCGTTGAATCCGTAGCGAGTCGTTGTACCGGACACAATACGGCGGCTCCCCTGATCATACGTTATTCGAAACTCATTAATCCGGACAGTTGGAATTATTCCTGCATTAAAGGAATTCTTACATCGCCCAGTACTGGGGTCGACAAATTTTCCAAAAATCTATGAGCCATTTCCAAATTCTAGGCCCCAGAAATGTGACAAGTAGTAAGTTCATTATTCAGGAGTGTCCTGTAAACCTCACTGCCATATGGCATTTTCTGCCTGTTACATGTTAAAAGATGTGAGGGAGGGGGGTTGGGCGGGGACCCTGCAAGAACTGGGCTGAAAATGCTAGAAGCCACTGAGCAAAATTCAGTAGCCCAAGTGACCAATAGCCAGAGGTGCGTGTGCATGTGACCAAGTATTCCGAAGGAAAAAGGATGTTCCTAAAACTACGTCTTTTCTGCCTTTAATGAAGAAGTGACGGAGATCAGCATTGCGTGACAAACCGGACTCACAAGTAGGTGCTTCCCTACCCTATCACCGAGGGTAGGAGCAATCAGCTCTTTTCCATGTAGATTCACCGTCAAAAAGTCTGAACACTTTTCTGATAGTTGCTGTGGTGCTACTACTGCACCCAGCTCTTCATCCTAAACACTTCGAACGAGTACCGTTTTCTCCATTCTTTTCGTACTTCCACGCCTCTCCTTAGCCCCTCTCCCAGCTTCCATTATTATAAACCCCAATACATGTTTATTCCCTAGTGCTAGGAAAAAAAAGTTTCATTCTCATACAAAGCAATAGGTAAGAGTTAAGATTTAGTATATTTTATTCTGAATGTTTGCACTTTGCAGACAGGATGACAAAAGATTTTGAATGCAAAAATAACTTTAAAAAACTGACCTAACGTAACGTAGCCACACCTAACTTAGTCTATCCTAAGCTAACATAGATTAACCTAACCTAACCTAACCTACCATAATCTAAACTAGTCCAACCTAACTTCACCGAACCTAACCTAACCTATTCTAACCTTCCCTAACGTAACCTAACCTAACTTAGTCTAATCTAACCTAGCCCAACCTAACCTAACCTAACCTGACTTAACCTAGCCGACTTTCTCCTAATTCAGTACGGTTCAGTCCTTTGACGAATGCAATTTCTATTCGTCAGTGATTTTTTCAAAATGTTTATATTCTGCCACATTTTCGAAGAATGTGTCACCAACCTCTGTGTTGTGATTTTATCGTGTATTCTGTCGAAGATACTTAACACTGACGCAGCTGTGTCTGTACCGACCTTTTTACTGGCTTCTAAACAGAGTTTTCTTTACGAAAATTCCAGCGATTTGCACTTTTGAGCAGACCTTCAGCACACGAAAGTTATTCGGCCATGCATTTACCCGAAGCCTGTAAGACAGAAAGTCTCTCAGGAAATGGCTTGTAGTGCAGTCTCAAAGACTGGCAGCCCTGCTGCAGGAAATGGACACCAATAACGCGCCGTCATCTGGACGAGACATCTTTCTCTTCTCCAAGTCTCACGTCCCATTGGTCGCTGATTTGATTTCACTCCGCCGTATATATGAGTACACTTCGTTCAAAAGAATCTTTAGGCTCTGTTTTGTTCCCTCAGAAAATGACTTTCTAGATAAAGTTAACGCTTTCATGTTCAGTGATGTCGAAACGCACATAATAGGTTTATGTACTGCTCACAGCCTGACAACAGGTAGCTGACGGAAGGTAAAGACTGAGCAGAGTAATTTAGTTAGAAGGAGTCTTGATTTTCTGAAGTAGCGTAGATGTAAAGTTCACCATAAAACAAGCCATGAAGGTCCACAGGGGGAATAGAGGTATATCTCATTTCTTTCTTTAACCTCGGCGTTAGATGAATGTGGGTGGTCAACGCCACGCCCCGGCCGCTTTACCCCCGGGAAATACCCAGTACCCATCGTATAGGGGGCTGGGTGAGGCCCAGGGCAGTTCTGGATGGGCGCGGAAAATCTCGCTTCCACCGGATTTCGATCCCCGGACCGTTCATCCCGTAGCAAGTCACTGTACCGACTACGTTATCCCGTCCCACATTAAGTAGGTTAGCCACTAAATAACTAGCTAACTCCATGGTGCAGAGTCCTTGAGGAAGTATAGCTCCTCAGGTGGTCTCAAGAAATATTCGTCATTTAATGGATCCCGAGAGTTTTTGTTGTGTTCGTGATAGTCTATTGTCCTAATCCTGAGCGAGATGAATACCGTCCATACTATCCTATCTTGTTCTTGAAGATCAATTTAAAAGAGGGGGCACACCTTTCAAAAAATCTAGAAGAGACCTCGAAAATCAAGGTGCCAGAAAGGTGACATGTAACAAGTTCCATACTGAGGGCCCACCAATATCAGTCGTCACCGTACAAAATGTATTCGCCTTGGCGGGCTGGCATTCGGGACTTGGCTTTTCTGAATTATAATATTATACTTCCATTAACACCTAGCTCATCCAAACGGTTCCTCCCCTTCAGGATGCATCACCGAAAAAAAAAGCTAAGTAAAAATGTATGTTTTCTTTTTTAGTGTCTCCCGTAAGAATTTTTTTCTCGTGATTTGACCCTGGTGACCAAATAGTTGCTGCAACGGCTGTTTTAGAGTGACAGTTGTCGGCCGGTTGGTATTTCCTTACAAACTTCTCCGAACACTGCTCTGAGTATGTCCTATTAACCCTTTAAAGACGAAAGTGAACCCTGATTTATATATGCTCAACTCATACCGCGCAGTAAACACATTCGCTCTTGGTTATAAAGGACCACCATTTGATATTGTTTAGGGAAATAATTGCTGTTTATTCTGAGATCCGTACAAAACACGCTAATACGGTGTGAGAAGAACGTATAAATTTTTATTGTTAAACTTGTTGGTTTATATGTTAATAACTGAAATTTAAAAATTATCAGATTAACGTTTGAGAACTGCGCCCTTCTGGGTTATGATGCAGCAAGTAGCGGAAATTGTTTTTTTACCGAAGTTTCGGGACAACCAACCCTGCATATGAGACCGATAGGTTGTCCCGAAACGTCGGTAAGAAATTTCTACTACTACTACTACCACCACCATTACTACTACTTCTGCTGCTACTACTATTACTACTACTACTCGCTGCGTAATTACCCAGAAGAACGCAGTTCTCATCTACAGGGTAATTTATAAGTCCCTCCGAGATTTCCGACCTCTGCGGTACAGTCACGCCGAAGGGGAGCTTGTCAACAGAGGGAGAGACACTCCTAGTTTCTGTCCTACCTTACAGGTGCTCAATATGTCCGCCCTGCTGTGTCTGTCTTGGTTGTTGCGAAGCCGAGTTCGGAAGTTCCGGAGGTACTTATGAATTACCCTGTACTTCGCGGCGTAAGCCTGAAATCATCCAGGGTAATTTTGTTATTTTCAGTTTATTTCCATAATGTGCGGTTTGAAAAATCGTTGTTATAAACCTGCTTAGATCGGTCGGTATAGCTGCTAGGCTACAGACTGACGACCGGTAAGTCGTTGTTTCCTTTTCCACAGAATCCGTGCCGTCTACCGGGCCCACGCAGTCTCACAGTCAATGGACACCGAGTGTTGTGACTCCGGGGTTAATGCTGTCCGGGTCGTGAATCCCACCGCTCACCTCCGTCTGTCGCCGATATTATGAATGCCCTACCGTCACTTACGCCGTACGTTAGTGGCTTGGTGCTTAATTAAGTACGCCGTTGTTAACTTTACTTTCACCGTTATTGCATTAAGTGACAGTAAATTACTGTATTTTAGACAAAACCGTAATATATTTCTTTCGAATTTTCTTTTTTAATTCATAACTTTATCTTTCCTAGCGGTCACTAATGTGACATAAATAACGTGGAACAAAGTATAAACCTCGCAGAAACCCTGCTTCCGTTCCTCTTAGTGTAATTAACCTGATAAAACAACAATAGGGGAGGAAACAAATGGGCCACTGTGCGTGTGGCCTATAGACATAGGGGAGACGAGCGTGACATATAGCATGCAGGGGTTGGAGGTTAGGTTTATGAAACATTACCACGAGACCCAGTGGATTGTTTTAATAATTCACCCTCTGTTTTTTTTAAGTAGATATATTTAATCCATCTTTAGTTAAGTCAGTAGCGCCATAAGCACAACGGGATGATGTTACCTAAATAAGCCTATATGTTTTTTTTTGTTCTATAAGGCTAAAGGGCTAATTCCATACAGCATATTAGCATAGGTAGTCAAGAAACTCCCTGCAGTTTGTAAAATCCCAAGTTCATTATTCAAGGAACCCGTCAAAGGTATTCTCCTCAGCCAGTTGAATGCCATCCAGTCTCTTTAATAGCAATTATTTATTGTATTAGTACCGTCAATACACAACATATGCAAAGACCAGATGTGTTAGTACAACTGGGTTATATCTGGCGATATGTTTCGGCTGTTAACCGGCCATCCTCAGGCCAACAAAGAATAGTGTTGTTAAGGTACAGTCATATTGTTTGTCCAATGGGATCCCACTGTTTACATTAAAATTGGAAACATTATGAAACAGTTTTAGCAGTTTTATTATTATCTTAGTAACGAACTGGTTAGAGTGGTGACGTTTGTGACTTTCATTCTAAGTGCACGCTTTTCGAATTTCGGCCCAGGCTCTTTGAAGAATCCAGGAGAGTACACTGGATTTTCCAAAGTTTGGCGGTAATTGTGCACACCTTCACGTTTAACCCTATAATCTCTGCACTGTGACACCGTAATTTTGCGTGTTTCTCACAGTAATAGACACCGTTCCCTTACGCAGCTCGAAGAGGTTTGTCTTTATAATGGGAGTAACGTACGTTCTCTGTGACGTACGAACGGATATACAGTACGTGTGTAGATTTATTTTAGTCGTAGGTCTTGCAGTGGCTCGGGCTGTTAGTCTCGTGGTTCTAATCGCGATGGCCCCTTTTGATTCCGGGCCGTTTCTTATGAGATTTGTGGTGGATAAAGTGGCACTTTGGCTTTTCCCTGTCCGTGTTACCCAACCAATACTCCACACTCATCGACATCTTACTAGTATTATGATAACATTAGCAGGACAAACGGGCAAAACCTATAAACGTTCAAACAAATTAATGTTGCTTCGGATATCGTGGAACATTGGGCAGAAAATTATTTTCACTCACTTTTAGTGGACAAAGGTTTATGTTCGACCCTTCTTGTCATAAAACATTTTATCTAATTTTTCAGCTTCTTCTAATCACGTGTAGCTGTATTGTCAGATTGAGTTACAATGTCGTTAAATAAAGAAACAATAAATAACATTATTCCCCCAATCATATCCAGGTTTTCCAAGTGCGTTTTTCCTTTCAGATATTGCGCTCTTGACTTTAGTGGCATTTATATATTTTTCATTGCGTGTCACATGTCTGATCCATTTTTTTCTTTTGTGACTCGACAGCCCTTACTGTTTAGTCTGGAGGTCACTCTCAGACACAACACACTCGGTAGGAACCCTCCGGCTGAGTGATCAGCCCGTCACACAGAACTCTACCTGACAACACACAACACTCACAAGAGACAGATATCCATGCCCCTGCGGGATTCGAACCTGCAATTCCAGCAAGCGAGCTGCCACAGACAAACGCCTTAGACCGCGCGGCCACTGAGACCGGCCCCCTAATAAAGTATACATTGATATGAACCTGTATGGGTGGCTATCGATTGGACACGCGGATCTGTTCTCGTGAGTGGGTGTGAGGGTGAGTGTGAAGAGTGAATATCATCACTGTGATGAGGGCGAACATGTTTCATTGCACTTTTATCAAGGGAAAAATAATCGTGTTGAATAATTGGAGAGGAGGCGACAGAATGGAAGGGTTCTAGCTGTTGGTCCGTCCAAATGTTGTCCTCAGAACGTCTTCCCTCTATTGTCTTCAGTATTAAAGGATTCTCTGCCTATTAGAAGTAAAACACTTCTGACTGAATAAACTTCTTGCTTTGAATGAACTGCCTTTTGTTGTCACATCATAAGCATATTGTCATCGGTACAAAATACTCGTCAATGCAAATCACTTTTCTTGTCTATAGTTCTGCCTGTTGCCTAAGATTTGAGGTTCTTGTAACAATCAATTACTCTATGGAGCAGAATCCTTCTTTAGTTCACTGTCTTGTCCACAAGAGCCCACTGCTTGCCCCTTTGTTCAGTCAGATTAATTCAGTTCACATCCTTCCATCCGATTTAAATTCCATTTTACTATGGTCTTCTTCATCTTCATCTCTATCTCCCAGGTGTTCTCTTTCTTGCAGCATCTCCACCATTTCTCTTCTCCTCCATATGTGACGCATTCCCCACCAATCTTATCCTCCTTGATCTGAACACTCTAATTATATGGTGAGGAGTACAAATTATGGATTTTCTCATTATATTATATTCTACTGTCTTCCAGTTTGTTATCAAAAAATTTACATATTAAGACATACAGATTAATAATTTTGCCTCTTGTTTTGTATAGGTGTGAAACTTGGTCGCTCACATTGAGGTAGGAACGTAGGCTGAGGGTGTCTGAGAATAGGATGCCAAGGAGAATATTTGGGCATAAGAGGGACAACATATTAGGTAACAGGGGAGTGGAGAAAACTACATAATGAGGAGCTAAGTGATCTGTACTCCTCACACAGTATTGTTCACGTGATAAAATCGAGAAGAATGAGATGGGTGGGGCATGTAGCACGTATGAGGGAAAGGAGAGGCGTATACAGGGCTTTTGTGGTGAAACCTAAGGGAAACAGACCACTAGGGAGACCCAGACATAGATGGGATGATGATATTAATAAGGATCTGCATGAAGTGAGATATGGGGGCATGGACTGGATCGATCTGGCTCAGGATAGGGACAGGTGGCGGACACGTGTAAATGAAGTAATGAACCTTCGTGTTCCATAAAATTCGGTGAATTTCTTGACTACCTGAGAACCGGTTTGCTGCTCAAGTAGGACTCTGTTCCATGGCGTAAGTAAGCAAGTATATTTTAAGCTCATGGTTCCGTGCATCGTAATTCAGTATTAATAAAAATCCAACCAGATGCAACAGTATGCAGATATTTATTTACTGCAAAGTCACTCTACTTGTTTCGGGTGTAACAGCACCCATCATCAGGAGCACTAAAAACTGTAACCGCAGCCTCCGGTACAGATCATACTGTAAAATACAAGGATTAACTGGAATGAACTAACAGTGTGTTGGCTTGTTAACTTTTGATAGTAATGGGTGGCGGTACATTAACATATTTACAAGAGTCTAGGTATATAATATCGTAAAATTTATAAGTTAAAAACTCTTTGGATAATAAATATGAATAGTTAAAAGCTTAATAGGAAGATGCAATGGATGGAGTTAGTTAATAAAGTACTCACATACTGGTACAGCTACTTCCCTCCAACGTGGCCTGATCGGGACTGGTTTGTGCGAATCGTGTGGTAGGTATTGATCGGTTGAGCGTAGGTAGTTACGTAAGGTTCCAACGTGGCTAGGTCAGGACTGGTTTGTGCGGATCGTGTGGTAAGTGCGGTTGTGGGCAGGTGGTTACGTAAGGTTGTAGTCGGTAGCTAACAGAAATAGTGGGTTTTGTTCAGGAATGAGGTTTCCGTTTTGATGGAAAGTTTGGATTAATAATTGTTCATAGGGAATTAGCATTGAGGTTTTGTGGATTGGTTTGAGTAGTGACATGGTGTCTTTGAGGGAACCACATTCATGTATGTTTTGCAGGAAGTGCAGTGCATAAGCGGACTGGGGATTGTTGTTTTTTTTATGGAACGGATGTTTTCGCAGTACTTAAGTGTCAGGTTTCTACTGGTCTGGCCTATGTACGCCCTGTTGCGTGTTCTACATGTCAGTTTGTATATGCCGCTTTTGTCGTGGTCCTGTGTTGTGTCGTGGATTTTGGGTTTGGTCAGTTGTTGCAGTGTGTTTGTACTTTTAAAGGCTATCTTTATGTAAGTCTGTTTGAAGAGGTTGGCTATCTTCCTGACTTATCACAGTTCCAAAATCAGAAAGGTATCCACCCACTTCAAACAGACTGATATAAAGATAACTTTTAACTATTCATATTTATTATCCAAAGAGTTTTTAACTTATAAACTTCTCCGATATTGTATACCCAGACTTTTGTAAATATGTTAATGTACCGCCACCCATTACTATCAGAAGTTAACAAGCCAACACACACTGTTAGTTCATTCCAGTTAATCCTTGTATTTTACAGAATGCACTGTAACGGAGGCTGCGGTTACAGTTTTTAGTACTCCTGATGATGGGTGCTGTGACACCCGAAACATGTAGAGTGACTTTGCAGTAAATAAATATCTGCATACTGTTGCATCTGATTGGATCTTTATTAACATTAAGTAAGTATAATATTCTACCACCCCCCTGTTCTTTTTCTGTGACTCCGCTCTCCAAGAAGGATCAGCACCTCTCTAGTTGCTCTCCTCCGTCCGTCCCTATCCTGCAATACTTGTCTCCAGTTAACAAATCCCATCCTTATGTCTTTCTCTACATCATCTTTCCATCTAGCCTTGGGTCTCCTTGTAGGTCTTTTTTGGTGTAAGTTTCTTGCATCATCTTACGTTCATGCTATTTCCTGTCTCTTAGACCCAAATATCTTCCTCAGCACACTCTTCTGCAGCATCCTCAGCCTGTGCTTCTCCTTATCAGGTTATGAACATCATTGATTTCTGGGCTGTGATACAGTGTAGTCTGGAAGATGTGTATTGACGTTTAGGTGGAAAGTGTTGTCTCCATCTTTAGTCAGAATACTGCTTTCACGATACAGCAAGCACATTTAAAAGAGAGAAGCCTTCTGTTATGAGGCTTTCCTTTATGTCCGAGAAGTCCCAAGTTTGGTTTCAGATCATAGTATTTTCTGTTCTGATGTTTGTATTCATATTCGTCAGTCCTTCGCCTAGGGTCCACCTAACCTGCTATTCAGCGTACATTAGGGTTTATTTCTAAAGCGACAGCGGCGATAACACTGACGACTCATCGCCATTTAATGCCGAGGTTAGGACTACGTGGAGCTATACCTCCATTTTCTCATAAGTTTTCATGACATGGTGCTTAATTAACAACGTGGACAATTTTACTTTTTAGTATGCCTAATAACAGAAGGTTTTGGAAGAAAGCCGGCGGTAGGACCGCAGTCCTAATTACTTCTTACCCTCCCCAGGCGTGCAGTGCTCCTTCCTGCATTTGCTGCTTCCGGGTGGAAGTCATGAATGATTACCATGGCTGCAGCAATTAGTTGCTGCAGTGGCGGTTGACTGATGGCAGACGGTTTCACGCAGGCTATTAGCCACGAGTATGTCTAGGCATAGCTCCTGTTGTCTCTGTGAACGTCATGAAGGCGTATATAGGAGTGGAGGAATAACACCACTCATTCTTAACGTCGGCAGTAGATAGAGGTAAGTGCTGAACTTCGCTCACCGGCCGCTTTACCCCCAGGGAAAGTATGCATTGTATAAGGGCAGGGTGAGCCCCACAACCTGCCTGTCTCTACCTGTTGCAGAGCAGAAACTTTTTTACCCGTCAGGGGTAATATATGTTTCTGTTCTGTAATATATATTTCTGTTCTGTAATATAGGTTTCTGTTCTGTAATATATGTTTCTGTTCTGTAATATATGTTTCTGTTCTGTAATATATGTTTCTGTTCTGTAATATATATTTCTGTTCTGTAATATAGGTTTCTGTTCTGTAATATATGTTTCTGTTCTGTAATATATGTTTCTGTTCTGTAATATATATTTCTGTTCTGTAATATACGTTTCTGTTCTGTAATATATATTTCTGTTCTGTAATATAGGTTTCTGTTCTGTAATATACGTTTCTGTTCTGTAATATATGTTTCTGTTCTGTAATATATGTTTCTGTTCTGTAATATATGTTTCTGTTCTGTAATATATATTTCTGTTCTGTAATATACGTTTCTGTTCTGTAATATACGTTTCTGTTCTGTAATATAGGTTTCTGTTCTGTAATATATGTTTCTGTTCTGTAATACATGTTTCTGTTCTGTAATACATGTTTCTGTTCTGTAATATATGTTTCTGTTCTGTAATATATGTTTCTGTTCTGTAATATATATTTCTGTTCTGTAATATATGTTTCTGTTCTGTAATATATGTTTCTGTTCTCAGAAAGGTTCCGACATCGAAACAATTTCCCCGTCGTCAGTTGTGTTTCCACTGAGAGTCTGTAGGAGATGACGAAACCTGAGCCGTAATAGCTGGTACTGTACCTCTGCAGGTATCCGAAACAGATACCTTCGGAAATGAAGGCAGTAACATTACCGCCTGAGCCAGCGTGTTATCTTTCTTGCTGTTTCGAAAGCAAACTATCTGAAGAACTGAAAATATGTGTATTTGTTTTGTTAACAATAGGCGAACAGGGAATGAGCAATATTAAATTGATGCGATATATTACCTCACAGAAAACACAAGTTTTCTTTGTAGTTCTGCTGTGTCAGTGATTATATTTTGAGGCAAGCGACGGAAGTCCCGTGAATTGTGTGTTCTCTGCCTACTCCTGCATTCTATTCCAGTTCTTCTGGCCTGTGTCAATCAGACCAAAGCACCTGTCGCTAAGTCATTCACTCTGAGTGTTTTTACGAACAGAATAACTGGACGACTGGAGGGGAGTTTGGGGAAACACGCTGGAGGGGGAAGCCTGACTGTGGAGGAGATGTAAAGGATGGCGATCCATGGATTATCTATCATTCCACGGATCATCGTTGTTTTGTACAGCTTTCATTTCTTTACTGAACCTGCTTTCATTTTGTTAAACTGTTCATATGTGTCACTATTTGTTACATTTTGGCCTGAGTCCCTCTACCTGGGTGATATTTACTGGCCTAGACATTGAAGGGATTTTGCCAAATTTGAGCCTCTTCAGTTTCAACACAGAGAATGCAATACGTAATGTCACCATTCACAATACACGTGCTACATCATGGCGGTGAATGTAAAGATGGAGGGCTCAGATGACTCCGTAATGTCGGTACTTGTCTATCAGGCTACGCGACATCATATACAAGAAAACGGTACCTAATCATCCTGGGTCAATGCATAGGTAAGTTCCTATAGGGGAGCGGCCGAATCTGCGCAGGCCCTCAACCTGTAGAAAATGTGTTCGGAAGTCATATTTTTAGCCGTGCTGTAGCAGCCAACTGTCCATGCTTGGTGAATTTT
>Ga0131853_10013773_pt1 | contig 14824 bp, 15 predicted proteins | sample TergutLab28metaG_FD_92764 | JGI IMG/M metagenome (GOLD analysis project Ga0131853, IMG submission 92764) | Labiotermes labralis P1 segment gut microbial communities from Petit-Saut dam, French Guiana - Lab288 P1 (version 2) (version 2) | ecosystem: Host-associated > Arthropoda: Insects >... | reverse complement strand
ACGCTTGTGAGTGCGGTAATGAACCTTCGGGTTCCATGAAATGCGGGGAATTTCTTGACTAGCTGCAAACCAGTTAGCTTCTCAAGAAGGACTCTGCACCATGGAGTAAGTAAGTAAGTAATAGTCCATAAGATTTCCATACTTCATACCAGTGAGTTCCAGCTCGATATTATATTATCATTCCCATCTTGCTGTACAAATAAAATTGTACTGCTGCTTAATTAAGCACCATGTTACGAAAGCACAAGTGGGGGGGGGGGGCCTTCTTCACATCGGCAGGTACATAGCCCGCTTCATACCCAAGCCACTTCACCCCCAGGGAAAGTTCCCAGCATCCATGAAAATTGGGTAAACACCCTGCCATCTTGGTACTCTGGAGAGGACAATGTTCTCCAACTCCTACCAGAATCAAACGGTTCTTACATCGTCAAGCCTGCAGCCTACTTACTATCACAACTGAGCAACTGAGGTTCCCTGCTTCAACACTCAATTCTTGTAACAGATGTTCCTCACTTTCCATTTTGAAGTTTATCTCCCATATCATGAACTCCCAACACATCACTGTAAATCATTCTGCTGTCAACAAATTGGTCTTTCTCTTCTTTTGGTACTGACTGGTCCCACGGTTATGATGAAATTACCACCAAAATTAAAAAAATCAGCGCCCCCTTCATTAGCTCTCCATTAAGCTACATTTTCAATAAGTCTATGATATCTGGAATCTTCCCCACAAGATTAAAATATGCCACTATCAAACCAATTTTCAAAAATGGAGATAAGAAAAATGTAAACAATAGGTGTGGGTATCAGTCAATAACACAACAATATCTAAAAAAGATGTTTAATAAAAAATGAAGTAAACTACATGTTTCGGCCTAATGTGGCCATCATCAGGTTTACATCCGAAAGTATGGTGGTATTGCTTTACAGGATTGGTATGGATATGTCACGATGGTGATATCTCAGCATCTGTGATGTTTGTTATATGCTATTTATAGGGGGCACAGGGGGGGGATCTGTAATGTGCGCTATCCTGGGGGTGCAGCTCTGGTATGTCTGCTCACTGCTGTCCTGTGTGGGTCTCCAGCTACTGTTTGTCCATATCTGATGTCTACTGCTGGTGGGCTTTTTTTATGGGTTGTGTGTGCTCTCTATCCTTTGTATCTGTGGTAATCTCTGTGTCCAGTCCGTTTTGTGTGTGTGTGTACTTGTCTTCCATCTAGGCGGTGTCATATTTGGCGGATAGGTGACCGGGTCCCAGACCTGTTTGGTAATTATACCATACCGTTACGCTGCCTCATACAAATAACAACTGAACAAACTAGACGAACCTGCATAAATATGACAAGTTAAACCAGGAAATACAAGTGACACCAGACTACGGATATATATACCAACAGTGATATCACAATGACAATTACCATCACAGTGCCAAGCAATAATTACCAAACAGGTCTGAGACCTGGTCACCTAACCACCAAATATGACACCCCCTAGATGGAAGACAAGTACATGCACACATAAAACGGACTGGACACAGAGATCACCACAGATACAAAGGATAGAGAGCACACACAACCTATACAAAAAGCCCACCAGCAGTAGACATCGGATATGGGCAAACAGTAGCTGGAGACCCACACAGGACAGCAGCGAGCAGACATACCAGAGCTGCCCCCCCAGGATAGCGCACATTACAGATACCCCCCCCCCCTTGTGCCCCCTAAAAATAGCATATAACAAACATCACAGATGCTGAGATCTCACCATCGTGACATATCTGTACCAATCCTGTAAAGCAATACCACCATACTTTCGGATGTAAACCTGATGATGGCCACATTAGGCTGAAACATGTAGTTTACTTCATCCTTTATTAAACATCTTTTTTAGATATTGTTGTGTTATTGACTGATACCAACACCTATTGTTTATATACACACAACCAGGATGGCTCATTTTAGAATTTTAGAAGAAAAATTAACAAACTATACACCAATTTCTATATTGCCCTCATTCTCGAAGATCCTTGAAAAACTAATGTACATCAGACTTATGAATCATCTGGAAACCAACAATATTCTAGCTGCTGAACAATTTGGTTTTAGAACTTCTTCCATTGAACAAGCTTCGTTTAATTTCATTAATAATATATTAAATGGAATTTAAAAAAAATAATGTCAGAGGCATCTTCCTTGATTTACAAAAAGCCTTCGACTGTGTAAACCATGATATTTTACTAAATAAATTAAGTTTTTATGGAATAACAGGAGGACTTTTCCAATTAATAAAAGCCTACCTACAAGATAGATACCAGAGAGTTGTCTTAAATAATAACTGTTTTATTTCTGTCTCAGATTGGGGTGAAAAACCCCATGGTGTTCCTCATCAATACTTGGCCCCTTGCTTTTCCTCTTATATATAAATGAATTGCCACACTCAATAAATAAAAACAATAAATTTGTCCTATTTGCTGATGATACAAGCCTGATTATCTCAAACCCAGATCCGATAAAGTTCAGAGATGATGCTAACAAAATCCTTCAGCACATACAGGAATGGTTTAATGAAAATCTGATATCCTTAAACTGGGAAAAGACTCACTTTATTCATTTTACAACAAAAAATAATTCCTTTGGTAACTTTGACATAACATATAAAGATAAGAAACTAACTACAGCTGACAGTATAAAATTTCTTGGCTTAACTCTGGATAATTCGCTGTCATGGAAAAAACATATTGTGGCCATTGTACATAAATTGAGCGCAGCCACCTTTGCTATGAGAGTAGTGCAACCCTTCCTGTCCTTAGACTCCTTGAAATTGATAGACTATTCATATTTTCATTCAATATTGACCTATGGAATAATAGTTTGGGGTAATACCCGCCACAGTAATGTTATTTTCAGAATTGAAAATAAAATTGTTAGGACCATGGTGGGAATAAGAAACAGAGATTCCTGTAGAGAGTACTTTAAAAGGCTGAACATATTGCCACTACAATATCAATATTTGCTATCACTCCTGCTTTTTGTGGCTGAAAATACTGATTATTTTAGATTAAACTCAGAAATCCATGGTTTTAACACTAAAAATAAATCAAATTTACATCTACCACCTTCAAAATTGACAGTTTTCCAGAGGGGACCATATTACTCTGGAATTAAGGCCTTCAATAACTTGCCCACCTATGTGTGAAGAACCTTCTCCAGACTAAGAAACAGTTAAAACGATCCCTGAAAGAATACTTACACTCCAACTCATTTTATAGCTTAAATGAATTTTATAACTACAATAGACTCTAAAAATTTTAAACTTATAGTTCTCTATCGACTTTGTTTCATTATTAATCAAATACTGAAATGTTACATTATAAATATTTTTAGAGGCAACATATATATTGTAAATTCAGACTGCTACTTTAGCTTACTGTCTCTCACAATTCTAACTTTACTTTATTTGATCATCTCATGAACTTTACAACACAGGTTTGGCATGTATTAGTATTTAATGCTTGCATGTATATTTTTTATCTCTGAAATGTGACATGTATTATATTTAATATGTAAATATTTTGATTGTCTTTCTCCATGTTCTATATCCTGGATTGAATGAACAAAATATATAATATAATATAACTCAATGGGCCACTTCAAGTACAGAAGGAGAACTTTTATGAATGAAAACAGAACTGAACTCAGTTATGACAACCTCAATTAGTGTGACACCTCGGCTGTAGCGTCACACAGTCAGTTGTACCAACTAACTCCCAATAAGGCACGTGTTTTTGTGCCTTGCTTACATACATAACAGCATACATAACAGCACCTACATCGGATATAAAGACATTACCAGTCACGAGTTTCAATACAATTTTCCAAAAAGTCAGCTATTCTTAGAATTCAGCCAGCTCCTTGTCTTTGAGAAGGCAAGCCTAACTCTTTCATGGAGCTGTACAAATTCCAGACCTGGAAATGACAACGGTAACAGTAATTCACTTTGTGCATAAAGTTTCTTTCTACTTCCCTCGTGCTGCAGTTAATAGGCGACTGGTAAAGAGATAACACAGCTACATACGCCTACAGAAGGTCCAGGCGTCAAAACTGGGAATATGGTATTGTAAATTCCACGATACAAACCACAGTACAAGCTGTCTTATCTGGAATCTCAGGGGGAGAGTGGTTGCCAGATACCAGAATGCTAATTTGAGGGCTGTGATAGCGCAGTTTGTATAGTGACTCGCTATGGGCTGAATGGTGCCCTGGGATGGAACCCGAGGGGGGGGGGGGCAAAATTTTCGCAGCACTCCAGACCGGACCTAGGGCACATCCAGCCTTCTACACAATGGGTACCAGGTTACGGTATTTGGAAAAAACAGAATCGAAATGATTAGTGTGTTTGAACAGAACTGATCAAGAATAAAGTGATTTCGAAACCCTGAACGAGGTGAAGTTGATGGTTCACTACTTAAGTGGTTTCAGCGAGACGAGACAATGTCCCAGTAAGCGGTCCTTTTCTGATGATAACTTTTGTTATTCCTAAATGCTAACTTTAAGTTAATGTACTGTTTGGCATAAACCTGTACGAAAATTTGCAATTACAGAGGTGTAACTTTTATTTGTGAATTTTAAGTGTAATCTGAGTTTGAGACAGATTATAGTATTAACAGTCAGTAACATGCCTGCTTGCCTGTATTTTGTCTTGAAATATTTTTCCTTCACTTTCAGCACACAACATCGACACTCATTCATAACTATACAATTTATTCCGTCCATATGGCATCATAACCGAGTTTTACTGCATATTAATTATTAAAACAGCATCTCAATAAATGCTTTCTCATAACACATTAAACTTTTACAGTTAAAGAATAAACTGGTTATTATTTCAATTTAAAACAATGATTTTATTCAAACAATCATAAAAATACCTCTGTGAAAAACTGATGCTTTTCATTTACATTACCTCATATTGTATTCCACTTACTGCTACATGCATGCAAAGGCAAACTAAGTGGCCAGGTAGGATACCAGGTTTAGTGGTGAGGCATCGCATTCGAAGGACAACATCAAATCCAGAAAACTGATATGAATTTAATTCCATAGTGCTGTTTCCTGTAGGGACTGTGTGCCTTTTGATGTGCCTGTTGTGGTGATTCACCAACTGAAACAAAGCACTCCCAGCATTTGCCTGTGCCAAGAATCTCATCTAGGATGTGCCTTTGTCAGGGGGTGGGAGGAGGGTGGACATTCACCCCCTGCTCTTACTGCAAGTACAAATTAACAGAATAATCCTTGACCTTCATATTTCAGCACCAGTTTACGAATGTAATCTGCCGTCTTCTCATCCAGACCCAGGCGTGACACTTCAGCATCGAACTGGGCCAGGCCACCTCTCCCAACAACATATCCATTAAGTCTTGCAGCCAAATGCGAGCTCTTCAGTTTATTTCCAGGAACCAGATCTATTGCCTTCATAAGTGATGGGTGCTGCTGCAAACGGTACTTCTGATGGTAGCTGCAAATAAAGCATGCAGTGTTCACACTGTGCTAAGCACTGAATCACATTAAAAATTTACATGACACAAGTGTTTCTACAGTGGCCAGATGTCTTGCTAGCTGAGCTCCCTAATACTGTCCATAGCTGCAATCAGCATCGCATGGTTACTGCTAGGCTCACCTTGAACAACTACACAGTGTTACACATATTGCAAAATCATCCAATCTACTGGAAGCATATTCATAGCTTTAGTCACAAGGACTATACTGAAACGTAACAGAAACACTGGGTGGCGCGTGAGCAGTGCTTCATGGCCTGTGTGCCATATCAACAGCTAACAATTCGACTGGTCACTGAGTGACTTACTCTTCAGCATCGTAGAACTTCGTGGCAGGCAAGATTTTTGTGACAATGTATGCTGATTTATTTTTTTCCTCTTCTTTCAATGTTTTCTCAGCTAACTCCTTTTGCTCTTGATTGTGATACATAATTAGCGAAGTGTACTGAAAGCAAGTAAATTCACATATATGCCAGTGCTGATTACAGGACAACGCACAGTACACAAAAATACTGCATGTACCGGAAATATAGACTGGTATGGCATCTTGAAAATGGTAGGGTCATCTGATAATCATGCACAAAGTTAAATACATTCTGCTTAGGCATTTAACTGATAACTTAAGATTCTGAAGGAGTTTGCCGTATACAGAGCCTCATCTTATATTTGGATACATGTGGTTTATCTCAAATTGAGTTACAGAACATAATACTAACAAATGATACAAAAGATGTAAATAAGTAGTACAATACAACGTACATTTGTTTCTAAGACGACAAATCTTAGAACAGTCTGTGGGATTTGTGAGAAACAAAGACAGAATGGGCTAGCTTTCTTTTAAGAATTTCATTTCCCTAATGCCACTCAACATTCCCCCACTGCTGTTGCAAGTGATTACAAGTTCAGTCATCAGCCAGGGCTCAAAATCAGATCCAGTGCCTGCCTGGACCCACAGTAAACACAGACCATCTCAAGCTTGCCTGATGTTATGGCTGTACCAAAGTACTGTTTCACATGACAAACACACAGCGATACAAATAATTGCAACATGATGCCCAAATACTGCTGTTACTTTGAATGATAATCCCTTATACATGATTATTTTACTATCTACATCAAATACCTATTTAAAAGCTTGGACAAGAACATAATAAATCACGATACTATGAAAGGCCAAAGTTTCACATAGATATGAAATTCAGCACAATATGAACATGAACACAGTACTCTGTATTATGCTATGTCCAGCAGCAGCACATCCCACTTGGTTCATTAGGCCGATGTCCAACCAACGCTTTTTGGGGTTTACTCAGCTGCTCTACGTCATTGCAAGGGCAATGCAGAGGCCATGGCCACATCCTTTCATGTCTTCCTATTCTCAATCACTCATCAGCCTCACAACAGATGCTACAAAGACTGATCAATAAGTAATGATCTTTAAGTCATAATTAGAGCAGTCAGAGATGAAAATTCTGAGAGCAGGTAATTCATATTAAGAACACATAAGGAAATGCATAAAGAAAGACTTGTGGTTCAGGTTCTCTTGATGACGTTTAGAAAGAGTCAGGTCTCCTGAAGAGTTAAACCATGTTGACTGGCAAATAGACACAGACGTTTTGAATGACTGTGGTGCCTGTCATCGGGGTCAGACAGCCAAAAAGCACTTGGACTATTTGACCTGAATCTTCATGAAGATGAATAATAAGCAGATATTAGAACAGGAAATGGTCGGAACTATGATATGGGAGTGTCCAATGGACAGTACTTAACTTACAAGTTCTGCCACTACAGCACTAGTGTATCAGGTAAACCTTTCTGTGTCAGTCCACATACCTGTTTAGACGTTCTTGCAGTTGGGTCATGGTTCTTCCAAAACAAATCCAGCAATTCACTGTATGATACTTCATTAGCATCATAGTCAATTTCAATTGCTTCTGTATGATCCCCTCTGTAAACAGACATTTCATTACATTCACTAAACAACTGTCACACCCCCCACACAGTGCCACGGTCTAGATAAGTGCATTCCAACCTGTGGTCTGTGGAGTTGGGTAGGGAGGATGCATAGGGCCATTCCAAGGGTCCTGAGAACTTCAAAGCACATCATTTCTCCAGCCACACAGTGGTCACCATGTGGCCGAAATGTTGGTCACCACTATGCAACAAAATTACATCCATCACACCAAAGTGCATCTGTTGGTCTTTTAATGATTTATGCATCCAATTAAGGCTCGGAGTATGAAACGTATCAAAATCATTTACAGCAGTTCTGAGATTGCAACAGTCTTTATCTTTATGCATTTCTTAAATTCACAGAGCCTAGATGTACACACATCAATATGTGTTCACCCATTAAATATCTTTTACGTTAAGATGGGGTCCTCATTTGATGTGTGTTTCTTCAAGGTTTAGCGCCCTGCAGTATGGTCTGCTGCAGCACAACTGATGAATTCCCTCCTCCCAGTTACATTAGTATTCACCTTCACCCAATCAGTCATCCTGAAGATGGATGCAGTATGCTACTCCGAAACATCAGAATAAACCTTTAATATATGGTGAAAAAACCACAAAACAACCATCAACTGAAGAACAACCATCGTGAAAACCTACAACGGGTCAAAAAGGCTGGGACTCAGTAATCTTGGTGTCTCACTCCATTTTGTCAATGCCCCCCGACCTGAAAACATGGCACTGGAGACCGACATTTAATTGTGTAATGTTAATGTACATGTAGTGCTAACAGACAGACTGACATAATGCTGGTGTACACTGGCAGAGAATCGACATTTCAAGTAAGAATTCTGTTATACAGGAACATCAAGGTATCTGAACACTTCTCATCACACTTCACACGGACAGTCTACTGTGACAGCGATCAGGGCACAACTCACTGCCAGTCCTATTTACCACGCTAAGGGGTCCATTTCTGTAAGTTCAATGTACTGCAGTAAACAGCAGGTTTAAAGAAGGCTCTGTGAGGTGCACAGGCACACACCACATCTAACACACGTTCATTGCAAATAAAATTTTTATATATTATGAGAAACAATGCGGAAGTGCCTTGGGACATTCGTCAGATATAATAATATTCCCCTATACAGAAGGCAGACATCACACTTACATTGACAAAGCCACAGGCTGAAAAACCAAAGAACCTAAATTCAGTTTTCATCAGGGGCAAGAGGCTTTTCTCCACAGTATCTGTACTATCTCTGGGGTCTGCCCAAATTCCTACCCATCAGGGACCAGGGAGTCATTCTGATGCAGTAAAGTAGCTGGCCTCTGAAACTAACCCGTCATCTCCATAGTGCCACGCAGTGCCTGGAATCACACCTCAACATCTCTACAAATCATTATGTGATATTTACTTAACCCTTTGACACTGGAATTAAATCTTTGATGCCGGAATTAAATCCCCCTCCCCCGGCCACTTTAGTGGCCGTTCGGCTATTTAAAGGGCTCACTGCACGACACAAATATATGTCGTTCGGCGGCTAAGGGTTAAGCACTGGGACAACTTTATTTTTCACTTTCTCACAATGCATTTAGTCTTCTCAATGGTGCTTTCACGCAGCAAACTTATGTGTTGTCAGTGACCACAACTTGATGGAAGGACATTGTTGCTTTCCCACCTGACCGCACAGTCAAACAATCACTTCAAAAATCATTCAATTTTCTTGTAACATCAGTCTTCCAGACACAAATATACTGAAGGTAAAGTAACAAAGGTACAGTTCTCCCTGGAACAAGCCACAAAGGCCAAGAGGGGGAGTAAAGGTATAGCTGTACTCTTTCTTTAAGCTTGGTGCTAGATGGGGGTGGATGGTCAACACCATGCCTCAGCTGCTTTACCCCCAGGAAAGACCCAGTACACACTTTACAGGAGGCTGAATGGGCCCCAAGGCTGGTCTGGACAGTTGCAGAAAATCTTGCCCCCATTAGGATTTGATCCCTGGACTGTCCAGCCCGAAGTGAGTTGCTGTACTGACTACGCTGTCCTGGCCCACCAAGTATATTGAAAGTCACAAGAAACACCACTACCTTCTTCAAGAAAAATTAGAACGACAACATTTGTACTCCATCTCACAAGTAAGTTTAAAATTTTTAAGCTATTTAAGGACAAACATAAAACATTTCTTAGAGCAGTGGACATGTTGATTTACACTACACTTCATGTCTGCTCTTAATGGTGTTTGTAGTTTTTAGAATTATGTAGTTAAATACTCTTTAAGCTTTGATACTGGTGGTTCCTATATGAAATAACTAACATAGTTCTGCTGTATCATGTTACATAGTTTGTTTAAATAGACTACAACTCTACATATATGTTTACAATTGTGTCAAGTAGTTACTTCTATTTATATCTGACATAAGATCGGCACTTTTGTTATGACATGTTTTACATCCTTTGACTTGGACCAGTGAAGGATCTAACTAACCAACTAAAAGGAGCACAGTCATTCCTAAAAATCTACTAGTTCCTTAGCTAGTCAAGAAATCCCCTTCCTTTTCCATACCCAAAGGTTCAATGCAGAGCTCAAAACAGCCTGCCACTTGTTTCTGCCCCAAGTTAGCTGAATACAATCCACACCCTCCCATCCTATATCTTTAAGGTTATGTCCAAATGAAAATGCCAGGCATATCAATCTTCTCTTACAGAAAATAATGCAGGATTCAGGTAGTGTGTGGAACTTCACATATATGCCTGTCAGTGTCACCAAATGTGACAGTTAACAAATACTGCCTAACACCAATGTTATACATGGGTTCCTTAATTAATGAATTTATGCCACTTACATACTGTGATAGGTAGGATTTTCTGTTGTACCGCCTGCAAATCCAACACGAGTTCGAATAACACCATTCTGTACACCAAATAATGAATCTGGTGCCCAGAAACAGGCCATGGCAAATGTGGCCTTCTTCGTTGGAACATCGATGTCATGTAATAACGTTGGCATCATCTGTAATATATTACACCCGCTATTATAAAACATTATTGTCATAAACAATCTACCATTAAAATTAATAAACCATTATCACCCTTACACTGGAAGCTGCTGCTGATCCTCGTTGGCCCATTATGCTTAAAGGAAGACGGATAATTCTAAATATAACTCGATTTCTTATCATAACCTATACGGAACTGACGTGCAGTGTCCTGTTTCACAATCAACACACACCTACTAAGGGTCACGACACATTACAATGTATATACGAACTTGGCACATATTTCTTGCACTTACGCTAATCTAGTAACTGATCTCTTCAATGAAGTTATATAAATGCGTTATATTTCTTCCACAAATTTCTAATCTGAAACCAAATGGTTCGCACGGTAAACAAACAATAAAACAGGCACAAAAGTGTAAACAAAATAAACGGCCCAACTTTCCTGCACAGTCCCCTTGTACATCAGCTATTGTGATATCCAATGCATGATCTGAAATATGTGAAAACTTTCCCTACTTTCCCAACATAACCTACACAGCCCTACAATGCTCGTATGAGAACAGAACGTGAAAGCACATTCTACTACCTCTTCGTGGGGCGAAAGACAAATGCTCTCACACACGGTGGATAAGCCGCGGTAACAACCGCCAGTCTGCAGCAAAACATTAAAAGCAAAGAACGAGATTGCAAGTGGTGTAGTGCGTAACGTAATGCATACAGCAAGCTTTACTCTGCCGTTCTTTACTTTCAGTATCTCATTCGGTTACGCTGGAAGTACGTGAACGTAATTTCATTTACGTCCATAAGCACGCTAATGAACGCGCCAGTTTTCACAAAAATCACCCAAGCTCAACGGCATCATATGCATATCGTTTATACCGAACTTCACCCAAACTGGGCAATGAATGTTGAACGTACACGTACGGATAGAAATTAATTTACGTCCCTAGGTAGAGGTTGGCTTTCACTTCGCCGATTGTCACGAAACACACGGTCACTAAAAAATCTTTATGGGTATTCTCTGTACCGACACACGCTTTTAGCGTTAATAGGCCACCGACGGCACTGGTCTCCACCCACATGACTATTTTTATGCTCCATGAAGAAAGCATCAAAGCACTCACCTAACGACGCCTTTTCACTTGTCCTGGTTATGTAGAATCCAATGACAGGCCCCAAGAAGCATACGTAGTTCAGTGGGGACAAAGGGGCCTGAGTGCGTATACTTTGGGGACGCTGTGACGCCAAGCGCACAATGGCGTCCTGTACAAATTAAAATAAAATGCCTTATGTCGAGACCACATTCGTCTCTTTGTGACTTTGTATGAGTGACCAGGCCATTTGTCAAATTTTTATTAAATTCAGTATACTTTTTTTTTTTCAAAAAGTTGTGAAGATATTGCGAGTCTCATGCAAACGGGCTCAAGTAGTCACACTCTACTTAAGGCAGTAAATACATTTCTATCCGTATTTTCCACGTTTATTGTCCGATTTGGATGAACTTCTGCATAAGAGATCTGCATATATTCTACTGAACATACAAGGCTTGTGAACAATGGCACAGGGAAGGCTGCACTTTCCTTAGAGGCTTAAACAAAATTACATTTACATGTGTACCAAGAAACCACATGACATTTCTAATGTGAACAAAATCTTTGTGCAGTCTGTGTACTGTATCAGAGCACACAATGAGCAGTAATCTTACTTGTGTCAACATCCCAACTCAGTCTCTATCATTAAGATAATGTCTAGAATAGAAGTACAAAGAAACAAATAATAAAGCCACCACCTACCATAACTTCAAGAACATTTAGCTTTACAGTTCTGACCCTCTCCTTTTTGACTAGTTAGTAGCCAGTAACAAAGCAACACACACAACTCTCTTTTGGGTTGGCATTGATGACTGGTAGTAAAGTAATACATGTCAGTAATTTAAAGTGTTCCCTCTGCACCCCATTGTCATTCCCCCATAAACCTTAATGGTGAGCACAAGGACAACTTCTCTGTTCACTGTTAAAGCAAATTTTATTAAGCCTGCAATATATTGTGGTCCATTTGGGCTATTACCAGACAGTTCAGTACAACATACATGTAAGTGGAAGTACTGCGTGTCTTACATATACAGTTGTATACAAATGTAACATACAAATTCTATTTGGGATCGATGATTCAATGCGATTTATATTCCTGATATATGAGTCACCCTGACGATGGTTGCAGCACATTAATCCGAAACACCAGATAAGCACATTACACTACATAATAGACAAACCTGGAAGACTGCTCACAATAAACCTCATTAATGTGTCTCATATCAATTACAGAACACCGCCAATCGAAATGATTTAAACAAGCTGCAGCACCATCATGTTGTATGGTTTGAAGTACTCATTTTACTATGTCTTCTGGAATGTGAAAACATGCTGTATTGGCAGGCAAGTTCCAACACTTTAGGGGAACTTGCTACCCCCATCTTCCTGAAGAAACACTGGTATGTGTCTGTTACCGTCAATGCATCACATTGGTATGTGTCCTTTACTGACATGGCATCACCTCAGGTGACAGTACCTTCTGGTTACAATTTTGTAGATATTTTAAAATTTTTATGTTAAAAAATAGCACACAGTACAGTCTCGATATTCATAATTAATTGGGATCATTAAAATCACCACAAACATTCAAACAAAGAGCTGAGGTATGCATTTTCAGTGTACAATCATGTTTGGTCCCAAGAATGTATAAAACACCAGTAATAAAAATATAAAATAACCTCAAACAGTATAAAAGCATGTATGTTAATTTTTTTTAAGAAAATACAAACACTTTATGGAAACACAGAATACATTTAGTGTAGGAAATTTCGTTTACATACATCACAAAATCAATGAACCTCCCTTACTTCAGGACAGATGCTGACTGAACTGACAGTCAGTCCTTCCTGTCTAGCCATGTGCCAGGGATTTTATGTAAATAATCCTACTATAACAATGTTTCCCATATCCAAGGATTCAGCAGACAAGCTGTCGACCCTCATTCTCTGCAACTAGATCCCGCACAATCGTGGCAGTGATGTCATCCAAGCCAAGCTTCTTTACTTCTGCATCAAACTGGGTCAGGCCACCCTTCCCAACAACATATCCATTGAGCCTTGCAGCCAGATGAGAGCTTTTCACTTTTGGTCCAGGCTCCAAATTAATGGCCTTCAGAAGAGAAGGATGCTGCTGTAAACGGTATTTCTGGTGATAGCTGCACAAAAGCAACATCTCATTAAATCTTTAGTATCATCTTAAAATATAAACATCTGCACATATAAAAACTAATACAAGTATACACAAATGTTTACTCAAGAGAACAGCTATGACTTTGGCCATGGTGGTAGAAGGAGAAGTTTATGAGCAATAACTGAAGTATTCCAGTTAAAAATGTATTAGCTGGAGTGCAGTCCAGTTAAGAGCTACCTTTTATAGCCATGGAGATGTCTGTTCTTCACAGGACCTACATTTTAATTCTACAAGGTTAGACCCAAGATAAGAAACCTCTGCTCATGATGTCAAGGTCAAAGCTGTTCTCATCAGAAAGTACAGTACATACTCTTCAGCATCATGAAAAGTTGTCGCAGGCAAAATTTTTGTGAGAATAGGATCAGAAAACTTTTTGGCTTCCTCTTCCAGTGTTTCTTCAGCCAACTTCTTCTGCTCGTCATCATGATAGAAAATGATTGATGCATACTGCAATACACATACATATAAGTCACTAATGGCACACTTCTCTTCCTTTGTTCTTATTGCTACACATAATTACATCCCAACCAAGTCAAAGAGTTGCACCAAGAGAAACACAGCTGTTCACTGCACAATGTGTTGTCATGCAACTAGCCAGGACTGCAGTAATCTATTTTTTGTGGCTGGAATGTGCATGCATTGCCTGCACTAAATGTATCATTTATATAATAAAAAGGGTGTGTGTGTGTTTGTTTGGTGTGTGTTTGGGGTGTGTGTGTGTGGTGTGTGTTTGGGGTGTGTGTGTGTGTTTGTTTGGTGTGTGTTTGGGGTGTGTGTGTGTGTGTTTGTTTGGTGTGTGTTTGGGGTGTGTGTGTGTGTGTGTGTGTGGTGTGTGTTTGGTGTGTATTTGGTATGTGTTTGGGGTGTGTGTGTGTGTGTGTGTGTTTGGGGTGTGTATGTGTGTGTGTTTGTTTGGTGTATGTGTTTGGGAGGTGTGTGTGTGTGTGTGTTTGGTGTGTATTTGGTGTGTGTTTGGGGTGTGTGTGTGTGTGTGTGTGTGTTTGGTGTGTGTTTGGGGTGTGTGTGTGTGTGT
>Ga0131853_10013769_pt1 | contig 14827 bp, 8 predicted proteins | sample TergutLab28metaG_FD_92764 | JGI IMG/M metagenome (GOLD analysis project Ga0131853, IMG submission 92764) | Labiotermes labralis P1 segment gut microbial communities from Petit-Saut dam, French Guiana - Lab288 P1 (version 2) (version 2) | ecosystem: Host-associated > Arthropoda: Insects >... | reverse complement strand
TTTTTTTTGGGTGAGGTGGTTATGAAGGTAGGGCTGGTCCCCCTGATATAAGGGGGTGAGTTGGGTGGCCCGCCCCGCGGCCAAATACCCCCCCCCCCCCCCCCCGACGCTTTTGACTCTTCATCATTCCGTTTTCTGAACTGTAACTTGGCGCCCCGTTGGACGTCCTCTAAACGTGAAGCGCGGTGCCATTAAAGTCGAGCATTGTACTAAACCACTGCGCTTTCGCTGACTAGCCCTGTCTTTGTCCGTAGGTCAAAGGAGGGGGGGACAGCTCAACTCTGTTGGGCGCATTAAGGCTGATCGTACGAAACTGCAGTATATTGCTTCTGGTTGTAATTTTTTTGTAACTTTGAATACATGGGCAGGCGTGGCAATGTACGTAACCATAAGCGTACACAAGAAAGGATCACAGAAAATCAGAAGTAAAAATTGTGCCGGGACGCAACATTTGTAACTGAAACAGCACGCAGTAGGCCTTGATACTACTTTGTTGATAACATCAAGGAATTGCGTAATTAATGTGACTGTCTTTGACAGGTTCGCGCGTAATATTTTGTTTGGTATCTGAGAATAAAATCTGGAACTGAATCAGATCCGCATACGAACTCAAATAGCTATGGAATGTGGAATACGTGACGTTCCAATAATAATAATAATAATAATAGTAATAACAATGTAGCTATTGTGGATTTGGGCCACTTGTTGAACCGTTCTGTCCTCACACGTCTAAAAGCCTTTTTAATGGTCTCCCGTGATTTCTTCTGACTGTTGGTCTGTATTTTTTAAAAAAGTATTTTCGGTAATGCGTTACGGGACATTCTGTTTATATGTTGCAACCAGTTTCTTCTCTGGAGCTCTGTTTTGCCCCACATTGGGGTTATATTTAGTTCTTTTGCGATCTCTCTGTTCTATAAGCTGTCTACTTGTATCGTGCTGCTGTTGTCCTGTATTTCATTGGTCTTCTCAGTAACAGGCGTCGTGGTGCCGATGGACCTTAACAAGAGTTTGACGCTTTGAAATGTGAAAGAAGGCATCTCGAACAGTCAAATGATGGCCTGGAACATACCCTTTGTCGCGAATTCCGATCGTCGAGAACAGTTACTGGCAGAACGTTTAATTACTTTGACAAAACCTGTAATTATAAATTTGTTGAACGAAAGTGACATTTGAATTGCCCGCGTGCCTGACACTGTTGAGATCTAAATAATTTACTTGGAAGTTTGATCTCTTCTTTTGCATAATAGACCGTGTTTCAAAAGGACGTATAAGCCGATTGTGGTGGGGGTGAAGCATACGGGTCGTGAAGATGAGCATTCATCTCAGTCTAGTGCCAGTGTTAAGAATTTGTGCGGCTGTACGTCTACCACCTACTCCTCCCCCCCGCCCTGTGTACGTAAGGTCAGGGACAGCGTTGCTTTTACCCCGATTATCGACATATTGGAAGATGGATGGCAGAATGATGACAGTGAAAACGGATTAATAATGGCATTTCCAGAATGAGGTCTTGTGTAATTTACCCATGAACTTTATGTCGTTCCGAAATACACGTTGGAACACTTTCAGATAACTTAAAACTTATCACTGTGAATCACTGTTACGTAAAACACTCTTGCGGTGAACTGGGTGTGCATGACTGTGCCTTTAGCTCCAGGTTTTCCCACCGCAGCTGCATGATATGTCATTAGAGCGATTAACGCAATCAAAGGGAAGTATTTAAAGTTGCACACTGTGTTACGTTGGGATGTTAGAACGACATACACGAAGTGCAGACTTTGGCTTTGAACTTAAAAGAGTGTTGATTACCAGTGAGGAATCGTTATTGCCCTTGTGACACCAGTAATACCGAACAAGCTCTGTATTTGTTACACGTGTATTCGCCTTTGTCCCAGGCAGTTTGTTTCGGTGTTACCTATTTATTCAGCTGCATTCTTTAGTTATTGTCACTTTGCGTCAAGCAAGGTGTGTATGATTTTGGGATGAATGCGGTCAGAAGCGGCCGTGAACTTTTTTAGGGCACTGTCCCGGGGGCTGCGTAAAGCCTTGACTAATTCTGTTTCCTCCCCCTCCCTCCACACACGGACACATACGTCGGGGAGGAGGGGGTCGGTTCGAGACATTCTTGGACCCAGTGCGGAATAAATCTGGGGGAAAAACCTACGCCTGTGAATTATACGCAGGTTTTTTGGGTCCTCACCGAACAGTTGGGCCCCATACAGCCGCACAGATTGCGATAGTTTAAGGGGTTCTACACTATGAAAATTGGATCCTGAGCTGAGATTCGAAACGGGCCCACTGCTCTGCCGTATTGTCAGTAGCGTATGGTGGATAATCAGTACAGATAATTTGGATATTAGTATCCTTAGCGGTTGTGTTGTTCACCCCGGTTTTAGGGTAGACCCGTGTTTACCATCAAGTACAACAGTTCCGAGCTACTATGCCCAACTGTACTGCGATCATGGGACGAACGCCTTACGAGAAAGTGGGGCTGTGGAAACGTCCCATAATGAAGCTACCTTTTGTTCACTAAACACACAGAATTGATGATCATGGCATTTATGACGATGGCGGTTGTAGGACCCAGCGACACCCTACGTGTGAGATTGTGTGCTGTACGATATTTTTGATGGAAGATGCAGCTTGTGAAATATACTCTGTAAGCTGAGGTTAACGGTATTCCTTCGCAGCAAGGCCCTGTTCAGTTACGTTAGGTCAAGATTTTCTTTGCAGAATCGCCTTCATGTTTTGTGTATGTCACTGTATGGGGCATTGTTATTTGAACCTAGTATTGCTGTGTTGCGAATCGCGTGACATGCTTATTTTATGCAAGTAGGATGGATAAACGTGCTTAATTGTGGACCTAATGTTAATATTCTCTTGTTGCAGGTAGGTTTAGTGTAAAGAAGAATCCAGTAGAGCAGGATGAGTTCCCCCATAATTGTGCCCAGTCTCCCCGCAGGATATGACGTGCTGCAGCCGGCACTTGCTACCAAGGTATGTGCATTACCACACTCACTCACTCACTCACTCACTCACGTGCACTGTGGGGTAGGTGTTTCTGTGTTTGCTTGATGAGAACTGCGTGTCATACAGCCTTCTTCGCTGCAGTGACTGAGCGTACTCGATTCCTGCGCGCAAGGTCGATTCACACTCTGCTGTCATGGTACTTGGATTATATTTACCCCACGCTCTTCGGAAGCTATCCATAGGTTTCTGTCACATTTGGGTAGGAGTTGGAATTCTGTTGATTATATAGATTTCGATATTGTGGGCTACGGCCGGTTGCTTTCCTTTGTGCCATCAGACCGTAGAGTGGCAGTGAGGCGGAAGGAAATGCTTGTGGCTTAATTCGAGGCACTGCCCCAAATCTAGCTCTTAAGGACAGAGCAATATGAAGGAATGACTTGACCTCCCCTGTCCGAGATTCGAACATACTACCTACCGAACACGAAAAGCAACCGCGGCGTTCGGTAGCACCGTGTACTCGTAGTCCAATAGGTGGTTAACCCCGTTTCAGAGAAACCCGCTTCTGCCGACCTAAAAAATGCAAGCAGTAGGTTTCTTCGAATCGGCAGTAACCATGTACACTGTGTCATAACTCTCAGAGCCGCAAGGAACATTTTTTACCGCTGTGTGAACCGCAAATATATGTTGGTCTTCGTTTGGGTGAAGTTGAGAAAAGTGAATTTTAAGTGCCAAAAGGTGGCTGTGTTAGAAGTCACGTTTTCTACAGATTGCCACTCAGCCTTTAGACTGCTGAGGAACGTTGAAGTCACAGTGTGACGTATCGTTTTCCGACGAAGTTCATGAGACATATTAAGGCATAATTATCGGTACGTCTCACGCTTACAGTTGCAATTGTGTGTTTCCAGTAATAACTGTTAACAATTCTGGTGCATAACAACAGATTAGCGACATTGAATGTGTTCTATGATACATGGATTTGATTTCCTGAAACCCTTTTTTTGGATCGTGACCACCGTGCAACATGCCATTTCGTGTAAAATTAACTAGACGGTACGGAGTTCCTCTTGATAATTTAATGCTTATTTAGCCAACAAAAATAAGTTTCCCGAATTTTGCAGAACCTTCTCGTTCCTTACCGTGTTCACAAGTGTCTCCCACTGGTCTCTGTTCTGGTCCAGATGTATCCGGTTCACACCCTCCCGTCCAATTTATGTTATACTGATATTAGTATTACTGCCTAGCTAATGCGAGGGTCATCAAGGGCCTTCTTTCCCTCGGCTTTCTTGTCTTACGTTTGTCTGTATTTTCATGCGTGCCACATGCCATGTCCATCTCTACGTCCTTGATTTGATCATTATGTGAACAACTTAACTAACAGATCAGCCAACAAGCCAACTAACTCCACCAAGCAGGGTCCTTGAGAAATTAATAGTTCCTTATATTCTTTAAGAAGTGATACTTAGAATCCCGTGACGGGGGGGATTTACGGAGTTCGTTCTGGGGCGTAGACATTGAGTTCTGAATGCGTAAGCTGTCATTGCGTCCTGCCGCAGACATCGAAAGTAATTCGGCACACGCACGTCACCACTGCACCTCCTGACGTTGCCAAGGCACAGACAGTGCAGCTCCTGAGTCGTGACAACAGGTGGCCTGACTGGCCGACATTCCGGAAGCTGTGCCTGTTGAACGTGAGCGGAAGGGCATGGCCAACTGCTACACCGCGACTGTCTGTCTGGCAACACTCTGGTTCAGATGTTTAAAAATTGCCAAGAAGTGTCCCTACTGGACAGATTTGTATTTCATCTCTAAGTCTGCTAATAGCGCTTAAGTTCTCCTATAGAACACTTCTATAGCCCGGACAGTGTATGTGGCTGTACTGTCTAAATATGGCACGGGTCTCACAATTGTACTGATTACTGATTGTATTGATAGTGTAAGGAGTACTAGGGAATGGTCTTTTTGTTCCGAAATTCTGATACTGCTGCTGTGATGTTACTGTGTCGTGCAGTAAATATACGAACTGTTTTGACATTCTGTCTGTGCTTTGCCCTTTCTTTAACCTTTTAAAGCTTACTGGTTACGTGATGCACCAACAAGTTTAACATTCAAGAACTGCACGCTCTGCCCACACTGTATTTATGTGTTTTGTATTTATCTGAGAACAAACAACGACTTGTGCAACTTACATCATAAACTGATTGGTTTTTATAACAGGGATGAAAAGTGTTTACTGCGTGGCAGGAACTGGGGCTTTAAATTAAGCAGTCTGCGCTGCGTCTTTGAAAGGTTAATTACCTACGCAGATCGTATAGCATTATTCACATTCACCAGGACCGTATGCGGTGTCTCGATTATACAGAACAAAATAATGCAGGCCGCGTGCGTGGTCTGAAGTCTCGTGGCGCAGTGGCAGAGTATGCATGATCTGATTGCATGGCAGTTGAATGTTGTTACGCAGCAGGTTTCTGCGTACTTAACTTTGAAACTCACCTTTCAGTCCTAGGGAACAACACAATGGGTGTATCAGAACAAGTGCTGAACAGCGTACATTGGCAGAGAAAAATGGGGATGGGCGGGTGACGTAATGTGTACGGGGAATGAGGAAAGTTTGCGTTACGAAACGAAACGGAAAGGAAGACGGCTACGTAGAATAGTAAAATGGGTCTTTGTCGGAGAAGTGTGTCAAGGGGGGAAATGGATTGAAGTGGCTGTGGGTAATGCCAAGTATTGGACTGCTGCAACCTCCTCCACTTTCTCGAAGGGGCAGATTTCTTCATCCTCCGAGTAAGTGTAAAATTTTCCAAACGTTCCTGCGTCTTGCAAATGTGTGTGTGTGTATATGTATGTGTGTATTTATTTATCTATATATGTATATGTTGTGTGTGTCTGTGTTACGTATCTATATATCTATATCTATGTGTGTGTGTAGATCCCAGTTCGTCCACCACCCTTGTGCTGTTATCTTCCTACCCCTCGCGTAGGTTAGATGCCCGTATTAAATAATCGGAATGCACGGCACATGGTTTGAAGGCGTCACTGTCTGTTCCAAAGCCACTCGATGGATGGGAACTGCTTACAGCAACGAGGTGGTTGTATGCTGTAGCCGGCAGCATCACGTTACATTTTGCTCAAAGCTACCAGGAGCGTGTCACGTTACTTAACATTGGTTTAACAAAATCCGCTGAACTGTTAGCTGAAGCGCTGTGTGCGGTAATGGGCACGTCGGTGCACTTGACTGACTGTTCGATAGGTTTCTGGTTGCGCAGAAAAATGTGTATTTCTTGATTAAACAGAAGTTGAAATATTAGCTTTGCGTTTAAAACTGCTTTGGCTGGAGAGGGGGGGGGGGATAGGTGGGGTACAGGTCCAGGTTAAGAGCCAGTTGACCCTGGGATATGCGAATCATCGTGTAACAAACCTTACTTCGCGGGCCAAACAAGAATCTCAGTATTTTGGCATTTTGTAGCCATGTTGCACATTTGGATGTAATCCGTGTCGGATCCAGATCTCGGGAGTGCCGAATTCACATCGGTTATCCCTGTAAGTCATTCATATTTATTGTGTCGGCAGTTGTGACGTTCTTCTGCGTGGAAGAGGAGAAAGGAAATAGTGCGGTGGGGGAAATTTTTACGTGCATTGACACTGGTCGTGTAGTGAGAGTGCAACATAACCGCTACGAGTCGATTTTCTGAACACAACGCCAAGCAAACTGTCTGATCGTTACTTCTCTGCCCCTTCATCCAACCAAGTGGACTCGTCCGTCTGCGTGACTCCGCCCAAACGAACGGAAGTGCACGCCACGACTTGTTGCTGGAGGTTTGTGCGGTGAATACCAAGATCCCACCGGGGCGCCTTAAGCTGTGCTTTCCATCTGCTGGCCAATACCACGAACATTCGTAGAGGAAACAGGACAGGCAGTGTGCGTGTAACTTAACAATGAGGCGCGTTCACGTTACCGTTGGTGCCGTAGAAAATAATGTGTTAATATTCTGAGTGTGCATCTGTAGCCTTAGTTATCCAGCATGCAAAGCGCATGAGCCGTATTATATTGTCACCTGTGGCCTGTCTGCTGTACCATATTTTTCCACATTAACTCATAAAAGGCAAGGTTTTGGGGAAAAAAATACTGAACATAAAATGTGTTTTGATTTTCTTTTCACGTTTTGTCTGAAAGATTTCTCATTCTAAGAACAATTCGGCGAGATTCTGTCATAAATGTATACAGGTCTCCATTGAAAGTTCAACAGCAAATCGTTACTTTTGTCGGATTTTAATGAAAATTGAATTTTCTCGACAGATGTTCTAAAGATACTAAAACATGAAATTTCTTGGAAAACCGTCAAGTGGGAGCCAAGTTGTTCCATGCGGACTGCCAGAAGGACAGACTTGGCGAATCTAATAGTCGCTTTTCGGAATTTTGCGAATGCGCCTGAAAAAGGAATAATGTCCATTTGTTGCTGAGATGTGGATTGAGTGTCTTCTTGTAAGCTTGGAGGTGGTAATTATACAGGGTGTTCACGGTGGAGGTATTTGCTTGAGGTACGTTAAGAAACTAAACTATCGAGTTACGAACTTAATGGCTCGTTAAGTAGGCTTTAGTCATATTAACTGTGAAGTAGAAGGTGTCTCATTTCTTCAGCTTGTAAGACAGTTTGCAGTACATGTAGGCTTACCGTGTTGACGTGAACCCACCGTCGTCTAAGTGATGTACGTGTACGAAATACAGCGTTTTATTAGTCAGTTTGAAATGTAATAATCCAGTTCCTGTCTCACAGAGAACACACACTGTGCCTATTATAAAGACAAACCGGCAGGTGTTGTTTAGGGAAATAATCAGCAGTATGTCGTGAAAAACATACGGAACAAACTGTTTGGCAAATTTCAGTGCCTCTTCATAATACGGCTGATGGTGTGCATAATTACCGCTGGGTCTGAAACGTTTAACTCTTGTCCTGAGCCTTCGTGAATTACATTCGTACAGTTCAACTGTTCATTAGGACCCGTTCCTGGACGCCAGGGTATTCCAAGCACTGTCCTTGTGTGAGGGGGTTCCACCGAATATTTTATGCGATACTTTGCGGTTCTTTTGTGTGGCGGTCTGTCTTACGTGATGTGGGACTACGTGTTAGAACGTAGCATTTAAGATGTAAACGATCTCGCAATAGACGACCGGGGTGGCGTAAGCAGTGTAGCGACTCGCTACGGACTGGACGGTCCGAAGTTCGAACCCCTCTGGAGGCGAGATTATCTGGACCAATCCCGACCGTCCCAGAGGCACACCTAGCCTCTCGTTCGGATGGTGCCGGGTCTCTTGCGGGGGTAAAAGTGCCGGGGCGTTGCGCTGACCACCAACTAGCGCCGAGGACGCGTGTAGGTAGACAGCTATACCAGTACCTCCCTTCAGTGTCTTTGCATGTAACGGAGCTGCTATCATCTTTTCCGCTGGAAACTTCGTGTAGCAGAGCCGTTGTCGGAAAGCTGATAGTTTCAACAGTTTACACCTTACGGAGCCCTTGTTTGTGAGAGACCGCCGTTGCTTCGTGTCCTTGTGCAGATGCCTCAAGGCACACTATCGCTCACTATTCCTTTCAGATCAATTTTGGTATTATTCTGCCATATGTGTGTGCAGATCACGATTTAATAGTCCAAAATTCTGTGGTGACTCCTGTTTAGATGTCCAGTAATTACCTTGAAATTAATTTCCTACATAATTACACCTGTTGTTGAGTAGGCGTGTTGATACCATTGGTCTGCTTTCTGATGCATGCGAAGTAAAAAGAGCGTTCGAGGTTGGAGAGTCGAGAGAGTTCTGTTTAAACGCCAATTACATTTTCATAATTGAGTTTTCTCCTTGCGGGTCTTGAGTTGTTTTATATTATACGAAGAGGGCTTAGGGCCACGGTTTAGAATTTTTCTTATTAAATAAACGGAGAAATTTTTTTGTAGGAGACGAACAAGTAGCTGGTTAGGTATCATCTTCATGACGAGATATAGGTCCATACTTGTTCAAGAGCACATCATTTGGGCACACAGATTGTTGGGGTGATTGCCTGCGTGTTATGCTGTTCCGGTAGCTTGCAAGCTAGTAAGGTGGGTGTGTATGTTGCTGTAGGCACGGGCTTTAGTTTTGTGTCATATGGACTAATACCTTTAGACATTGACGCAGTTATTGACCTATTTTATGTTTTCGAAGTCCAGACTTCGCCGCCATATGATTTTCAACACTTAACATTCCCCTCATGTATGGGTGGGTGGAGTAGCTTCACTGCGTAATTGACGCCTAGGGGCTTGAGCTGTGGACACCCCCTGAACAGAGTCATTGCCATGGCTAGTTTAGAGAGCCGTGTGGCGGTGTCGCTTTCGTGCATGTGCATAGTTACATATTTTCTGATTGAGCTTTATGGAAGCTTAGTTGCGTGATCATCAGTCTACAGTTTCTTATGTAATATACCTACTTAGATGAAAACATGTAACTGAAAACAGGCGTCGGAATTGGGGAATATATCGGTCTAAAAAGGAAGAAGTGAAAGGAAACTGGTGGCAGTGGCGTGATGTTTGTCTTCATTCTTTGTGCTCGTCGCGGGGTGTTATTGGGGTGAGCAAAGCGTTGAGGATGAGATGGTCGGTGCAAGTGGGATGCCCGTGCATGATGGGAAATACATCATGGGCGGAAAACCTAAAGAACCTCGGAAGAGGTGGTTGGATAATATTAAAATGGAACTGAATAACATACGCTCTGAGAGTGTGGTCTGAGTAAACTGAACCAGGCACTGCACTTTCGTTTCCCAAAAACTTCGGTGAATTTCTTGAATAGCCGATAGATATTTTTTTTTTTAAAAGACTGTTTTCGTTGTGGTTGGTTAAGTTAGGCATCGTCTTTGCAGAAAGTGTTCCATTCGTGCGTGTGTGTGTGTGACACTGCTGCATTAAACTGCCCGCCGGTATTCTGTATTATAAATCGCAGGTAGTTTGGTATGTATTAGTAAAAGGACGTGGAACCACTTAGTGAAGGATGAGAGTGGGTCGGCCAGAGTCAGATTACGTTAAATAGAGGCGTTGTCGCCAGCATGGTATGCAGCGGCGGTGTGTGCTGAATGTAGCCTGGGAAGGACTGCTTATGCAAGGACGGAACGAATTATGCTGTTGGGCGAATAAATATGGGAGAGTTTTACGTATATCCGTAAATCAGTTCTGTTCACAGTGGCGAGGGATTTTTCAAGATTTGTCAATTCGATGTGATTGCAGTCTGACGGACATTGAGATAAAAACGATAAAGATATAAAGATAAAGATTTAGAAAACGGTTTGAGTATGAATGATTTTTCGAGTCGCACAAATTCGGTTTTTGTTTTAGTGTGAAGAAGTTTTCAAGATCTACAAATCTGACATCATTTAAGTCTGCAGGTTCTGCTAGGTTCACACTGAAAGGAACTGAACACCTATAGGTGGCCGTCTCGTGCATGAGACGGCCACCTATAGGTGTGATGATACCAGAGGCTGTGTAATGCAATTTTGACCTCCTGATAATGAGCGCATGTGCTCGAAACATGTAGAGGCATGAAATAAAACTTATTGTGAAACAAATTTTGTGCATCAGGTTGTTTAAATACTGAGATAAATATACTGAGATGCACGGTCAGCGAAACGTCAAAATTAGATAAGGCAGTTTTGTGAGAGGAACCTAAATTAAGCCACGCCCTCTTCTTTTTTAAAATTTATCACTCATAATTATTGGCCAGTCTGTAGTATTACAGTTGCAGATGTGTTATTACAAACATAAGTCGGCCACGTCTTCCCACTGCAGCATTATTCCAAAGGATCACTTCCCGAGAGGTTTCCCTCACCAGTATTTTGCGCTTTTTCCCTCCAGCTAATCTGTAAGTACAGCCTTCCTCAATCACCTTGGTCTGACATAACACAATTTTATATGGTGTGTGTTCTGGAGGGACCGGGTTCCAAGGTCGATCCGGACAAGTTTTCGCGTGTTCTATTAGCACGTCCGTGCCACGTCCGCCTCATTCTCCTTTCCATCGCTTCTGCTGGCATCGTCTCTTATGGTGAGCTGTATACGATACATGCAATTTGTGCGTCGTGACATAACCATTAACATGTGCCATAATACCAGGCCTGTATTTCGTTCACATGGTTAGAGTTTATCCAGACACGGCAAAGCGTCATGGTGAGAAGTGGAGAACCTAGTTCACAGTAAAGTGCTGGCGAAATTTGGAGCACCATTTATAAAGTGACAAAGGGAACACAGTATTTAATAACTGCGCTTGTGTTTGCGTGCTGCATTAGGCGTTTTTGCATTGTTGCGAAAAGAAGCGATGAGCTTCGCCATGTCCGGCCATTCGTTTCTCTACCTCTTTGTTCACACGTGTCAACGCTGCTCCTAGTGGACGCATTCACGTAAAATTTGATATTTGAGGGCCTTCACAAAAATCTGCCGAGAACCTCCAGATTTTGTTGAAATGGGGAGAAAATATCTCACACGAAGACCTAAGCACGTTTTGTTGTTGATAGCGACATTAAATGGTATCAGGCTGTTGGGGTAGTCGAGGTGGTATAACTTTAATGCGAACGCGCCTCAGTATTAAGTTATACGTACATTGCCAAACTTGTTATTTTACTGATCTGTTGACTGTCGTTCTTTTGATGTTACAAACAAAAATGCGCTTTTGAGAACTTCTTGCATGTCCATTACTAGCCCGTTGGTAATATTGAGCGGAGTACTGGCGAGCTATATAAAACCAGAACTTATTGGTACCGGTTAAATGTATTTTCCACAGCACTTTGTTTTCAGACACCTGCATTTTATGTTGTATTTTAAAAACAACGCTCCATTGAATATAATTGACTCGTAATTTTCAGTGCAGAGTGACACAGCAGTGCGGGTTCATTCTCCGCGTATGGCGGATGGTGGCTCTATTTGTTATGTTACCGTTGATTTATGAACGTTCTGTTCAACATGCCACCGGACATGTGGGCAAAGAGTTACATAATTGTATTCAGTCATCTGTGGATTTCATTAGGGATGGATAGTGAGGTCATTGTCATTGTGTGGGTATCAGCACGTTAAACTTCAGGTTACATATGCCACTACTGGACTGCAGAATGCGTACATGCAACGAGGGACACACCAGGTGTTTATATTTGCACTTAGAGGTCTGTAATTTTGGGTCCGCATGGAAATTGGTGCTTTGCTTGGCTTCAGCCGGCGCGTGGGTGGACTAATTCATTGTGAGGTCAGGTAGTAGAATGCTAGCCAACAGTTATAACTCATAACAGACAAGCAGTTTAAGTTACTACTACTAATATGGCAACATAGATGATGATGGTGATTGGCTTGTCGTGTATGTGTACTAGAGGGTAAAGGTAAAGCAATCCCTTTAGGGGCCTGGACAGGCCCTGATGATTCCAGGAGGTTGAGGCTCCCAGATTGGAAGACAGTCTGCACATGAAGATAGAAAAGTTGCCAGCCCTACGCATCGCCACCTTTACCCCCAGCAAATATACCAGGTGCACATTTCTGTTAGAGGCTGAGTCGATCCCAGGGCCATAGTGCGGCCGGAAGGATTATGGCACCATCGGGAATCGAACTTACGACCTTCCGGTTTGTAGCGCAGTGCCTCACCCAACTGCGTCACCGCGTACAGACTAGAGGGGTAATAAACACAAACGGACTTAGGAAGCTAAGTCAGTCTGCTTAATAAAGCACCACGCCTTCAAAATATATGGCGAAGTGGAGGCATAGCTCCACGTTTTCATAACCTCGAAACTGGATGAACTGGAGGGTGGTGAGTGGTCAAAACTTCACGCCTATGCCGCTTTTCCCCGGCGGTATAGAATCCTCGGTACCAGTTATTTAAGTGGTTGCTTGAACCCCAGAGCCGGTTTGTACACCGGAGAATGGAGTAATTTGTTGTCCCTGTGGGGAATTGAGTTTTGGTTTGTTGTCACTATTGCCGATCGAAGTGTTCTGGCTGTTTGAAGGTGAGTAGTACTCGGATGGCATGCAGACGGTGCAGAGCAGCAGATGCAGGCCATAGAATATAGTCTGCAGTAGGTGGTTTGTACCAGTAGAATAAAATGTGGCGATATACATCAGTACCAGACACGTGGGTTAATAAGTGAAATGTAGATGTATTGCAAAATATCGGTCATGGAGCAATAATAAGCCATTCAGGGATGCAACCCCCCCACACCCTTCCCGGGCAGGAAAAGTGGCTGAGGAAGGCACTTCCACGAATCCACGTGATTGTGCTCGAGTCCCGTTACGTGGCTGTCAGCGTTGCGAGGAACGCAAGGGGCGCTGATGTTTGATGTTTTGTGGACACGCATGCATCTTTTAGTGTGGTGATTGTGTTGCCACCACTGCTGTGCCAGTCGATAAATGGGCAGTATGTTGCTACAGAAATTGGGTTCTGTGAAAAGTTAGGTTGTAGCAGTGTTTGCATTTCATTTGCAGAGTCCACGCGTTTCGATGTTGCTAGTTGTTAGTTTCTCAACAGCAGGCGTGTGAAATACACGACCAGCGATTTGGGTATGGCTGTTATAGGGAAACTGTTTTGTTGCTTGTACTTGGAATTGTATGAGAAATGTACATAACTAGCATGTAACGTAAGCCGTAACTTGGAGGATACGTTGAGGAGAGACTTCTCGTTGTGATGAAGAAAGAATCAAAGGGTACAGCCCGACAACTGCAGCCGAGTTTTATGTTGTCATTTTCTGTATGATTATAAAATTATAGTTACAGGACGCTGCCCCACGTGGCCGAACAACATATTACGGAATCGTTATTTTCACCGGAAGTACTAAACATTTAAACTTTTAACTGTCTAATTTTGACATCTATTTTTTTATGCTTTATGTGGGGTACGCGGTCGCGCAGTTGGTTGAGGCACTGCGCTGCAAGCCGGAAGGTCGCGGTTCGATTCCTGATAAGAGTCATTGGAATCTTTCAGCCCTTCCCCATTATGACCCTGGGGTTGACTCAGCTTTTAACAGATATGATTGCCAGGTATATTTCCTGGAGGTAAAGGAGGTTGGTTCGTAGGGCTGACAACCTTACCACCTTTATGTGCTGATTGTCTTGAAATCTGGGAGCCTCAACCTCCTGGAACCTCAGGGCTTGTCCAGGCCTACAATGGGATTGCTTTACCTTTTTTTAATTTTTTTTAACCTGTGTTCTGTCCAAACGTTTTAATGAATTCGTCTTGTCTTTCGACAAATGTAAAGTTAAGTTCTCAACAAGGCCTGTATATACTGACATGAGCAGTGGTTTAATGTAATTTACATAATCTTGGCACTCTTTGCTTCATGACGGCATTTTTTCCCGTAAGCCTTAACACGTTGCGTTAAAGTTATATAATAATGTAACACAGGGCTTAGCTGTGACTGACGGCCTTTATTCCATTACGCTGTGTAGCTTGCAGGAGTAGTTATCTTGCCTGAACGCAGTAATTTGTGGGCATTGTTAACTCTGTCCTGGGCTTTAGTAGAATTGTATTTTAAACTATACAATTTGTTTATTCGGCAACTTATTGTGTTATTGCTTTCCATTTTATAAGTTTAAAGAAAAGTAAATGATCAGTGTTAGTACCGTGGGACCTGCTTCGCCAGATTCTCCATTCATTTTTTAAATTATCCGTGTTCCCTGCAGTAAGGTATGTATGTATGTATGTATATATATATATATATATATATATATATATATATATATATATACACACACACACACAGGGTGTCCCAGGAGGAAAGGACCTAACTTCGGGAAAGTGTTCCTTAGGTCAAACTATACCGATATAACCCAAAACACCTATATCCAAAGTTCAATGGTTACGGAGATATTGGCCAGAGAA
>Ga0131853_10013768_pt1 | contig 14828 bp, 9 predicted proteins | sample TergutLab28metaG_FD_92764 | JGI IMG/M metagenome (GOLD analysis project Ga0131853, IMG submission 92764) | Labiotermes labralis P1 segment gut microbial communities from Petit-Saut dam, French Guiana - Lab288 P1 (version 2) (version 2) | ecosystem: Host-associated > Arthropoda: Insects >... | reverse complement strand
GTAACGAGAAGTTTAAAGAAAAATTTGGAAACTATACCAGGAAAACATTCGATAGATTCACTACAAAAGACAGCTATACTTGGAACATCACACATAATACGGAAAGTACTGCAGTGTGAAGCTAGAAGCCTGAGCGGTGGGGATCACCGCTGGTTCAAGAGAAGTACCAGGAAGAAAAGCCTGTGACAGGAGACATGCATATTGTATAATAATAATAATAATAATACGAGTATCCAAATTATACAAATAACCGACAAAATGCATTGTAAGCTTTACGATTTATTTTATTTACTATATTCTCACTAACATGTTTCGGCCGCTACTGCGACCATCTTCAGGGTGATATTATTACAAGAATACAAGGATGTACATGTGGTCAGCTGTGTCGCCGTCACTCTATAACAATTAAAAATTATTATAATTTCAGTTACAATTACATAAGTGCTAAAAATATAGGTTAAAAATGGGTAATGATTAAAATCCTGGAGGTTAAAATTGTAGGGCATGTACGGAGTATTGCTTGATGTGGTAAGTTTTAATCCAGCGTGTAAGTGTGGACGGTGTTGTATATTGGTTGGAACTAGTCGCAGGTGATGTGTGGACGGTGTGGTATATTGGTTGGAGGTGATGTGTGGACGGTGTTGTGTATTGGTTGGAACTAGTCGCAGGTGATGTGTGGACGGTGTGGTATATTGGTTGGAGGTGTTGTGTGGACGGTGTTGTGTATTGGTTGGAACTAGTCGCAGGTGATGTGTGGACGGTGTGGTATATTGATTGGAGGTGTTGTGTGGACGGTGTTGTGTATTGGTTGGAACTAGTCGCAGGTGATGTGTGGACGGTGTGGTATATTGATTGGAGGTGATGTGTGGACGGTTTGGTATATTGGTTGGAGGTGATGTGTGGACGGTGTTGTATATTGGTTGGAGGTGTTGTGTGGGCGGTGTGGTATATTGGTTGGAGGTGTTGTGTGGGCGGTGTGGTATATTGGTTGAAACAAACACATCATACACAATGACGTGTATTTTGTTGTTTATTTATATATTACGGACCTGATTAATGCACAGAAGATGGAACGTGTTAATTAGTAGTAGCAGTAGTAGTAGTAGTAGTAGTAGTAGTAGTAGTAGTAGTAGGAGCAGTAGTAGTAATACCAGTATGTTGAAATGTTCGTTAGTAGCCTGATGACAAATTTTCAAATACGATGAAGGCTTTCAACTTAGTATTTTGCCCAGCGGTAACTGCTGTCACTGCGGCAACTTTTTATGTTGTGCCGCCACAGGGAATAAGCTGGCTGGGTTATATTGGGAAATTCCAAAGTTTCATTACTAACGTTTCAGACCCAACACAATTTTACCCAGGGAAATCCAGAAAAAATATGTTCAAATTATCTAAAGCACTCGTTTCGCTCTGTTTTCTCTTAAAATAAACTAAAATGTAATGAACGTTCTTATTTCTAACAGCAAATTTATGAATATGTGGCCACGTTGACATAACACGATGGGCAGCTCAGTTCCACTGTATATAATTTTACGATTCATCTCCGATGTGTTATGGACAACAATACCACAGTAAACACGGTCAATGACAACAATTGCGTATCCCGACGTTATTTCGACATGTTGCAGCCTGACAGACCATCAGCGGGTTGACCAACACTGTAACAGTTGGTACACAGATATAAAAAAAAACAGATCGCAGCACCAACCACACCCAAATCCACCGGTACAAACATTTCAGAAGAAAAGCACACAGTTGTAATGTTAGTTGCGATCTCCATTTCCGTATAACGGTGTGCATATTCGTACTTTCTCGGTCAACCTGACAGTGGCCAATCAGGCCGAAACACATAGTTCAATTAAAGTTGGAATAAACAATTGTTGTGTTTGACTGAATTTTCTGTGAATTTTATTAACTGGTCCTTTCCTTATCTGCAGAGCAAAGCAAGCGTTAATTTGATCTTCTAGGCCGCTGAAATAATAAAATTCCTTCATGAGTTTGGCTGCTGCAGGCAATTTTGTGTTATATAAGTAAGTCAATTTATATATGTAATGTACCTAAGATAACTTGTGTGGGGACGTTTGTAGTTCAAACTGCAGTCTAAAATACTAAAAATGCAGTAAAATAAACGGAAATATAACAAGGAATTTTGGAAAAAGAGGCAACGTATCTATCTAAAGTTGTGGCTACATATTGCGAGATTCATGCTTATATTTGGTAGAAGGAACCAGGGGAGACCATTAGAAAGGCGTGCGAGACTGGTGGCCCAACTCCATTTTAACTATATGGACGGTGCGTATATTTGGTACCTAAACATGCGTTTTGAGGAAGGAAGATTGACAGAGGAGATTCCTCGTACTACTGGCAGCAGTTACATGAAAATGGTGAATACCTAATCAGACAATGAGAAACGCGTTGTGACGTAGCCGACTGAAATAATGGATTACGTTAAAAATAAAGAGGGAGTAATTGGATAAGGTAAAATTGCTAGAGCATCTTGCTATGACAGATGACAGACGGAATGGCGCAGTCGGTGTCGTGACTAGGTTACGGTTTTCACGACACAGGAAATGTGCTTTTTTCATTCCTGTCGAGGCAACACATTTTTCTTCAAAACTTTCAGCCTGGTTCTGACAATCATTTCATCTCCTAATGAATGGACAAGGAGATTCTGCCTGCGAGGAAAGCTGTCCGGGCATGAGGCTTACCGTACGTGTTCATATAGCGTCGCCGTTAAACAGTGGTACAGCTATAACTGCTCCTTCATATGCATTCATAGCGGGAAGAGGGCCAGTTTTATTTTACCGTTTATTTTACTTCGGGAAAGGTTTGTGTAAAAAGGCCCCAATTTCGGAACAAGATCTGCTGGCCCTAATTTTGGTTAGGAGTAACAACAATAAACCCGTTACACTATTCTTAATTTAGCTGTTACTTGTTTAAACACGTTGTGTCAGCTGTTGGTGTTAGACTTTATTGCACAGTAAAGGATTATCGGCAGACTCGGAAAAGCTTAATTTATTACCGACTCTTTAAGTCATAGTCACGAGAAGAAAGATGAAAACTGGCAAAACACTGATATAAAATGAAACATCGGTCTATGAGTGGCGAGGCACGTAGAAGATGGAAGAGTAGCACAATTTTCTGTGCTAATTTTACATATTTCACGATGTGTGCAACGCATATTAGTAAGGCTGTGCCAAGTAAAAATTAAGAAGAAAAATAATTATCATTCATTTCTTCATTGGTTTACTTTAAAAACGCGTCAGTAATTAAGACCGCATGCATTTGAATAAGGCGAAGTAACTGTAATAAATTCGAACGATCCTTACCCAAATATGGTACTAACCCAGCTTGATTCCAGGAGACGGAGGAAAACTACAATATACCTCAGTCATGTCCTAACCGATATACGTAAGAAAAGAAGCATCCTTCGAAAATGAGTAATAAAACAGAGTTATAATCATTACGATCCAAGTAATTTAATTTAATTTTCTAACAACTTCTGGTCCTTCACTTGTACTAAAATCACAAATATTTACATTTAAACTTGTGAAAAGCATAAAAAAAAATAATTGCGGTATAAACATGTAGACCGTTCGTGAAACTGAAAACGCTCTTTCGTCTCTAACAAATCACAACCGCTTCAGTTTATATGACGAATGCATTATTTTGTTTATACAAAGAAGCACAAATTAAAAATTTATCTGAAAGTTATGCCGTGCTAAAAACTCTGTAATAGCTACTCATACTACTTCACAATTCCATTTACTTCAAATGCATTAAATCAATTATACAAAATATTGAATGAAATGGGTAAGTAAAACGTGAGGAAAATATAATCATGGAAATTAATGTACATAATCCCTTGAAGGTGGAAAGGTCTGTAACGGTCATGCGCAGTGTCGGTCACCAGCTGATAACAAACAGGTAACACCGACAGCGGAATACAGAAGGCAGCATTCAGTTCCACTACCCTTGCTGCTGTGTTGTATAATTAAAGATTACTCTAAGCAAAATGGTCATTGTGGCAAGAAAATTCTTGCATAATGTCAGAAGTGAAGTAAAGAACTGCTCTTATCAAGTCAGGAGGGGCTGGAATTGTCATTTAAAAGAACATTCTAATGTTTGTTTTGTAGAAGAATATTCAGGACTGTGCCTTACAAAATCATGTTATAGTAAGTCACATTTTTATATTGAAGAGAAAAGTACTTAATGAAAACAGAAATACTGAAATCTGCGGTTAGGATGTTTTGTGTACAAAACAAATTCTCATGAAACTGCCGAATACACAAAGATCAAGAAAGAACAATAAATACACGCGGAGGCACGAGAATTAGGCGGAAAGACCGCACATAATAAAGCCAAATCTTCTTTTAACACACCGATCGAAAAGTTTTATTGCATTAAGCACTTCCTCCACACTACGCATGTATCTCTGTGCAATATTCTTATTTGTTAATTTCCAAATGTTCCGTCATTTGCAGTAGGCCAGAAAATAATTGAATCCTTCCTGGTATGCCAGCACACAGTCAGCACTGTGATGTGCTCTTAGTTACGTAGTGTGCATTGTGTCTGTTGCTGGTCCACTCTGAGCCTGTCTCTTTTCCGAATAAACGCTGTCGCAAAAGCTTATGGGAGCTTATGTATAGCAAAAAATGTAACTTCCACACACAAAACCACGGAGCTGTGGAAGATCCGCGTAAAACAAGAGTAAAGAATGTCTGTCCTTTAACCATTAACCTAGGTAGGAGACGCAATGTATGAATTGGCGATGTTAAAAAAATTTTATGAATAAGAACGAGCACCGATTATTAATAAATACATTTAAAATGCACTGAAATCTTAAAAACTAACTCTATTGTAGAACACAGGAACATGCGGATGTAGAAATATTCGATTCGAGCAATTTTTATTCTTAGGAATATTTTCTATAGACAAGAAGCTGTCAGGGCACACAGGACTCCCGCACCGGTCTAAGTTGGCAGTGTTTTGCTGCGTCTCGACAGTATCGCTCATGCACACAGCCCATACTAGGTCTCAGACTAACTGCAGAGTTTTTTTCCTTCACCCCCAAACAGATGTCCTGAATATCACGCTGTGAAGCAGGTATTTGTTGCTACAAACAGGTACCACTGCATTTGTAAAATTCTCCCAACATTAATTGGACAGGCCGATAATTATGACAAAGTAACTATTGCACACCAAACATGTTCATTAATAATTAGCACTCCAGCCTCTTAATCGGAGGTTCCGGGTTCAAGTTTGGCCAAGACCGATAATCTGAGATGTCGTGGTTTTTGTCGATAACAGGCGCAGTACTTAAACGTTCAACACAAACGCCGCCTTTCATATTCTTCACACTTTATAAGCCGCAGTTACCCTACCGTTCGACACATTATGACCAACACAGAAGAATATGCTTGTTAAATATACCAACAATCGATCCATCACACATTACAAAATTGCTCTCCAATGTTGATGTTCTTAAAACTAGCATCAACACGTTTTTCGAAGAAGGAGTGTAACCTGAAACAGAAGCAGTTCTATAACTCACCTGGCGTCTTCGACTGCACACCGTCTCACACGGCGTCTCCTGTTGGACCGGTCCGTTCCACACCGACAGTCGCAGTACATGACGCACAGTACTACCGAAGTTGCCAAGGTCACGGTGAAGGGCACAGCAAAGTAGTGGATAATAATTTGCACTTGTTCCTCCCTGTCGTATTGGATAAGGACCACAGTTCGGTTCTCGCGAGAATAATAACAGGGAAATTCTGCATTCTCTTTGCCGTACTTCGTTGTAAAGTTCTCGCAGTCGACGTCTGGAGGATAACCGCAACCTTTGATGTTCACTAGAAGAACCGCTTCTTCGGTGAAGTTCTCTGCTGTGGATGGCGTCACTGCTGACGTTGTAGTCGGGGTGGAGGAAGACAAGGAGACGGTTGAGGAGGAGTTAGCATCGCCGTCAGTGTCTTGTAAGAACGTTAAATTCTTGGCGTAGTACGGTGCTGTTGAGTACGTAACGTGGACATGAGTACATTTGTACATGTCACTTGTACAGCCTTCCCTACAAGAACTCCATGTGCAATTGAAAATGCCCCAGAGAACTTCTCGCCTGGTTGTCACACACTTCACAGGTTCCGAGACAAAGTCTGCTGCCAAAGTGGATATAGCAGGATCCACATACAACGGCACAAGGAAGAGCAAGGCAGACCCTCCTCCCACTGCAGTCATGGCTAGGAACGACGTTGTGTAGAACCACATTCTCTCCCGACATGTCTTTTTGGGCTTCTTCTTCTTCTTCGGTTGAGTGAGTTCGAGGAGTCTCCGTTTCCTGAGTTCCTGTTGTTGGTCCAGGAGCAGCTCCGAGCTGCTGCTCCTCATGGTCTTATCTGCCAAAGAAATTCACGCTTCAGCCGCACTGACGTTCGTCTTTATGCTAGTCAACGTGTCTTCGACGCCACGTCAAGTAAAACGCAGCTCACACCTGACATGTTTCCTCAGCGAGCAGTATGACACAGAAGTACTCTGTTGCTTTAGAGTACTTGCAGAAATGAGACAACGATATTAGTTAGTGAAACATACATTTGTCGCCGTGAGGACTGAGCAACATTATTCATGGCCAGACAATTTAGTCTTAAATTGCTTTGATAACAAAATATGAACTGCTTTGAGGCTAATAATGGAGGCCTTCCCGGTTTGGTCTGCTATATGCAGAAACTGCGAGGCGATCTCTGTGCTTGACTATAACAAATTGTGAGGGAATATTAACAAATTTTTAAAAGTATGTATGTGCTCTCACTCCTCAAGTGTGCCCTCAGGCGAAATTAAAAATGTAAATCTCTTGAAGTAAATAAGCAGTAATGCACCAAAATACATATTTATTATTTTTGGGAAGTGCTGATAAATTGCAGAAACTATTCCAGTGTTCTGTGTTGGAAGTGATAAAGATTTAGCTGACAATGTTTGAAGTGTTGTCATAAGGAATGAAATTATTCTGAATTTGTTGGAATCCACTATAAGGTAGGTTCTACTAGAACCAGGCACCGAAAGTAAAGAGCGTGCCTTAGAAAATGTTAAAGTATGTTGTCACGAGAAATAGAATAATGTTAAATAGAAAACCAATGACAGTAATTATCACAAACGCCGCTGAAGGAGGCACTTCCGGTAGCATGTTTGTCACTCAGCTGTGATGGAAGGTGATGGTAAAATGTCCACACATGATGAGATTAATTTACTGCGTTGTGTTTACTTTTAAGCACTTTAGGTCACATCCACACAAAACTAAATTTGTTGACCATTAATACATTGAATTATTTTTGTTTCGTGACGGAAACAAAATTACATTTTGAAGAAATTCTTAATGTTTCCAACCCTCCATGGATACTCCCGATAATTTGCCTCTTAGAGCTTCCATTCACATATTCTGCAGTATAAAATTAATGAATTCCGTTGCTTATGAAGTTCCTTGTATGAGTGTGTTTTAGGGTTGAAAGTAAATCTGAATGTATCCGAAGCAACTATAGAACATTGTAATTAGTATGAAAGGCGATCGTCAACCAACAACCTTGGTAACTTCTCTCTATGTGCTGTGTAGCTGTTGTGATGTAGTGTTGTGAGCAATGACTGGCGAGCGATGGCTTGTATGTTGGTTACTGCTATGATAGCTGTACTCGCCATCACAGACACAGACCTCACTGGGTCTACGTGGTTAGCTGCACACGCTGTTGCCACCTCCGGTCGACAGTCGACAGACCGACCAACTAACTGAACCGTCCCGTCCCGTCCCGTCCCGTCCCGTCACTCGCGCCGCGCCCTCGCATTCCCTAATGAAATCGACGGCGCAAGCGTTGCTTCCACCACCTCCCTCTGTCTGAGTCCAGCAGGTACAATGGTTATCATTGCATTATGGTCAACAAAAAAGTAGGGCACGCTCTAACGACACCCTACAGAACACAGAGAGGACTCAGCCCTATACACACACACGGTAATTTCTTTTACGGCAGTTCAGAACAAATGACTAGGACACGATACCATTACTAACAACGAGTCAGCATCACTAAGTACGGTAATAACCGCACCTGTCAACAAAACAAGTCATTATGGGACATTACAAATGAGAACTGGTGGCATATCGACACAGCTTGCGCTGTTATGTTCATGTTTATTTATGTAGTGTAAATTGTAAACATGGTAACTGTGTCAGAGTGTGACAGTTCATCGGGAAACGAAAAAGTTGATCGCGGGGGAGCTGGTGCAGGTCACTTTATAAAGCTGTTTTTACGTTTCACACTTTGCTTTACATCGATCACGAGGAAACACGAGACACTGTCTCTTGAGACACCGAAATTCACCTCATTCAGCTGAATGACGAAACATAATAGTGGGGGGGAAGTAAAATGGACACGTGTAACCATCTGTTTCGTGGTTTAGCCGATGGATATGACTACGACGCCATACGCTTTTTAGGCGCTTTCACAAAATTGCGAAAAAAAAAAAAGGCTATTAGCTTCGTCATCCGTCTGTCAGCATGGAACAACTCGCCTCCCACTGAACGGATTTTCATGAAATTTTGTACTTGAGTATTTTTGGAAATTCTGCCGAAGAAACCTCAAGTTCCATTAAAATCTGACAAAAAAAGGGAACTTTATATTAAGACGTAATTACATGCGTGATAATATCTAGCTAGATTCTTCTTAGAATGAGAAATGTTTTACACAAAATGTGTAAAGAAAATTTAAAAAAAAAAATCTTCTACACATTTTTCAGAAAATCGTGCCGTTTATGAGATAATATGGAAAAATATGGAAGAGCCGGACAGCCCACAGATGATATGGAGCATGGGCATTGCATTCTGGATATCTACAACTACAGACAAATATTTGTGATTGATATGTAACACTTATTGCTCTTCAGCGGCAACAAATGGTACTTATCGCGCCTCTGTGTTACGTTATACGTACTTTGGCTGTTGTGTTACTGTTGAGTGTCTGTTCTGCCGTACTACGATAAAAATGGCGTCTTCACTAGAATAATTACAGTTGTAACAAATTTTCTTTTTCTTAGTATAATAATTTAATATGTTAGATAAAAACATACTGAAAATGTGTACATGCAAAGTGTTTTTGTGTTAAATTATACAACAGAGTGCATATTTAAAGTAAGTATTTTAAGAAATGAAAACCATCTTTCACTGCATCGTACTTCATGAGATCCATTTACGGATTCTAAAGACAGATGACAGCAGTCGCTCCATTCCCTCAACCTAACCCACAGCCTGCAGTATCTGCACGTTATATGCTTTCCTTCCTTCCTTCTTTCCCACAACACTCCCTAACAATATGATACTTACTTCGTAATTCTTTCTTGAATTCTTGTGTTGTAGGCACAAAGATACTGACTCGGTTCAAAGGTTTTACTCCATCATGTGAGACAGAAATATCACGAATGTCCTTGACGTGACCAAGATAAAACTCTAGCTACTGTTACCGATGTTCTTTGGTTCCAGACCAGATCAGAGATATGCTCGGCCGGCAGATAGGTTAATTTACATTTGGATGAATTACTTATGAATTTATTAGAACTTGGAGCAAAAAGGATTTTGGTTTGTGTAAGATACACTGGCGCATAGGATCGCGGTTTAGTGCACACACTGGAGGTGCGGACCTCGAGGTTGTTGACACATAGCAAGAATGTCCGTTTTTGCTGCTTTTATGGTACTATTGCCAGGAAAGGTAATTCGACCTGCCTTTAGCTAAGGGTTATTCACCTTATTGCCTCTCCAAAGATACACTACACAAATTTCGGCCTTAGCAGTAAATTTAGAGGACATGTGTTTTACGACTTAACAAGGCAAGTGGTCTTGATGCTAGCCCAGGTTGGCTTCGGGTAGACATTTGTTTGCGGACCTTCATAAGCGCCAGTCTAGTTACATGACCGACCGTAGTGGCAATAAAGAAGCGGCAGTGACTGAATTCATGCATTCAGCCAGTCATTTATTCACCTATTCATTCCAAATACTCGCTAAGACATTTGTCAGACGATTGGCATGTTCTTGAATGATGCTGTTTCACCAGCAGAAGATAAGTAACTTTGAGTGAGATGTGAATAATCACGAGCAATGAATAGGCAAGGATCTGAGAGGAGGCTGTGGTTCATCTGACACCACATTGTATGGGAAGGAAAGGCTGAATTAAATAGCAGTGAATATGGCCATCATCGAGACGCGAACCTCGTATAAAGAAGAACAGAGACTTCATCATTGAGGCAATCTTGCGGGTTTATCGTGTAAGAATCCAATCGACAGGCAATATGAACTTGTAATGGAGAGCAAATATGAGACTGTACCTGACCGTCAGAAGCGCCCCATGCCACGCGTCACGACAGAAATTGTAATAAAATTCGTCTGATGTAAATATCACACGTGACAACATTCGTTGTAATGACGGAGCGGGAACCGTCTCTGACGGATACAAGAAAGGAGCGACACATCTGGCAGAAGGAACACAGGGGGAGGGGGGGGGGCATAACGCGGCACGGCGTCACTGGGGATCCCCAAATTTCCGTAGAGTTTTCCTTTCACGAATATGATAGTCCATGCTTGTTTTACAATATCAACGACGTCTCTGTGTAACATTTTAGGGTGTTTTGACATTATTCGTGACGGATAAAATTCGATTCACCGCCAAGCAGCGCCACATTGTGAGAGGGTAGGTTCACGTGGAAAGGGGAAATGGCCAAACGTAGGAATACGACCAAACAATAAGGCAACCCCGACTAAGCTGTATAAAATGACATTCACTCCTTCTTTCTGTGTTAGATGTGAAACGAAGTGCAAAACTACCGAAATATGCAAATGTCCGCGTTCTCTCGGAAAAATCTGTTGGAGCTCGCACAAAATTTTCGATGGAAGGATATGGACAATTCCGGATTCCAAGATGTACCAATTCTTAAAAGAAATATGTTATAGTTTAGGTATTATATAAGAATTTTTTCACTCATGTACATCAGTGAACATGACGATGTGATGGGAAGACAATGCAGCACAAATGCTCATGCCCTCCGCCACAAGTCACCTTTATGTTTACTTAATACGTTGGCAAATATTGGCCTGAAAGCACAGTAGCCTTCTGCGCTCAACACAGGTTCACGAGTCTTTGGATTTCAAATTTTACATACTGTTTCTTCGTAAAATGTCAGGGAACTTGTTGGAACTGATGTCTTCAAACGAACATCGACATACGCTTATTTCTGTGGTCTTCCACTTCGTTTCCCGTCCAAACAGAACCTGTTTCTTCTCTCCAGGTTCGTCGGACCTGTTCTATTGAAACGCAAAAGAAACTCCGCTCTCATTTTGACACAAGCTTGGCCAATTCGTCCTTTCTCGTCAACACACACGCTGCTGATACCCTCGTGGTTGGCGAAAGGACTGTCATCTGTTCAGAACCGTGTCAAAACAAGCTACAATGTATTAGACTTTCCCCATAATTGTCGTTAAAATACGCATTCAATAACAGTCATAGAAAGGAAAATCCCACTAAAACGGGGAATCACAGACATGGCGTGTCACGTGACAATCCTTTCTCCCCTTGCTTATTATAATAACCAGTGGCTGCATGCGTGCCATCATCGTAAAGAATATCATCTCTCGTGATTTTCATTCACGAAGAACGTTTTGTTGTCAACCTCCTGCCGGCACCTTACGGCCATTCCTGTAGTCCCATTCCCCAACGTCATTTCGTAGACCCAATAAACACAACATTTCCCCTCGTTAAAAGAACAGCCGTATGCTTTCTGTTGGCCGCCTGCCGAAGGTCGTAAAGCACACAGCAGTCGCTTCATTGCATTAGTCATGAATTTCCACATTATGATTTCAGCCATAAGTAATAAGTAGCAGCAATCTAACGACGCAAATGCAATGGCAAGGTTCACATAAACATGCAAAGTTCATTACTATATCGGCTGCCTGATGTGCAATTAAACACAGGAAACAACTCGAAGTGGAATTACGTCACGATAACGAAGTGGAATCCTAAATGAGAGTGTAGCCGAGATATTGCTGGACGATACAGACCTGGCCACGTCCTGCTCAATGAAACAAATTTCGATTATCACTGGTGGGGCGAGGTCCAGTTGCATTGTTCACAGTAGGTCAACACGTACACGTTAAAAATTAGTTTCAGTGGAAACGTCTGCTGACAGGCAGGATGGTGCCTGTGGACGCGATGACATAGTCTTCTTCCCAGACAATATTCTCTAAGGACGAGTCATGGAGGAGGAAAAGAAGAACGTTAAATTTATTCCGGATGAAAACAAAGAAAGGTACTGCTCTACAAGTTCTCCAGCAGTGACCATTCGTCCTGCAGAAGAAGGTAGGTCGCTGACAAGGCAGAGAGTCGGGAGGTGACGAAGACAGGGCAATGGGAACCACAGTGAGTATCTTGCAGGAGAAATAGGTGGGTTTTATCTTCTAAGCTTTGCCTGACGGCGAAATTAATAACGCTTGGAAATTTAAAGTTAGTGACAGAAGACTGCAAACGTAGCACGCAGCACAACGGAGAAATTTGTATTTACCCTAGGAAAGAGAGACACCACTGGAAACCTTTTGTGAGTTGGCCAGTAGTAGGACCTTCCAGGACACAAGAGAGGCAGACAGAGAAAGAGAAATAAGGTATAACAGAACAACAGAAGAAAGGATGAAGCAAAGCAGAAGTAGAAGACACTTTATTGGGGTGGGAGAAAGACTGTCATGTTGTGGGCATGTTCGTTGGCTTCTTCGGCTGTTCCTTCTGGCAGAAGTAGAATTAAAATAAAATCATCGGGATTTTGAATATAGTGACGAAATACAGGTAACGGAATTTGGTTTGCTCATGAACAATAAAGTGTACAATTTGTCAAAAATAATTTGATGGGCTCTAAAGTAACGTGTTTAATTTTGGCGAATTTAAGTCGGGAGATTTATGTGAGAAGATACAGTAGGAACTTAAAACTTAGGAAACAACTCAAAATACGCTTGAAGATAGAGAAAAACGAAAATATCTGTGTGCAGATGGCAGCACCTTCGCTGCAACTCTTAATTCAAGGACGTAATGAACTGTGGACGCTAACAGCGAAGCGTACAGAATATCGTCTTGGGGCCCCGTACAAAAGTCTATCTAAAATATCTACCGAATTCCACTACAAATACTCCTTCTTTAAAACTAAAGAAAAACTGGCAGCCAACCAGTAAAAGAATATCATGTATACTCCTATATATATTGCACGATTTCTTGCAACAAATTCAGATGTAGATCACTGGTGTTGTAGAGACACCGAGCACATTGTCAATGTCGGTACGAAAATCAATGTATCGTGAATCGGCAATGCTGTTGGTCCGACGGTATCAAACATTTCTTCAGCACTTAAATTTATATACACATTTTTCAACATGTCTGTCACAAAGTACGTAAACCAACTCTGTGTTAACTTGCCAAAATTATCATGCTACTATAAACCTGCCTCAGCTTCTCTGTCGGTTAGCGCGTCTTAACGTCCGGGAATCAAGGAATCTGAGTGTTCTAAGCAGCGCAGGTAGCATTGCGTAAATATTTGGACATTGTAACATTTTGCTTTATATTATTTAGCCATAGTTTTATCGTACAGATATTTACGTGTATGTCTGGATGAGACTTTGGAATTTTCACACTTCTTGTCTGCATTTGGGACAACTTCGCAATTAATTCTCGATTGTTCTGTAATTATAGCAAATATCGCAATAAAGGTTAACAACCACACATAACTTCACTGCCCCATCTACAGATTTTAAATTGTGTCAACATTTATCAGACTGGTGTAACGTGAACATGGCCTTCCACCACCTAGCTGCAAAACAAACTACTTCGCTTCCGTTGGGTTTATAATCTCGCACTGCTTCAAATTCGTCCCCTCTTTAAATTTTCTGGCTGTTCCCAGCTGGCTGACGGTCAAGTTTCACTACTCCCTCATAGATCCAAGATTTGAAATTTTGAATACGTTGTGGCCACTGGATTCTAATTACTTAACGCTATTTCCCGTGTCCCAACTAGTTTCAACCCCTACTGGTTTTTCTTAACGTGACATTGTGACCAACATGCTATCAGCCCCTGCCAAAGTAAGATGTCCAACAGCTGTCAAAGTATAAAACTTCGGATTTTCCAGAAAACTCCTTAACCCTTTAAACGCCAAGTTAAATCCCATCTGCCATTTGCTGGCATTATTAGGCGCTCAGCCTATTCTCCACGTTAGCAGGGTAAGGGTTAAACCATTAATTTTGGCACTGACAAATGGCGACACATGTTAGTTCACTACATCCGACCTAAATTGTATCTGTGTCCCCTCTAAATGGTCTCTCTCTGTCCCCTCTAAGTTGTCTCTCTCTGTCCCCTCTAAGTTATCACTCTCTGTCTCCTCTAAGCTGTCTCTCTCTGTCCCCTCTAAGCTGTCTGTCTCTGTCCCCTCTAAATTATCACCCTCTGTACCCTCTAAGCTGTCTCTCACTTGTCTCCTCTAAGCTGTCTCTATCTCTGCGTCCCCTCTAAGCTGTCTCTCTCTTTGTCCCCTCAGAGTTGTCTTTCAACTAAATTATGAATGTTGAACAAATCTGTCCCATCTGCCAAATGTATTTTTGACATCTAATAAAGGAATTAAACCACGTATACCGGTTATAGTACCAAAAGCGGGCAATAATTCCACACCTCCCCCCCCCCCCCCCCTCACCCCCGGGGGGGTAAATTTAAAATTTAAAATTTAAAAAAAAAAAGAAAAAACCTTTTAAAAATGGATAAATAAAAATTCAAAAAAAAAAAGGACAAGGG
>Ga0131853_10013766_pt1 | contig 14829 bp, 9 predicted proteins | sample TergutLab28metaG_FD_92764 | JGI IMG/M metagenome (GOLD analysis project Ga0131853, IMG submission 92764) | Labiotermes labralis P1 segment gut microbial communities from Petit-Saut dam, French Guiana - Lab288 P1 (version 2) (version 2) | ecosystem: Host-associated > Arthropoda: Insects >... | reverse complement strand
CTCCGCAGCCACTCCTGAATCGTCTTGGCCTTGTGGGCAGGAGCTGAGTCCTGCTGGAAGACCCATTTCTGACCACTGAAGACAGTCGCGTTAAGAGGTTTCACAACTCCTAGTAGCATATCCTCTTGATACACTCGGGCACCAGTTTTCACACCTTTCTCGCAAAAATGAAGAGGTGTCGCCCCATGATGGGACACCCCGCACCAAACCATGACGTAGGAAAGGTGATGGCCTCATGCACTCTCAGAATGCACCTCAAGGGACTTTTGATTGTAAATCTTGTTGTACTGATTGTTATACTGCTCATCGATGGTGAAAATTTTCTCATCTGTGAAGAGGATGTTTTTGTGCCCATTCTCGGCGTGCCACTGGAGGAGACATTTTGCTCTTGTCCATCGGATTTCCTTCAAAGCAGGAGTAAAGAGGTGTCCCTTTGAGCGGAGGTGCGCTGTCATGTGTAGATCATCCCTGATGAGGCACAACTTGATTAGGTCGATATGTTTAGCTTTCGGGACATGACCTTCTGTTTCCAGAGCGGATCTCGGCGAATCTGCACCTGTACTGTTTTGATAGCAGCTTCAGCCCTCATGCTTTTCAGGTGTCCTGAACGATCTCTGTATTCAAACCACTAGAGTTCCTTATAATGTTTAATTGCCAGATAGATGAACATTTGTGAAATTTTCAATGGTTTTAAGATTTTTAAAATTTGAGAATGGGATTTTCCGCAATTGGGAAGGGCAATCACACTCACATGGTTTTACTTGACACCCCAATCCATGTTGATGTTGTGACAGATGAGAGCAAACTGCCTTGGCACAAGTACCTCAAAGTACAGTAGTCCAAAAACAGCCATCCTTACAACCCTCCTGCCTCATTGTCTCCAGCTTTGGACAACAGGAAAGTTGTAACAGAACTTAGGGCAGGACTATGTTCATATTCTGTGTGTGTGTTTGTAGCCTTAGATACGAGGGGAAGTCAGAAAGTAAGGTTCTCTATTTTATTGCCACCAAATAACTTCACATAGTGAGATGCCTTTTTATTCATTTAAAGTTCAGACATTGGCCGCTAGATGGAAGCACTTTTGTAGCTCAAGCTCAGCAATATATGTGGACGACGCAGTTCTGCAACGGGTACTGTACTGTGTGTGTGGACACAAGAAGAGGTGCGATCAGTTATTCAGTTTTTGTGGACAAAAGGGACAGCTACAATTGAAATTCATCATGAAATTCAAGCAGCTGTTGGCTCAAATGTGACGACCGTGCAGCATGTGCGAAAATGGTGTCGGGAATTTAGTGGCTGTCGTGTAAGTGTGACAGATGAACAAAGGAGCGGGCATCCTTCCACATCAGCAGATCTTGTCCGTGCAGTTGAGGAGACTGTGCATGCTAATCGCCGAGTGTTGCTTTAAGAGTTGGAAGAACAGTTGAATCTTTCACATGGCACATTCTGGGACATTGTTCATGAATGTTTAGGGTACAGAAAAGTGTGCAGCAGGTGGGTCCCTCAACTGACGGGACCGCAAGAAAAACCGTATGGGTGCATGCCTCACTCATCTCCTCCGCTTTAGTGATCATGGTGAGGATTTTTTTGAAGCAAATCATTACTGAGGATGAAACTTGGGTGCACCAGTACTGTCCTGAGACAAAAGCGCAATCCATGGCATGGAAACATCCAGTGTCTCCCACCATCAAAAAATTCAAGACATCAACCAGCTCTGGGAAACTGATGGCGACTGTGTTTTGGGACATGCATGGTGTGCTTCTGTTGCACTTTTCTCCTCCTAATGGAACAGTCAATTCTGCTGCTTATCAGCCCACTCTCAAAAAAGTTAAGAGCTGTTCAACGCAAGAGGCCTCAGATGAGGATGTCAGACAAGAAGGTGCTGTTGTTGCATGACAATGCCTGACCGCATACAGCTCATACGACAGTGAATCTTTCAGAACGATGGGGCTGGGAAATTCTTGAGCACCCACCCTACGTCCCGGATCTGGCACCTTCGGACTTTCATCTCTTCCCCAACATGAAAAAACATCTTCATGCCAAGCGATTCACATCACATGTTGATGTCAAGCATGAGGTGCAAACATGGCTGCGCGGTCAGGATCCCACATTCTATCGACAGGGTTTTGAGAAATGGATTTCCCACCTAGACAAGTGCCTCAACAGAGAAGGTGACCATGTGGAAAAATAAGTGAAGTGTAAAAAGTGAATAAAGAGGCATCTCATTATGTGGAGTTATTTGGTGGCAATAAAATAGGGAACCTTACTTTCTGACTTCTCGTATATTGTCATATGTGGCCTTTCCAACTCTACAATATTTTTCCTCCTTATCTTGTAAACAGCACAATTTAAAAAAAAAAGTTATTGAACATAAAATGTGTGTTTAGAGTTTCTCTTCACTTTTGTCTGAAACATTTCTCATTCTAACAAGAACTGAGCAAGATATGATCATAAGTGTGTATTGGTATTCATGTGAAGTACCTGTTATTCTTGTCAATTTAATGAACCTTAAAAATTGATGACAGATTTTAGAGAAATTCTCAGATATCAAATTACATTCAGTCCGTCCAGTGGGGGCCAAGTTCCATGCAGGCAAACGGACAGAAGACCAGACAGACAGACATGATGAAGCTAATATTTATTTTTCGCAGTTTTGCAGACACACTTAAAAACTCTAATAATTAGGTATTACATGGAGTGCTGTGCTGCACACAGTTTGTATTTTTGGAGCCTTGTGATCACCATTTTGTATTGATCCAACTGCAATCATGAATTCATGTACCATATATCTTTGCTAATTCTGATTCGAAGAAAATTATGCTTGAAGTAGGAATGTTCTTTATATATCCACAGATATAAAGATACGCTCCATAGGTAGATATGTTTGAAGGTGTACTTGCAGTTGCGAGATGTTGTCTAATTTATGGTGATTTTTACCTTAATTTTTATTTGTCTTGTCCGCATATTTGACAATAGTGAACTTAGAGTGAGAAAATCATATCTGGCTGTCTGGTTTTTGAATGGATTTAGATTAAATTTGATATAACAGGTTCTGCATTAGAAACTGTCAAGCACATTTAATTTTAGTATGTAACAGATCAACATAATCATTATGTTCAATTGTAACTCACCGCTAAATAAGAGAAAATCATTATACTGAAGGTTGATACATAACTGTGAAGTATGGACATAAATGAGGTGTGCAACTACCATATGAGACACTTTTTATTATTGTGTATGTTTAGTGAAATGCATATGAATATGCAGTGTTGTATGTCTAATGTTATTTCATTTGCAGCATTGCTTTTGTACATGCAGTAAATGGAAAGTTAAGGCTATTAAGATTGTGAATCACAGACATTGCATTTGATACTTCCAGTTAAAATACACCTGCTGCTGTTGTGTTTTGAAACAAGTTTTACTCCCTACCATGAAACTTGACGTGGATCAATATCTTGTTGTTTGCTCTCTCCTAATCATAGGTATTCTTATGTGATGTTTATTGTGGATAAACACAAAGTGTGTCTTTTTATTATAATAGTGGAATGCTGTCCAAAGGGTTGATGCTAGCATATCTGCTGTTGGTTTGTCCAGTAGGAATGAAAGTAATGAAGGTGCTGTTGGTTTCACACCTGAAGCAGTTATGTCCTCATCAGTCAGTGAGGGGTCTACCAGTACACCTACCAAAGAACAGGATGAAATCAGAAGAAGAAGAATTGAAAAGTTCGGCCAGATACAGGGTTCAGATTGAGGATGAAGGTGATATGTCTTTCAAGCACTGTAAAAATTCATACGTATGGTAGTGTGTGGTCTAAATAAGACATATAAAATTGAAGGATTTTTTTTTTTTAAATTTCATGCTGACATTATTTGTTTGGAGACGTTATTTGAATTTGGTCTATAGGTAGATGTATTAATTTTACCTAAATCTGGTCTTACCCTTGAATCATTACCATGTATTAATTTTGTTTGGAAATATTACAAAATATTCAGAGAAAGTGATTATTTTGTGCATATAGATGTAGAATACTATATGGCAAATAATATTATATGTTATTTTCATATACTGTATGAATACATGATTTGGCACATAATCATAATCAGTGACTTATTCTAAAAGGAATATCTGTTTTATTATTCAGCGTATGACGCTTCAATGTACAGGTGTTTCAGAAGTCCCATTACTGGGTCAAGGGGAAGAAAAGCAAAACAGAGATGGAGAAAAGAAACACATATAGAAGTGTAAAGAGTATTGTATTACAACAGTTATTTGAAATGTCTGCCATTTTGTTTGATACACCTTTGAGAACATTCAGTTATGGAACTGGCAGATCAATTTTTCTCCCCATCCATCTTCAAAAATAATGCTTTTATTGATCCCTGATGCTTTGAGTTCCGTAGCTTTTTGGAAAAATCATGGTACATTTTGGCCTTCACTGAAAACTCTTAGAGCATGAGATTTTGTGATCCAGGGGCCAAAGTCAGCAGTACCACACTGTCTGATCCACTCTGTTAAGTGGTTACTGATGAAGTATGGAACTTGCATGCCATTAAACAGAGAAGCCCTTTTTGCTGGCAAGTGATGAATTTATTGTTGTCGTTCAGTGGGCTATGTTCTAGCTGAGGTTAAACAATATAAAGTAACATTTTGTGGCATGTTACTGCAGTAAGGTCATGTGATTCCACCACTCCGAATTCCTGCTGACACGGTTAGACAAGAACATTTTAATTCTCCTGTATGATTTGTTACACGGTTGAGTCGATCCAATAAACACAGGTAAGCTTATTAATTCCTTTATTACGTTTGAACAAAGCTTCATGTGTCCATAAAATTCAGTTAGGAAAGCTGGTTTAAACCTCAACACTAATTAAAAATCATTCTGTTAGTTCTACTCTACAATCAAGATCATCTTCTCATAGTGCTTATAACATACCAGGATAGTGCATTTGTAGCTGTAATGCTTTAAACATTTGATAAACACTGGGAAGGGGAACATTGAACACTGCAGATGTCTTCTGGATAGATCTTTTAGGGGTTTGAAACATGGCTTGGGCAGCTGGTTAAATTTTCCACAATTAATGGAGTTCAAGGTCTGCACTCCCCAGTAAAACATGCATACTTGCATCCATCTGCTATGATTTGTTTAAATTGTGAGTTGTTTACTGGGTTGGCACAGGATTATCAGGAAATGTTTCTGCAAACATTACAAGTATGTGTGTACTGTGTTAGTTTTCCACCAAGAATGTAAGAGAAATGCTCTGCTCTCTTGTAAGTGTATAATTCATTAGTGCAGTGCACTATTGCATACCTGCAGCAGTGGAATTCAGGGCCACACTGCTGAAATGCACAAAAACAAAAGGGAAGTAGAAGCACACAGAAACATGTTCTAACAGGTTTAAATTGGTTTTAACATGGATTGTAGTTGTAACGAAGTGGCATCACAGTTTTCTTCTTGGTAAAGCAAGTTTTGGAACACACACACACACACTTCTTGGCTATGCGTTCTATACAGTGAAATCCTAATTTAGTTCTGCTGCATTTGATGAAGTCCCATATTCAGTGAATTTTGATTATGTATGTACCTTGCATTTATGAGATATGAGGTTGGCATAGTAGTGCAGCTGTAGGTTGGAATCTTCCGGGATGTGAAGCTGTTTTCTTTGGTTAGTAGTTCCTGATGTCTGGAAGGATAGTGATGCCTTCATCTCCAGGTTCTAGCAGTCCAGGCCAAGTTACAACCCTGAAGATAAAGTATTACAATCCTTTGGAATAGCAGGAACTACTCATTCAATAACTCCTCGTCACATTCCAGAAGACTTGAATCTTCAACATGCTTTTAGTGTGAAGGATATTTTGCCTTCTAGAACTTGTACTTTAATAGCGTGATTTTGGTTTAAACTGCAATTGATGTCAGCATTTTCTTGGCTGAGAATTTTAGCCATATGTCTGTAATCTTTGGTGAGTAATGTCACTTATTGAATGCACACCAAAATCATGCTGCTTGTGACATCATAAAAACTATGGACAAGTGACACCTGTAGTCCCAGACATATGTAAGCGTTCATTTCAACAGACTGTACAGTGTGATTTCATGTATGATGGAATTTACTTTAGGTATGTTCATTTGTCACGTAACTGAATTTACCAATAAGATGGCAATTATTTTTTCCTAACACATCTGAAAACTGGGGGAACACATTTTGATTGCACACAATGTTACAAGTGTCCTGTGTAGGTATTTTTGTAAAGAGCGAAGATTGTGCAGTGTGTGGGTGGGGTTCATCCTAATATACAGAGATGTATAACATTCATGTAAGTATGACATTTACTGTGATGGTACTGTGTAGGTAATAAAAATAATTTAGTGTTGACTTGTATGTAACAAACCTTCGTTTGTAGTGGTAGCTGCTTAAAAGAAGAGTATCTGCTAACAACAGAAGTACCCCATGCTACTTAGATTTATTTTTGGAATTTTTTTCAAATTTTGGTTTGCATAAACTGGATTTTGCATAACCAGAAGAGGACCTGTTGTTGCTTTATTTTTGAACTGGGGTTCTTTTATTGTTTATGTTTAATTATTTTATAAGTTATTTGATATTATAGATTATGTGATTGTATTTATTTGTGTAGAAACTTGTTTTGTGTTCATTTCGGATACCGGTAAGTACAGTTGTGTGTTGCTTAACGACGGGGATACATTCTGAGAAATGTGTCGTTAGGCGATTTTGTCATTGTGTGAATGTTATAGAGTGAACTTACACAAACCTAGATAGTATAGCCTCCTACACACCTAGGCTATATGGTATAGCCTGTTGCTTCTATCCTACAAACCTGTACAGCATATTATTGTACTGAATACTGTAGGCAGTAGTAACACAATGGTATTATAATATCATAATCTTATGGGACCACCATCATATATGCGGTCCGTCATTGACCAAAACATCATTATGCGGTGCATGACTGTATTTTTGAAATTTATTTAGTATTATTATGGAATTTTATGTATTTGTACATAAACTGTTTTGCTATACTTACATAAATTATTTTTCCCTACTTGTATGTAGTGAGTTGTCTAAAATGAATGGTTTCTTGATGTAATGTTCCTTAACCCCCTTAACTACTTATATTCCTGTATCTAAATTTTGAAATAGCTATAAAATAGGCACTTAACCCCCAAACACTGAGTTAAATCCCATCTGCCATCTGCTGGCATTATTAGAAACTCACCATATTCTCCACGCTAGCAGGATAAGGGTTAAAGGAATTTGTTACTTACATAGTCAATGTGTATTCTCAGAGTCAGCATGTTAATTCTGCAGGATGACTGTCATCTTCCTGGATGGCTTCAGTTAATTCCTAAGCAGTTGCAGTTTTAGGTGTTTTCTTTTCTTCCAGAAATGCTGAGGCCAGCAAAATGTAAGTGAAGTGCTGTGACTATTAAGTGCTGCCCATTTTATGTTTTTATTCATTTATGCTGTCACACACCACGTGTGCAGTTCATTTTTACTTCTGATGAGTGTTGTACTTTTGTAACATGGGTGACAGAAGTAGAGCATCACCCTTTGTCATCCCTCGGTCTTCTGATCACTGCAGACTGCACGTTTTGCATAGTTGCCTTAATAGTTTTATAAGAAAATGAAACTGTTTATTCAGCTTATTTCATTTCTGGTGTTGACCTGCTGCAACTCACAGCATTTGTGTTTCATAATTCTCCAGACAACAGCAGCAATAATTTCTTTTGGAGTGTAGGCACTTATTGGTTTCAGATTTGAAATTCTTTCTGCAGTGTAGGCACTTGAGTGGTTTCAGATTTGAAATTGTTCACAACAGGTATCTCCGCAACCAAGAAGAATATTTTCCAGCCACCAGTAACACATTTTCCTAGTGCAGGTACTGCTGGCCAGTGATCAGTTTGATGAACATCTGTAGTGTGTAGTTACAGATGACTTCCTGAAAGTGCCATCTATCACTCTTTGCAGTGTATGTTGCTTTCTTTGGCTGTGAAAAGAGCTGACCATCATGACTAACCTCTTGTCACTTCGTATGTTATTTGTTTCTGGATGCAGTGCTCTCGTGCTTTGTCACTATGAGTTTCTTTGCTTGTGCTGGAAGACTGTTTTGTATCAGCCTGTAGTTGTAGAGCTGTGTCTGTTTTCATGTTTGGTAGCTGATGTGCCAGAACATAACTTGTGTAGTGCCTGTCAATGTGTGAGTGATACCTTGATCCCCTTGAAGCTAGAGATGCTTTATGCAGTTGTGGCATGGCTTGGTGTGATAAGTTTAGTTTGGTCCTGTTAAGACTGCATGTAGTTGGTCTCCAATAATATGGGACAGTTGATGAAATATAGCCTGTTTTGCATTCTTCTGATACATGAATGTGAAGGCCACATGTAGTTGGTTTACTGGGATTTTCTATGCATCCTTTGTGGCCTCCTGTATTCTCATCTGTTGCGATATGTCAGTTTGTTGGAAACATTTCACAGTTTTCTGTATTTGTAGTAGGTCACTTGTTTGATTTTTATGTCACGAGGTCTGACACCCAAAGTTCTATGGAGGTGGTAAACGTCCGTGGGACATCCAAAATATTTGTTGGAATTAATTTGGGGTGGCTGGGGGGGGGGTTGCTGGGATGGAATTTTTTAAGAATGACAGTTGGTGGATCCATTATTGGGATCTGTGATGCTGGTTTCGGCATTTAGGGTTCAAACCCGTATTTAGTAAGACACCAAGAAAATCAGTTTGGTCTGGAATAGTCATGTGATTCCATGTTGCTGAAAAGGTGTGTACATTATTTCCTTCTATGGACTTACGTTGCTTTCATTGACCTTTGTTAGCAGTGCGTTAATAAAATACAAGTGAAAATATATTTTACGAATATTGGGCTTATTAAATGCTGTCTAACTTGTTGAACAATAACCGAATTTTATAAAGTCTGTCTGTATGGAAATACTCCCATGGTGCCTCCATCTTTATACCTGTTGTTGCTTTCAGCACTATCACTGACACCATTACTTTTGATGTTACTGTATTTGTCACTTTTACAATGTTCTGAATCTCCATCATTCCTTTTGTTTAAGATACCTGGTATGTTGAGGTTGCATTCATGCTTGGGGTTTGAAGAAGCAGTGTGTAGCCATGTAGCAGGATCATGTCTGTGGAGTATCTGTGGGCCTTGAGGAAGCTGTACACTTTTGCAGAAAAAAAATTGTTTTTTTTTTTTAAAAGAAATGTATTTGAGCTACCAGTGCTGAAGGCATGGTTCATACATCCGGCTACTAGATGACAGGTGCATATATTTACGGGAACAGAAATTTGAGCTGCATTTTGAAGAATAAATAATTTCAGAACCAGTCCCATAAGTGACAGTATATAGGACCCTTTGAATTTCCTTGTCATCTAACGAATGATCTTATGGATTAATTATGGATTTCACTGTATCAACTGTTTAGAGAAGTGTGCTACATAATCAGAGAAAGGAAATATATAATTGCTGTTCAGTGCTGGGAAATAACTCAATGAATTTGGAAATATCTTGCTATACAAATCTTTATTTACATCTGAAAAGTGTGTGAGAATGTCAAGTATACGAGGAATTCATAATATGTGAAGGATAGTTATGTAAGTATAGTTTGTAAGAACAGTGCATTTAGGAAACAACACAGCTTTGATGGGTGTACAATTAAAAAGTAATAAAGGACAAAATATTATTATGTATTAACCTGTATACTCTGGAATGAAGGGATTTAAATTCATATTTCTGTTGTACCGGTGGCCAGATTGTACGTTGTTGGGCAATTGGTATGAAAAAATGCAGTTCTGCACCTGTAGAACTATGCACATGCACTGTCATGTGGTGCACAGGCAATGTTCGCAGTGTGTGAAATTGTCAGGTTTGAAGTTTTGAAAAATTATGTTGTTACATTTTTCTCAATGTAATTCAAGAATATTTTTTAGTTTATATGACACTGTGAGGGCTTACAACATTCTTACCTATGGAATATTTGCACTTTTTGGCTTTGAAACTTAATAGCTAAAGGAATAAAAAAAAAGGAACTATGTTTGTTGCAGAGCTATTGTCACACGAGTTACTGGTTTAACAAAAATTGTTGAACATTCCCGGTTCTGAAATGGTGCAGGATGGGGTATTTCAAGTGCACAGCTGTTTTGCTGCATGTATGTGTAGTGTTTGTGTAACACACACTAAGTTTGCCTGATGCAAAAGTGTCCCCATACATATCCCATCATTTGCAGCAATAGTGTTACGTACTGGCACATACCACAGGTTTTGTAAAGACAATATATGTAGTTAAAGTAGCAGCAGACTTGTCTGTTGTGCAGATATGGGTATGGATGTGATGTGGGAAAACTGAGAGGTAAATTGATTACTTTCATACAACAGCATTGAAAAAACTGTGTGACATATGCCACTGAAAATTGTTATTTTGTAATGCACAGTGATGCTCACAGTGTCGAATGTGGACTGTGGTGATGGTTGATTATGGCGACTTACAGGGCCCTTTAAATTGCAGTGTGTTGCTGTGCTGACAGTGGAAGGCTTCTTTGCTGTTACCATGGATGAAATGAATTACTGTACATAATGCCACTGTCAAGAAAGATTCTTTATCACTGCATTGCTGTGCGTCAGATATTCACTGTTTCTATTGAATGTTTAATGCATATTCTAAGCTTTCAGTTTGACATTCACCAACAATTATGGAACTCTTCCTGTAATTATACAGATGCAAGGTGTATAATGAAGTCACCTTAGAATTCTGAACTGAAAGGCAATGTGGTAAGATTGTGTACCCTATTACCTGTTTTAGTTACCTTCATGCTCAGCAAATCAGAATGGTTTTCTTTCTGTAAAGTTGTTATCTGGCTGTGTAGTGTGATGACCATAGTAACTAACATGTTCAGTTTGAGTCACTTTTGGGTTGTGTGTCAGTTTTATGTAAATATTTAACTGCAATGCTGATGTAAATTATTAACTGTACAGCTGAAAACTTGGCAGAAAGTGATGGGGCAGTACATACTGTAATTTCAAATAACAGTTAATGGAGGCTTTTTGATTTTGGCTGCCACATTTTGTTATGACAACAGGTTCTTTTCTTGGGGTGGTGTAATAATGGAGGTGGACCCCTCTTTGTAAAGCGCACATAACATTTTTGTTACGTGATCTTGAATGTTGTAGATCTTGTTGTTTGGTGTTCAGTGGCAACAGTCAAGGCAGTGATTGATATAAATTCCTCTGACATGCCTGTCCATTGTGCTGTATTGTATGTCACATTTACACACTTGATGCCAAATATTTGTTCTCCTGTTGTAAGGAAAAAGAGAATGATAATCCAAATTATTGTGTCCCAATGTTTTTGAAATGTTAGACAATATAGCATTTTTCCTTTCTTGCTCCAACCCGTTCCCTCACTTCACAGCAGTCCAGATAATATTAACTGCTTGTGGCATCAGGTGATTTCAGATGCCATTGGTTCTAAAAAATATTTCTGTCACCATCAGTTTATGCAGTTTTAAATTTTATCCTGCAGTTAGTGATATCAAAGTTCTGCAGAAAGTTGCTGTTGTTCATTAGTGTCTGAACACAGGATATGTGCTGCATTGAATGACTTGTGCACATGTACCAAACTGCCACACCTATTTCTGATAACTGACTTATTCTGTGTTTGAGAATTGCATCATGAAGAATGATTGGCTGATGCAAGTGGCAGGAACATTTTGTGCTTTTATATTGAAAATAGAGAATGTACAAATATTTGCTGAGGCCATATTAAATAAACCTGCACAAACGTAATGTTAGTCTTGTTGTCCTTAAAAGACTGCTTCAGGTTGAAAGACACTTAAGTTCCATTTTGACGTGCTGACATCAGTTGAAATTGGATGTGTTATTAAGCTGTTAATAGTGCAGAAAACATTAACAAAAGGACATTCTGCTCATTCAAGAACTCTTTGATTGCATGAACTTTCTGGCTGCAGTCATTTAATCGTACTTGTAAATAGTGAAGCTCTTGTAATTACACAATTGTCGCGCACGAAGTGTATAACGTCCCTAATTGCCATTTAAAATGTTTATTATGAATTTTATGCACTTCCTATTTCTGTGTTCACATTTTCTTCCCTGTTAGTAGTAGGCTAGTTCATGTCCTGATGGAGGGAGGCACAAGGGTTTAGTGAAGTTTTCCCTGCTTTCTCGCATATTTCTTCTTACTGTTTTTATGTGCCGTTGGTAGCTTCTAATACTTTGTCCTCTCTTCATAGTCCTGCTGCATGCTGAACACTTGCACCTTCCTTCCAGCCTTCTCTGTAACAAACGTATCTGTGGACATGCCATGTCTGATAGTGCTGAGCACAGGAATTGTTTCTCTTCATTTTCCTTTCAAAGTATTTAAGGCCTTGTTGATTTTTTGAAGTCCTTGGTCACCACAGGGTTGTTTACTTTTTCTGTGGGGCTGTTTCATGGTCTCCAAGATCCCTGTTTGCAGATTTAGGTGTGGGGGGCCCAAACTGTAAATCATGTGGACCCATGTAATGCTTCATGTGGAAGGGACACTCAACGCATTTGAAATTGGTGGTCTGAATGTAACTTTGTAATATGTTCCCACTGACAGGAACTGCATTATGTTGATGACAAGTCCCCAGAAGCCATATAGGCCTGTCCGTAGGGTAGAGTGGGGACATGTGAGTTGGTCCCATGGTAGGGTCTAGTCATAGCTCACAAAAGGTGTAGAACTTTTTTGGGGGTTTTAATGGCCGTTCATAGGTTGAAGGATAATTCCTCTGAGATATTTCCTGATGTAGGTGATGGTGGAGTTCTCCATTTCTATACTTGTACATCTTGTACGTGTACAATTAAATTCTGATTACATGGTTAAAAAATAAGTATGTTACAGTTATGAGCATTACCCTGGTTTATGTACATAGATACATTCTATGGTGACATAGTTTTCCTCAGGCCTTACATTTATGTGCCTTAGTACCTCAAATTAAGTCATGACCATTTCCTTCCACATAATTTCCTGTTCATTATTTGCCATTTGACCTACCATTCAATCATGTCCTGTGACAGTTTTATTAAATAAACTACAAATACAAATTACAAATATTCCAGCATTTTCTTGGGGAGAAGAAGAACAATGAGAAACGTGTCATAAGAAGGTTTGTAATCTGGCCATTTTCAACTGGGGACTGCCAAACAAGCCTGGACCATTACTGCCACACCAATCCACTTGGAAAGGGAATGTAACTTTACTGCAGCACTTTGGAATGTACACAAACCTATGTGTCTCGAATTTGGAAGTAGCTGTACTGACGACACTATCCCAGCCAACGGTGCAAACAGTGGTCTGCTTACTTTTAAATGTGTGATGTACATCAAAAGCTTGTACTTTCTGTATTGCAATCACAGTTTATTTAACAAGCTAAGTGAATCATGTGAACACACATTGCTTGTATTTGGCACTAGTTCCAATGAAGATTACCATTTCATAGTTATTGGAATGTGTTTAAAGCTCACCCAATCATGTTCATACTTTCTCATTTTGATTGTTTTGTTTTGTGGTGTTCACTGAGTGATGATATGCAGGTAGTGTTTGTTGAAACAGGAACACTGCTAAATACAGTGTTCACAGTGATTCATGTGGTTTTTCAACCACTGTACTTGAACACTGCCACACACGAGTTGGAAATGTAAAACCCACTGTCAAACCAGCATTACAATGATTAAAGATTTTATGACTTCAGAACGCCATTGTCTTGACAGCATAGTGTTACCTGACTTAGAGATAGCAAAGAAGGTCAGTTTATACACAGCAAATCACAAAACACATTTGACACAGGGTTTGCATAAATGCAGTCAGCCAAGCTGATTTTGTTGCAATAATAGTACATTAAAGATTATTAAAAACTGTGAGCAAATGCCAATAAAGTGTATGCTATAATATATATGAGACTAATTTTGGTTTTAAATATGCACATGTTTCTCACTGGAATTATATACCTATACTGTATATACCATTGAAGTAATTTGGGAATATTATTTGAAATTTAACAGTTGTAGTGTCTTAATGGAATTGTCTGGCAGTGTGTACTGATAAGTGTACTGGGCTGCATGCAGCATACGGTTGATGAGCTGCAGATTATTCTGAGAGCAGCACTTATCCTAACTGTGCACTAATTAACTTCATGGAGCATTGTCCTGTGAAGCTAGCAGTTGCACAGTTAGTTGAGGCATTCCCTGCATTTGTAAAACTTGACGGTTCATTAGCATGGCTGTACTCACCACATGTGAATCCAGTCTGCTCCCTTCCATTCTATTTCTTTAACATCAATTTCAGTATGATTCTTCTGTCAATGTCTGGGTCTTCCAAGTGGTCTCTTTCCCTCATTTCCCCAACAAAACAGTATATGTTTCTCATCTGAGAACATCCACTTTTTGAGCCAAATAATTTATTAGCAATAGTTTCAGGTTTTTATTTATAATGTCACTTAAAATGGCCGCCCTCTGCCCCGATGTAAGTCTTGAGACGCTCTGGACACTGCTATCGTGGCACGCGCTGTCTCCAGGGGGATCTCTTCAGGCTGTCCAGGTTGTGACGCTTTCGGCAAGCCATGTCCTCCAAAACAGCCCACAGTTTATAGTCCAGGGGTTGAGGTCTGGACTCCCTGAAGGCCAATCCTCGGCACTTATAAAACCCGGAGCATTCCTCTGCAGCCACTCCTGAATCGTCTTGGCCTTGTGGGCAGGAGCTGAGTCCTGCTGGAAGACCCATTTCTGACCACTGAAGACAGTCGCGTTAAGAGGTTTCACAACTCCT
>Ga0131853_10013764_pt1 | contig 14831 bp, 4 predicted proteins | sample TergutLab28metaG_FD_92764 | JGI IMG/M metagenome (GOLD analysis project Ga0131853, IMG submission 92764) | Labiotermes labralis P1 segment gut microbial communities from Petit-Saut dam, French Guiana - Lab288 P1 (version 2) (version 2) | ecosystem: Host-associated > Arthropoda: Insects >... | reverse complement strand
TTACGGTGAGGTTTGGCTGGGGTGGTGTGGTATCCGTATGCAGGCTTCAGCCTGCATCCGGATACCACACCACCCCAGCCAAACCACAACGTAACACCAACACACATCGAACCAGAACAATACAACCCATGAAATAACTCAAAAAATAAGTCGCAAGCTCCTGAGGATGATGTATTAACATCCAAAACATGTTGAGCATTAAATAATGAAATAATAAAGCAAGTGACATCAAGTTGGTCTCTCTTTATTCAACTATGGTGACGTGGTATTTTAGTGATATGACATCAAGGCTGACGGGATGGGATAACCATGTACCACACATAGAATTTATGAGAAATTTTTACTTACAAATTCTTTGTAGAAAAACCAGCAGAGGCATAGGAACGAGGCGTAAAGGGAAAGATAATATTAACATGCATCCTCAAAAATAATATGTGAGGCTGTGGACTTGATTGGTAAGGCTCTAGATAGTGTCCGACAGCAAAGTGATGTGAGCACTGTAACCAATCTTGTGGGTTTCATAAGAAACCAGGACTCAAGCCAGGCTCTTCACTGCGGTGTCAGCGATGGTCAGCTGGGCACCAGAGCCGTTCTGGACACTGCAGACGAAAGCAAAATTTCTGCCTGTGCCTGAGAATGAACCCCGGTCCTCGTTTTGTCCAGTCTGTAGCCTAGTTCTTTTTTGTATGTGAAAATGGCTTCATGTGCGATTAAATACTATCAGAGGGCCGTCATTTGCCCTCTTCTGATGCAGAGTGAGGGCACGCCGATGATTAATGATTCTCATAACCACTGAACAAACTTAGTAACACTAACTGCTAACTGTGTGAGTTGGCATAAGTATTTGTGATGGTTGTTGTAAGGGTTGCGGGTCTCTTACTTCCTGTTGTTGATCATAAAGATGGCAGTGTAGTGAAAGGCATGACAGCAGTAGGAAGGTCTCTTGCCCCTGGTCTCATGACCAGTCTGGATACCTGTTTTGGCATCTGGTGGCTATTTGCTTGTCCTCAATTGCAACCTAACAATGGCATTCCCTTAGGCAGGGGACTTCCCTAATATGGGCAACATTAGAGGACACAGGGGAAATTGTTTTATGACGCTGTTTTCCTTCCTTTGTCACACTTTGACACAGCAGTTTAGCAAGTGGACAAATTAAGAGCAATCGAAAAACTGGTCAGTTCTAGAGTTTTTGTTTACAGTCATAAAATGTTCAATTGCACTTTAAGGACAGGCGACAGACATTTTGTGTGGCTGTAAATCTTGAAATATAAGAAGTGAAATTCGGGGTCATTTTAACAGACTATGGCCATTGCTGCCTTCGGGTGTGTGACGCCATGTACTTCTGTATATAGGTAAAGCTCAGTTGAAACCTGATGGTACACGGCGACGCACGGTAGGGGAAGTGAAGGGGAAACATGAGAGTGGAATGGGTAGCCAGTAGTCTTGCACTCTACCTCAGAATATGGTGTATCCAGCATTACTACCGTTGATGAGCACACCTCGGCTGCCAGCAGTCGACTGAACTGAACCCCCCGCCGATTTAAATGGACTCGTACGTTTCGCTGGTTTCTGCGCGTGTGCCATCACATTTCAAACGTGCTCTACAATTCTTTCGTAGGAATAGGCTGTCTTCTTTTTTTCTTTTCTTCCTCCTCATTCTTCTTCTTCTTCGGGGCAGAAGACCAAACTACACGGCATCCTACCCAGAACTCAGCTATTTTCACACTCACTGTGCCATGATTTATACTTAAATGTAATTTCGGTTGTCACTTTTAAAGGAAGACCATGGAATTTGATGTGTGTTGGACCGTGCATCATTGTGATAACTGAAGAATAAAAACCAACTATATGCAACTTATTATTTTATTGTACTTCTTATAGGCTTAACATGTTTCGGGCACTACTATGCCCATCATCAGGAGCTCGCGACTATAATGTTGGTTACCACATTGGTCATTTCGTTCTTGGCTGGAATAGTGTTCGGTCTGCAAGCTAAAGCACGACTCGTGCTTTAGCTTGCAGCCCGGACACTATTCCAGCCTAACCGCACCTAACCTCCAACATACTGCAAACCAAGAACGAAACGACCAATGTGGTAATCAACATCATAATCGCGAGCTCCTGATGATAGGCATAGTAGTGCCCGAAACATGTTGAACCTATAAGAAGTACAATAAAATAATATGTGGCATCTAGTTGCTTTTTATTCTTCAGTTAAGACCATGGAATGTCTACATCTGACGTTCTCGCAGTATGAGTGTTAAAAGAATGGTGTCCTGCGGCGTGTGACGCCGTGCAGTTTGATACGAAGAGACAAAAGTTTAACCGGTTGATAGAGACAGCAGCATCTTATAAAACGTTGGGGTGGAGGGAGCCCTTTTAATAGAGGTATAAAAAGCCAGAAGACCATCTAATTAAGTATTAAATTAAATTAAATCCCTACAGCACGTCCTTAGAGACAAACGATTTAATTTTATGTATTCCATGGATGTAAACACGATGGGATCCCAAAGTGTGCATAGCATCTTGAGACACAATTGACAAAATAGGCCTGAGGATGACTAATCTATAGTCGAAACATGTAGCCTTATAATTACCTTGAGTGATAAAGTGATTGTGCTGACGTACACTATTTAATATTGTAGCAGCTGATAGATTCATTCAACCTAGTAGGAAATACCCTGCGAATTATTTAGGCTTTCGCAAGGGTGTGATTTGGGCTGACTGTCCTTCCGGAATGTGGCACCGCGCCAAAGGGTAATTGTTCCCCGATGTTTCGAGGCGACACAGTGGTCTCATCTTAAAGGGTCGAAATGTCTACATTCCAGAAGGGGGCTCAATAAATTACCTTATTCAGAACACACCTTCACAGAGATATACAAGAAAGCCCAACACTGCACAGTCACCTCATCTCATTCCAGCTGCTGCACAAACCTCGCCAGTTCTAACAGGTTTGTAAAAGTAATGGAGTTTCAATAGGATGAGAGGAATGAAGTCCGAATGGCATTTGAATGAATTTGACTTCATTGTTACGCTGGCAAGAGATATATGACACCTGCTGTAAAGTTTTATGACGAATGGTACAGACGGCAATAGCTGCAAGTGGCATTATCCTGGATAAGTAATACACACAGCCCAAACTAAAGTCTATTCACACCAGCACTGTTGCTGATTTCTCTAATTTACATGGAAGGACGAACGTACCCTATGGCTGGAGGCCAGAGAATTGTGGGTCTATTCCCGAAGTAGGCAAAAAATTTTTTTTTCTGTCCGCGTCTTGAAGGCGTATAGTGAGAGTGGAATTTCAGCTCCACCCATTCTTAACCTCGCCACTAGGAAGGGTGAGTGTTTAACTTCACGCTCCGGTCGCTTTACCCCCAGGAAAAACCCCGGTACCCATTGCATAGTAGCGTTGGTGGGCCCCAGAGTCTAACCTCTTGCCCCTACCGGTACTGGAACATCGAACCGTCCACTTCGTAGTCTTGTCGTTAAACCGACTACGCTGACTTTGCTCTCTGAAGAATATAAGGGAAAATCAGTGTATTGAACTAATAGCCTACAGATACACTCGATCAATATGGGCGAAGATTAATTTTCTTTCGTAGCTTTTAACACAGACTTTCTGTATAGGAAGATCTAACAGAAATCCACCTAGTTGTGTGGATGATGAAATATGTGAGGCAGACGTGACCTTTCTATTATAAGTTCATATCAAAAGCTGAGGTTAAAGACCGTAGCATAGAAGGTAACAGGCAGCCTTACAAAAACTGTGATCCTTTGTTATAAGTGGTATTTATGGTACATCGCTTAAAAACCCCCATATAATAAATACATTCCAACCCTTACTACGGTATTTCATACCTGGCAGGTGAAACAGACCCTCCCATCCGCCCCCCTCTTATTACTTTTGGCATTGAATTCGACCAGGATTTGTACAATTGCCGTAATAGTGGATGGATCAGTTTATCTAGAAGAGAGAGAAAAACAGGAGAGCCTCCAGAAAGGTTAGATATACGTACTTCAGATGACGGTCTTTTCAACAGAGTGGAGTTCGTCGGTTGACACAGACGTTTCGGGGAAACACGCTGCTTTCTCTTTCAGGGTGACGGAATCCCTGAAGATGGAGACAGCACGGTTCTTCCAAACGTGACTGTCAACCTGCGGACCTTCACAGAGTCAGAACAATGAATACAGGCATGCATCGCTTAACGACGGGGATACGTTCTAAGAAATGCGTCGTTAGGCGATTTCGTCGTTGTGCGAACGTCATAGAGTGTACTTACACAAACTTAGATAATTTATATATATATTTTTTTTTTTGAGAGAGGCCATCCAGTAAGTAAGAATTTTCATGTTTTATCAAGGTTTAATGTGAACGAAATGGGATCCCACTGAGTAATATTTTTACTGTACCTTAATTGTTGTACTTAGTTGGCCTGAAGATGGCCGGTCACGGCCGAAACATGTAGCCAAATATTACGTAATTGTAAATATTGCATCCTGTTTGAGGTATGTTGTGTATTGACGGTGCGTAATATACAAATTAGATAGTACAGTGTAGCCTGCTACACACCTATGCTATATGGTACAGTCTATTGCTCCTAGGCTACAAACCTGTACAGCACGTTACTGTACTGAATACTGAAGGCAATTGTAACACAACGGTAAGTATTATGATACTGTATTATAGTTCACCCTAGAACAGCCCACGAAGTCCCAGAAGGGGAGTACAGGTATAGCTCTACTTCTTCTGTAACCTCGGCGCTATATGAGTGTAGCTTTACCTCCAGAAAAAATCCGGTAGCAATTGTGTAGAAGGATAGATGGGCCCCAGGGCCGGTCTGGACGGGTGCGGAAAATCTCGACCTCAACGGGATTCGATCCCCTGACCATCCAGTCCGTAGTCAGTCGCTATACCGACTGAGCTATCCTGGCGCTTATAATATTATATTATAATATTGTGATATAATATTATAACCATATGGAACCACCGTAGTATATACGGTCCGTCGTTGACCGAAACGTCGTTATGGGGCGCATAACTGTACTATACTTCGCAAAATATCGGCCTCGGAAGTCTGAGAGTCCATACGCAGTTAATTGCTGAAGGTCTGGTTCATAACCTACTTACTGGGGGAGGAGCAGAGTAGAAGAAGGCGAAGCAAGATGCGGTAATAGGGAGAATGAAATACACAGGAAACAGTGACAGAGGAAGTAAAAAACAAAATAATAATAATTGAGGGTAAGGTAGTAAGGCAAAGGAAAGAGAGAGCGTTAGAGTAAGGTGGAGAGATAAAAGAAGAAATGAAAGAGACGGCAAGAGATAACATACAGAAAATGAGAATAAGGTGTGAAGAATCAAATAAGAAAGGAAAGAGACGGCAAATAACATACAGAATGTGAGAATAAGGTATAAAGAATGATATAAGAAAGAAAAGAGAGTTTCAGAAATAAAACATAACAATATAAGCAAGGTAGAATACGTGTAAACTAACATTATGACGCCTTTCGTGTGACAATTTCTGCAACGATGTGTGATGTTGTGCCTAATGACACTGTCAACAATGAGCGGTGAGCAACAACGCTTTGACAGATCATTCATGTAGCCGGTAACAGTAAAACACACTTGAGTCTTCATGTAAAGTACCAGATATTTTTCCCCGATTTTAACCAAATTTAAAATCCATCAACAGATTTTCACATAAATCCCAATATCAAATAGCGCGGAGATACGCATGTTGGGAGTCGCGCTGTTACATGCGAACAGACAGACGAACTAACAGTCTGATACCATTTCAGTCGAAGACAGCGTCGTCGTGGCGATTTAATGTCGCCGACAAAAAGAAAACGTACTTAGGTCTACATGTAAGCCCCCCCCCCCATCTTATCCAAATTTGGACTGTCTTCAGATTCGCTGTTCGATTCCAGCTGCTGTCAGTGGATTTTTCATTGACATAAAATTCTTCCGATCGCACTATGGCCCTGGGGTCGAATCAGCCTCTAACACAAACGAGTACCAGGAGTATTTGCTGGGAGTAAAGGCGGCCGGTGCGTAAGGCTTACAACCTACCACCATTCTGTGCCGTTGTCACGAAATCTGGGAACTTTAACTTCTTGGAACCCTCTGGGCCCCTCCGGGCCTGTAATGGGACTGATTTACCTTTTACCTTCAGATTTTCACAACAGTTAACAATATCAAATTTCGCGGAAATCCGTCCGGTGGGAGTCGTGTAGACGGACGGACGTAGGCACATGAGGAAGTTAATGGGCGTTCATCGCGGTTGTGCAGTTGAGTCTAAGAAAAGCCGCTGTAGGTGCGTGCGAACTGCGTCGCTCAGCTTTCATAAAACACGGTGTTATCAGCTGTGCTACTCAGGTGCACACAAACCGGCGTGGAATTCGCCCCACTACCCTGGGAACTACAGGTATTGACAGAGGTAAAGATACGATTAGCAAACTGGCAGGAAAAGCACAGGTGGATCCCACTTAGATAAGGCCTCTTCAAGAGATAAGGCATGTATATTCTGAGACATGAAACAAGTCAAGCCAAGTGCAGGCGCACCGGATCGTATTTCTTGTTGGGAAGATCCTGAGAAATAATAAACCGGTTTCGATTTATATCGATAAGAAAAACTCATCTGTCTTTTCGCTTAATTACAAGACATCGAAGTTGTTAAGGCGGAAGATGGAGTTGAGTGTTCAGCTTCGCGCCCCGGCCTTTTTACCTCCCAAGTAATGAGTAACATGAGGATGGATGAGCCCCCGGAGCCGGTCTGGATGCTGTGAAGTACAGAAAAACCTCTGATCATGCCGGGAATCTAACGCCGGTTCCACGGTCTGCCAGTCCGTAAACTGGTCACTATAATGACTGAGGTATTCCGCCTTATACAGGGATTAATCTCAACACAGACACTCCCCAACTTATGTACTTTCATACTTAAGTGATTAAAAAAAAAAAGGGAGAAAAGAATCGATATAATAGGATTTTTGAAAGGCGAACAGAAATTTTTGCTTGCGGGGATGAGAGGGCAACAGGACGACGGTGGCGGAAGAATACTGTTGGGCGATAACACAGGCGACGGGGCGGTCATGCTGCGGCCGTTCAGGTTCCGGTGTGTTGGAGTTTGGATTTCAGTCGCACTGCTATGTACGCGCGTAGATATACTGTATGGTTGACCGCATGCGTAATCAATTACGACTTGCGCAAAATTGAACTTTTGTGGCGTAACTACTGCATACGTCGGGGAAGGTCTGTATTATCCGTTTTATTTTTGATCTAATAAACGGCTGTCCATACATTCAGACCATCTGACTTCCTTAATTTAACTGGCAATACAATAAGGCAGGTCTGCACAATGGACAGAATTCCTCTCCTACTCGGAGTATCCCGGGTCCCAGTTCTAGGCCGGAGATCTGTTACACTGACCCTCGACTTTCCCATTGATTTGGCACACACTGGGATAATACCGCAAAATAAGCCACGGCCTTTCGTTTCTACACAAACATATCATTTTATCAGCGCGTGTGTGTGCGTGGGTAAGGGTCGGTGGATATCGGTCCGTTCAGTCCAACAGAAACGATTTCATTAATCATCATGTTTGTACCGTGCATCAATGACTATTAAAATACTTTATTATCCAACAGATGCACAAATATATAATTCGTAGATACAATTAGAATTATTATAAAATATTTAAAATTGCTCCAACATATTTCGGATCACAAGGGATCCATCATCAGAGAGCTCTATACAGTGCTTGGCTAAAATTACAGTAACGGTTCTATCGTTTCCAGTTGGTGTTATGGCAGCATATTTACCCGTGGTGCGTGTGTGTACTGCACAGTCTAGAGAGTGCTCTCTAGACTGTGCAGTACACACACGCACACACGCACCACAGGCAAATATGCTGCCATAACACCGACTACGTCCATATCAACGGATAAGATAGAACCATTACTGTAATTTTAGCCAAGCACTGTATAAGGCCCTTGATGATGGATCCATTGTGATCCGAAACATGTTGGAGCAATTTTAAATATTTTAAAATATTTTATAATAATTCTAATTGTATCTACGAATTATATATTTGTGCATCTGTTGGATAATAACGTTTTTTAATCGCTTGTATTAATCTTGGAATAAAACCACGCAAAGCAATGCCACCCAACAGTCATACTCAATGCGTTGTTCTGTGTGTAAATGTGTACTGTATTACTGCCACCGGGTGTCAACCTAATTGCAGTGAACAAATATATCTAATACTTTCCCACTATCAACAATAATAACATAGCGGCCATGCGAAATATCAGGGACCCTTTACTATAGGCTCTGTAATTCTGGAAGATTATGGACATCAAATGTGTGAACATTAGTGTCTTAGAGGGTAATATTTTCTATGGAAGTAGCTACTTAAGGAATTCGAAAACCATGTAACTTTATTACATGTGGTTCTTTCCGCCACGTGGAGGCCGAGGGAAATAATTATTGAGCTTTGCGTTTGACCCGACCAAGCAAACAACCACAGAAGTCAGACATGATATCACCGAGACTGGATATGAAGGTAGACCATAGGCATAAGCACAGATTACAAATAGGGCAGCGACATTATTTTCGGGACACAGAAATAAAAACAAAAAATCGCCACGACGCCTTGCGGGTTAACTACCAGGTAAACTATTTGATTATATACACATATATAAGGTAAAGGTAAATGTAAAGTGATCCCGTTACAGGCCCGGTGTGGCCCAGAGGGTGGGTAGTGGTATAGCTCTATTCTTCCATGACCGCGGCACTAGAAGGGGGTGAGTGGACAGCAGCACGCCCCGGCCGCACTTTACCCCCTGGAAATACCCGGTACCCAAGGCCGGATGGGGCCCTGGGCCGGTCTGGACGGGCGGAGAATCTCGTCCCCACCGGGATTCGATCCCGGACCGTTCAGCCCGTAGTCAGTCGCTATACAGACTGAGCTACCCCACACATATATAAGGACGGCTCATTAATTATGGTAATAATTGGAGCTAGACTGCTTACAGAAAAAAATATTTAAAGAAAGTTCTGCTCGGGACTTCTTATAAGGTGTCATGAAGTTGTGAAAGTGCACTGCGGGGAGGAGGTGAGATCTCACGCCTCTGTTTGCTTTTAGCCATTTGTTTGTTGGCTTGAGGTTTGCCCAAGTCCTTCAGATTCCCTCTAGTGCCACCATGCAGTGCATGTAGCAACTTGAGAAACGCGTAAAGTGGGCCAAGCAGACACTTTGCATCATGCATTGTGTGTATTTGTGTTTTGTCTGCAAGAAATTTTAGCGGACGTAATTTGAAGAAGGAAGAAATCGAAGGGGAAGAGTGAAACAGATAGAACCAATATAAAAGTAAAGACAGAAAATGCGGAGATAGACAAAAGAACATAACTTGAGACAGGAAACAAGAAAGAAGATGCTAGCATAAGGAATAGCATTGATATGGAGATAAAGGTCGACTTATAACGTAACGTCGCGGTGGTGCAGTTGGTTGAGGCACTGCGCTACAAGCCGGAAGGTAGCGGGTTCGATTCCCGATGGTGTAATTGGAATCCTTCCGGCCGCACTATGGATCTGGGGTCGACTTAGTCTCTAACAGAAATGAGTACCAGGAATAGTTCTTTGTGGGTAAAGGGGACCGGTGCGTAGGGCTGACAACTTTGCCATCTTCTTGTGCCGACTGTCTTGAAATCTGGGAGCCTCAAACTCCTGGAATGCTCAGGGCCTTTCCAGGCCTGTAGAGGGATTGCTGTACCTTCTATGACATGCCGTGAAGTCAAAGCGGGTGAGTAGAGGTAGCTACAGCTCTATTCCTTCTTTAACCTCGGCGATAGATGGTGTGGGTGGTGAATACCACGCTCCGGCCGCTTTACCCTCGGGGAAAAGCCGATACCCATTGTACAGGAGGCTGGGTGAGCCCCAGGGCCCGCCTGAAAGGGCACGAATAATCTCGCTACCACAGGGGTTTGAACCTCGAACCGTCCAGCCCGTAGCCAGATGCTATACCGACTGAGCCACTCCGGCCATAACCTTGGTATGGAACAGGCTGCAATGGCTGTTCCAAAAAAACCCAGTGGGGTAACGGCATATGTGTGTGGCTAAATTAAGTCATACAACAAATGGGGTACACATCTGGCCAGTTATTTCTAGAGAAGAAATTTGGGCAAAAGTAGAAAGTACCTGCAGAATGCTTTGTACTCAAATCCAGTCAACACCCGTTTTGAAGACAATGGCTCTAATTCAATGTTACAGATTTTTCCTTGAGCAAATGGTAGTTGTTTTCTGCGTCGCTGAAACCCCACAACAAAACTGAATTTTATGTTTTGCTGATCGTGCATCCTGGCACAATCCTGATGATGAGCATAATGTTGCTCGAAACATGTAGAGGTTTACTTAAAGTAATAAATCATTTTAAACAACGTAATTGTGTATCAAGTTGGTCATTTAGCCACAGCCTACAGCAACAGTTAGTCAAGGTAAAGGCAAAGTTGTCTCCGTGCTTAACTATGCACAACGCTATGAAGGCGTATGGGGAGAGCAGGTTTAGCTCCACGCATTCTTAAACTTGCCACCGGATAGAGGTGAGTGGTCAGGTTCACGTGCAGGCTGAATAACCACTTGGGGTAACAGCGCCCGGTACCCTTTGGCATTGGGGCCTGGTGGGACTCAGAGGCGGTTTGGACGATGTGGAGAAGAGAGACATATCTTACACCCGTCCGAATCGAACCCCGCTCTCTAGACTAACCGTGGTTCACCAAGTTTAACAGGTGGATACATGGGGACCATTTCCCCGGAATTAAGGCAGCCGGAACGTGAAGCCGACTATTCACACACCCATCTGGTGGCAAGTTTAAGATTATGTGGGGGTGGACACCCCATAGTCTTAGTGGGGTTGTCCTTAATTAAGAACAGAAAAACATTTCTTCTTATTTTTAGCCTGTAATAACCAATAGGATCTAATAATTATTGTGGCTATATTTTAATTACAAAATGTAAGTTCTACGATATATTTTCTCAAAACATGTACCCAAAATTGTGACATATTTGTCATAATTCCTCGAGTTCTTAACGAGGAGCAAATTTACAGTATTTTGCAAGAAGCCCAGACCGTTCTCTCTCTCTCTGTTATCGTCCAGATATCCACTGATCTGAAACTATTCTCGATACATGTGTAGCACAATTTGGAAGAAGTTAACTACGGGACATATCTGTCGAAAGAAACCAGACATGCAAGCTTAATTTTTATGATGCCGTTGCCTACTGCAGTGATTTGCCACGTTGTCATGTTTCGTTCCTCACAGTTGAGGCAGTTGCAGGAGCTTTTATAGTTATAATGAAGTGATTAATTGCTTAGTCGCTGCCAAACCAAACTATATACATGGGCCGGGATAGCTCAGTCGGTATAGCGACTGGTTACCGGCTGGACGGTCCGGGGATCGAATCCCGTTGGGGGCGAGATTTTCCGCAACCGTCTAGACCGGCCCTGTGGTCCACCCATCCTCCTTTACAATGGGTACCGGGTCTTTCCCGGGGGTAAAGCGGCCGGGGTGTGGCGTTGACCACCCACCCCCATCTAGAGCCAAGGTTAAAGAAAGAGAGGAGCTATACCTCTACTCCCCATCTGGGCTTTCGTGGCCTGTTCTAGGGTGAACTTTACCTTTACCTTTGTATATACATATATATTACGTAAAGATAAGCTACTTGTGCACATTTCACTCCTCAGCGGCTGTAATAAAGCTATGAATCAAAATTTGATACATCTCTCACACACCCTGACAATGCCCCGTCAGGACAGCACCGTCTACACGTAACTTGAGGTAAAGTGATCCCGTTACGGCCCGGTGTGGCCCAGAGGGTGGGTAGAGGTATAGCTCTACTCTTGCATTACTGCGGCACTAGAAGGGGGCGAGTGGTCAGCAGCACGCCCCGGCCGCACTTTACCCCAGGGAAAGACCCGGTACCCATTTTACAGGAGGCTGTGTGGACCCCAGGGCCGGTCTGGACGGGCGGAAAATCTCGTCCCCAACGGGACTCGATCCCGGACCGTCTAGCCAGTAGTCAGTCGCTATACCGACTGAACTACCCGGCCCACACAGGTAACTTATCACTACATAATAAACATAGAGTTGAGCTTGACTTAATGATTAATTAATTGTACAAACACGAGGTGTTGTCTTCCATAAAGTTGGTCTTTTACATTCTACTGCTTGTAATTCTGCATCAGAATACTGACTGACAAAACAAATAAAACTTTTTCTTTATTTTCTTTCTACGGCATCATAAAAATATACTTTGTGTGATGTGCAGCAACTAGCTGTGATGCGGCAGTGTGACTGAACATATGCGCGTGGCAGCTGACGACAGACAACTAACTATATGCTTAACTGACACGTTCGCCATAATTGTGCGAATACCGGCCGAAAGGGGCCCGGCATTCCCCTCTGCCCCCCCCCCCCCAAATCCCTTCATCAGGCCACTGGTTGGTCATTTTACGAATGAAAAGTCGTCATGAACTATTTTCGACTGTGTAATTAGTAGATGGCGTTTGAGAACGGAATGCTGTGGAAAAGGAAAATCTGAATTTAGCCGAAATAGGAATATTGGGGGGAAGTGTACAAAGAAGAGCTGTATAATATGTAGACCGTCTTTCACCAGCCTCCACACGGTAATGAGGTTAGGACTGCCTGGAGTTATACATTCACTTCACCCCTACATCTTAAAAAAAAAGCACAGAAGCGACTTTACGAACTGAATTATTTGGGTCTTAAGTCAACGAGAACGGGGGACCGCGGTAGCACAGTGGTTAAGGCGCTGTGCCACAAATCGGAAGTTCGCTGGTTCGATCCCAACAGCTGTCAATGGATTTTTAATTGATATAAATTCCTTCCGATCGCACTATGGTCCTGGGGTCGACTCAGCCTCTAACAGAAATGAGTACCAGGAGTATTTCTTTGGGGGTAAAAAGCGGCCGGTGCGTAAGGCTGACAACTTTACCACCATCCTGGGCCATTGTCACGCAATCTGGGAACCTTAACTTCCTGGAACCCTCAGGACACCTCGGGCCTGTAATGGGACTGATTTAACTTTTTTTTAAAATCAACAAGAACGTTGAGTTGGATGGGATTCAGCTTGCATGAGTTCATCTTTTATTTATCGGCGCTCTTCGTATTTAGAACTACACGGCAACATACACGGACGAAATGAGAAAACCTACAAAATTCTGGTCGGAAAAACACTCAAAGGATGAGATCATTTTGGGGACACGTCTCTAAGTGAGAAAATAGTAGACCCATACACTTAAACGTAGTTAATAAATTTATGGATTGTGTCTCTTGTCCAAAACCTAACGAGGGGCTCTGGGGCCCACCCATCCTCATATTTAATTGGTACAGAAGGATCTATCGTTTTAAAACGGCCGGAGCGTGAGGCTGAACACTTAACTCCAGCTAGTGTTGAGGTTTAATAATTCTTGTAGCTATAGCCCCTTCCCCCCGTTACAGGACTTCATGGTGCAAAGGGACAAATTTTGGTATCGAGTATCCTGGACTGAGCTGGCTTCGGGTCGAGTAAAATGGCGAGATATGTTAGAATATGGCAAAGAACCTTCGGTTTTTACAAAAGCGGGGAACAGCCGATGGACTGCCAAGGAACTAACAGCAACTGAAGGGAGTTACTGTAATATGGAATTAATTTACGCGTTGTTGAATAAAACGAAGACACAACTGTGTATGGTGAAACGGAGAGTACTGTGACGGAATCAGTCGTGGCTTGTTAGCATTTAAAGCACGCTGACTGGTACTCTACCAGTTTTACATGAAAGAAACCCTGATGTTGCCCACGCAGTGTGTGTGGTTCGTGGTGATCCTAACAATAAATATACATTATTCCCCGCTAGTGTTTGTAATGGTAACACTGTGTGATTTCTGTAAAGTAGGGGCTGAATTTTTAAATATGGTTCACATCAGCAGTGCACAAATTTGCCACAAAGCTAGGAAACACCACAAAATTCTAGGCGCCAGAAAGCTAATGATAAACAAATACCATACTGGCGTCCCACAAACACCAGTCGCCAGCTGACAAAATTTAGTCTCCACGACGAGCTGGCGGCCGGGATTTGTGCACCCCTGGTTTAAATTACTGTTAGGCGCCAAATAAAGTTGTGTTTGTAGTGGAGAGGCAGTGTGCTTGATGTGTGGAAAGACCTTAAGTTTTATATACGATTTAGATCGATTTTAAGAAAAACATTTCGAGGTATTTGTAATTCGGAAGCAGTGTGCTTTCTGTGAGGTAGGAACTCGTTTTAAATACTGATTAGATAAATTTAAGGCGCCAAATGTCTAGGGACTAAAACTATAATCTTCTGGAATTATACACGGAACACGACGGAACAGCCAGGACAGCCCGATCGCAAACCCAAAATTACTTTTTTTTTTGTTACGCGTGCTATACATCAAGATATATGGAAATATAATTTTGCCGGTTGTTTTGTTTGGGTGTGAAACTTGGTCACTGACATTGCGGGAGGAAAGGAAGCTGAGGGTGTTTGAGAACATGGTGCTGAGGAGAATATTTGGACCTAGGAGGGCCGAGGTAACGGGGGAATGGAGGAGATTGCATAAAGAGGAGGGGGGGTGTATAGGGTCTTGGTGGGGAAACCGGAGGGAAAGAGTCCACTGGGGAGACCTAGGCGTCGATGGGTGGATAATATTAGGATGGATCTCCAGGAGGTGGGATGTGGGTATATGGACTGGATTGGGCTGGCCCAGGATAGAGATAGGTGGCGGACGCTTGTGAGTGCGGTAATGAACCTTCGGG
>Ga0131853_10013763_pt1 | contig 14831 bp, 14 predicted proteins | sample TergutLab28metaG_FD_92764 | JGI IMG/M metagenome (GOLD analysis project Ga0131853, IMG submission 92764) | Labiotermes labralis P1 segment gut microbial communities from Petit-Saut dam, French Guiana - Lab288 P1 (version 2) (version 2) | ecosystem: Host-associated > Arthropoda: Insects >... | reverse complement strand
GGGGCCATTGGTGACCCTTAACCTAAAATTTACAGCCAGCAAAACACCAAATTGTAATTTAAAAACAAAAAAAAAATTAAGGAATCCAGCCCACCCCCCCCCCCCCCCCCCCTAAGTAAATCTGAACAATCTGAACCGAAATATAATCCAGTTCACCAAGGGGCACTTTGTGCGGATAGTCAGTACATGCTGGTACAAGGTCAACTTTAAGAAAATATGTCACATAATATGAAACAAAAATGTATTAAGCTCTCAATGCACTTTATCACAAAATTCCAGTATGTCCTGGTACCTGTTTATCTTTGCCACACGTGATGTATTGTGGCAGAGCTGCATTCTTTGGGCCACTGAATACACTGGTTTATTTTAGTTTCCAGAAATTCAAATTACTGCTACAAGCTGGAATTTGCAATAGGCTTCACCAATGCTGTATTATTTGTCCACAGTGATCCACATAATTCAAGTAAACGAACAGCGTTAACAGTTTTACATAGAATATATAAATATTGCATTCCAAGTTAATTTACATATATGGTATATGTATTTTTGAGTAGGTTACACTGTATTTCACAATGTATATACAACAGCATCAGTTGATGGAAATGTGGGAGACAAACTGCACTCAATCTAATATTTTGTATGAAATATTACATATCTCTATTGAATTTATATATAAAAGATGGCCCTGTATATGGTTCTGTTTCAGCATTCTGCCGGTAAACTGGACACACACACACACACACACACACAGGCGCGCATGCACACACACGCACAAAACATCTGTTACACATTTAAAAAAGGGATTAAAGCTTGCAATATCATTCGTCATTGGCAATGCTCCCCCACCCCCTTTCAAAACTAAACTTTCAGCTGACAAACGAACACTGTCGGTGCACCGCACTGTTACAGCATACCAATAACAACAAAATGGCAGCAACAACCTTGGTTGAGCTCCAGTCGTAAATTTTGCTCTGCTCTTTCGCCCGCAGCAGAGTATCAGAACAGAGTTTACATCTCAACATACTGTCACACAGTAAAGTTAAATGCACACTGAATGAAGACCAGGCCACAAAACATTCTGAGCATGTCATCAAGGGCTATACATCGTTAAAATAACTGCCACCTGAACGGCACTAACGTGCATTGTGCACGATGCTCCATCTGGCGGGAAGTCAAGAAACTTCGTCACGCTGCGAACTTGGCTTTGTTCAATTCCTACATCATTACGGCACTCGGCCACGGGCGCAAGAAGCCTTCACGATGTCCGCAGCCCAGTCATCCGTCACCTCACATGCGAACTGAACTCCAACCAAGATGTTCCCAGGCTGTGGGAGGCAGTCACATACAATGAAGTATCAAGTTACCAGCATCAGTGTTCACACAAAGACACAATAAAGCTAACATAACCCTGTCAGTTACTACAGCTCACTGGCACTGGATATTTGGTAAAGCACCCAGACAGTACAGCAGTCACCAGACTGGTGGTTCACACAGCGGTGACATCAAGGGCTCAGCGACGCTGTGTCAATGGGCATGTGGTTCCTGCGTGTCAAAGGAACATACTGCCTTCATCTTGAAGGGTCAAAGGTCTAGTAGGCCAAGGAAAATGGCAAATGACAGTCAGCTATTCTTCTTGAACTGCTTAGTCCTGCAGACAACAGTAAGGATGATCCTTCAGGACACTGAGAACCAGTCACCCAACCACACAGTGTCATATCCCAGCAGCACACTAGCTCTTCATATTATTATGCAACATGATAGCAGAAAGTTAGCAGAAGTGGTATTCAGTGCCATAGTGTCTGCATCTCCAAGCTATGATACATAATTATCAGGGAATATAAGTTAGCAGTACACAAAGTTACATCCAAACACTGTGCCAAATTATGCTCACTATTCAATCAACTGATGATCATTTCTCGGGGGTCAGGGGGGAAAGGGGGTCTTCACACCATATAGTAAACATTTGTTCTGATATTTCATAGGAATTTACCATCTCCATCTTCAGGGGACTGCTGGATATGGTTGGGGGTGGATGCTCAAATGAGGGGGAGGTGAAAATGTGTCACTTATACAGCCAAATTTGAAAGAATTTTGGCCAATCGGAGTTACAGAATGGGGAGAAGAAGGAACAGGGCTTGTACCAAGCCAATGGCAGTTCAGTTTCAGGGATGGCCCATTTAACCCTTAGTGTACCGTATTAAATCCCATCTGCAAATCCCAACTTGCCGAATTATTCTGCAGGGTATTTAAATTTTGCACATGCTTTTCGAAAAACTTCAAAATTTCGAGAACTAAGCGAGATAAATTTATGAAACAAAAAGCAATTTGTGGGGAAGGAATCAGACATTGCTCAGGATGCCTTAAAAATGCTGTAATGTACTTATTGTATAATGGAGAACATATGTTTCCAAAAAAGTTGTAAATATCTATGTTCTTTTACTTACATTGTGGTCAAGGCTCCAACAGTTTGCACAGAGAACGAACAAAAAGATGTCTTATAAGTCGTTTCTTGTGTGGTAACCTTCAAAACAACTTCAGTCCACACAAAGCGCCACATCACACTTCACACATTTGAACACCATGGTTCATGTCACGCCCCTCACTTAACAAATGCGGCAACGCCGCTGCTTCGCGTTGCGCCCAGGCCAGTGCTTATTGTGACGTGTGTCCAGTCTTCTGATGTCAGTCGAAGCTGGGGCTCATCTCCCTATACGCATGGATGGTTGTGGCTCATGCCCAGACCATGCCAGCATTTCTCTGGTAAGGATGAGACGAAAATCTGTGTGAAATTTTCTTCCCACCGCATGAAGATAAAAGGATGTAACTGTTGACAATGGCCAGGTCTAACAGGTGGAAAAAGAGCTTTTTTGTCCACTTCCATGTTCGGCAGCTGGCCGTGTAGCTATTGGCCATCGTATCTGAATTGTCTATGTGTCCCATGTGACGGTTATAATCCGCCACAATTGCCGGCTTTACCGCATTCCCGTGTTCGTGATAATTGCCTTCTCTGGGTGGATTGTTTGTGTTTGTCAGGAGGCACACATCTCTCTTGTCCTTCCACACCACAGACGTCAAGTCACCCCTGGTCCTTACTCAAATGTCACCACATTTCATTCTCAGTGTCTTGGGTTTGAGGTCCTTGGGCATGCCCTTTCTATGTAGCCTAACCTTCCCACAACAGAAAATTTTCTTCTGGGCCAAGTCGTCATAGAGGTCAGGGGAGGGAAAAAAGTTGTCCATGTACAGTTTATGGCCAAATCCTTCTACAACCCTAGTCAGATTAGCCACTGTATTGTGTGTTGCTGCCAGGTGTTGTGCCGCCCTTTGTCTGTCTTTACCGAGATAAACATTCATATGTATATGTAATATGTTTTCTTTTGGGTAATTCCCTGGCGTCTGAGTTCTAATAGCCGATGTTTCGGAAGCCTCTATCAGTTCCATTTTCATAGATTACTGGATACTAAACTCCTCTCCTCTAAAACTGGCTACACGGATCGTCTCATCAGAGAAGCCATCGAATAGAGATGCATCCTAATTACATCAACAGAGATGGGGGTTTCAACCCCAGCAGATCCTGGAAACCAATGCTATACAAACTCAAGAAAAGGAGACATCCGCCAAGTACACTATAGTGATCCCACCCGCACTCGCACTTATATACCTGCTCCCTTCCACAACCTGTTGTGCACCTACCCACCCACATCCGGTCACTCGCCTTCCATTGGCTCCTCCACCAGCCTGCCAGAACTCTGTCAGGTATAAATACACCACACATCCCATCTCGTCATACTTCATCCGCCTGCATATGAAGATGGAACTGATAGAGTGTTCCGAAACTTCGGCTATTAGAACTCAGACGCCGGGGAATTACCCAAAAGAAAACATATTACATATAGAACATGGCAAAAGCTTAAAATCAAGAATTCATATGTATATCCTGTAGAGTCATACAGTTTGAACATTTTGATGCCAAAACGTTCGCGTTTTTTCAGGATGTACTGCTTGAAAACTATCCTTCCCTTGAATTTCACAATGACTTCATCTACTGCCAAATATTCGGAAGGGTTGTAAAATTTTGAAAAGTTCCTCCTTATAATTTCAAATAAGTCTCTTATTTTCCACAGTCTGTCATCTGTTCTGTCAACTCCACTCCAGTTATTGTCCGTGAAACGTAGAAAGCATAGTATGTGATGGTACCTAGCACATGCCATCGTTTGTCCATAGAATGGAGTGCAAAGCTGTTCCATTTTCGTCCAGTAGTCCTCCAGTCTGCCTTGAACTGTATGTCCCATCTGTAATCTCAGAGCCAAAAACACAAACATTTCCTCTTGTGTCACCTCACTTTCGGGAGAAGGTCCATTGTCAGAATTTTCTAAGAACTGGTGATAGTAGCAATTTGTCTCCACAACCAGCAAAGTAATAATTTCCACGAAGAACAGTACCAGAACGCTATGTGGAGTGGACTCGCTCATTACGTGTGCACCTTCCGTGCTTTTCCCGTTGTAAGCCCCTGCAAAGGTATGAACTATACACCTTCAGGGTTGAAGGGGCAGTGTCCACAGGCAGGGTTGTGGCTGTTGACCTGCCACTTTACCAACATCATCCTCATCTTCAGAGCTGCTAGCAGAAAAATCTGGGCTTGGAGGCTCTGATATTGAAGACTGTTGCTAAGGTGGGCATGGCTCGTCATCCTCCGTGTCCTCAGAAGCGTAATATTTCTCCACATCGCTGTCTGAATCCATTACGATTTCTCGTATTTGATTCTGAGACAGCAGACAAGCCCATTTAACACGAGAAATCTCACGTTCCATTGACGATGACTGTGGTGCCACTGCTGGGTGGAACAGCAAACTCTCAACTGACACAAGTTGCAACTTCTGCAAAACAGTTGGGGAAAAAGCTCTTTCTCCCTAACAACTGTTACCCAGCTGCTACCCAGCTGCCTGTTACTAAAATAACATAGTTTTATGACCCAACATTCCATTCCACTAACTAAATTCAAGACTGAACTAACTGTCCAATATGCTTTCAAGACTTATGACACTTATGCATTCATGGCTAATTAGGGTAACATTGCTAGCTGGCAAAGTGTTTACACACAACTGTGACACGGGAAACCATACTGCATCGATTCAGTGTTGAAACATTGTGCAGCAAATAGAAACAGACAGCTTTCAGCGTTGCCAAACGTATGTCCATATATATATGACGTTAAAATTTCTGGCTTTACTACGAGCTCCATATATATATATATATATATATATATATATGACTAAGGGTTAAGGACCAACAAGTGGAGACGTTAGTGACAAACATGATTCAATCATCCTGCAGCTTCGGGCAGTATATTCCAAAACATCACGACGCACATTTACATGGTGTGAAAATCCAAAAAATGACAACAAACCTGAACAACAACCAACAGCCACCACAAAAACCTGACAACATGTACACTCACAGTATCTTTAAGACCATGTGAGTCTGTACTTATAAAACTGAATTACCTCCACAGTATGCAGTCTGGACTGTGGCAAATCCTAAGAAATGTTCTGAGATAATGGCACCAGGCCCGTTACGATTTGACTTGCTTGGAAATGATGACACCTTATGTAAACAGACAGTTATGTATAGTATGGACGGACAGCCATAACTTTCAAAATATAAACTTCAATATGATGTACGTGTCTCATGCCTGAATGTTTTATCAGCAAGTAGAATTTATTCTTCAGGACACCTGAACAGAACTCCTTCTGATCACATTTTGGTGGTTGTACTAAAACACAAGGTGCCCATGGTCGATAAGTACCCGCACGTTGAAGTCGTTATGTCATCACCAAAAACACTTCGCCTCCTGTTACTGTGTTTGTAGTCTTCGACTCACCATGACACTTTACACTTCATACTTTCACTTTGGGTTTAAGTTCTTCAGCCACACCGCCCCACTTAAGTCTGTAGGTCCGTTCACGCCATCTTATTGCTGGGTCCCACAGGGCATGAAGATATAAATATGGACTGCTACACTCTCGAAACAGCCAACCAATAACAAAATCAAATTTGTTAAAGGGCAGAGATCCATTCTGCAACAGAAATGTTCATTATTAGCTGGATGACACATACAAGTAACAGCATCTATTTCGATCTCTTTAAGTGCGTTCTGCAACATTGCGACAACTGCAAAGGCTACACAGTCACAGAATGAGCGAGCAGGGTACTGGCAGAAAGATACGGATGCGGGAAACCTGAAGTACCGTGCTGCTTCAACTACACAAGCCAGCAGATGACCGCGTGAGTTTGACACGTACCGGCAGAGTCAGTGTTCATGATACAAATACGACGATGCACTGAGCCATTCACTGCAAATACATTTAATTCAAGGAAATCTTCTCATTACAAAGTATCTGATTATCTCCACACAAGGAAATGTACTTTGGTAACCATAAGCTAATCCCTCTAATTACCTCTCCGAAATTTAAAGTTACTGATAAACACCAGTCGTCTCTTCCAGTGTTCAACTGATACCAGAACACTACAACTGCAACAGTTCATATGTTAAGTAACAAACTCATCACCCTTTAAGACATTAATATTTGATACAATCACCGAGAGCACCACTTGACATCTCTTCCTACTAAAGTTGCCATTATGTTTCCAATTTGTACCTAAATGTAGGACATTAACATTATCCACATCATCACTAAACGTGTACTTGTGAGATTTTTGGTTTCCACACCAGTCTTGTTGAGGATGCAGTGTCCTTGGATGTGACACAGTGTCAATAGGTGTTTCCCAACATTTCAATGGAGCGTAGCATCACACAACCCCCTCAACACAGCAGCACATCCCAGAAGAACTGAATCCTCATCAACCGTTTCCTTATTCAGCATTCCGTGAGGTTCACGTCTGCTGAATAATTACTCTGAAGCGGTAAATTCACGTTTTGAAACTATGTGAATTTCAGACTATGCACGAGCAAGACAGCTGCACAAAACATAGCAATGGCAGCTGCAAGGAGTCCTGCTTTAATGGCGACCTCATTCCTGTGTAGCGCAATCGCAGTTTACGTGAATGTGAAATACATGAATTTGAAATAGTGGCATATAAAAAAGTATTAACAGAGTCCAGCTGTGAGCACAAAATGTGAAAGAATGTCGATAAAATTAAACAATGCATAAAGAACAGCATGATTTCAAAGCCGACAGGTCAAGTGATTTGTAACTGTGTAAACACTACAGCCACCACTTTTGCTGGTAAACAGAAGTACCCATCATTCTTAGATGGTATCTTGCGTACCTGAGCGTGTCATGTACGTGGGCTGATTGAAAAGTTTCAAGACTGATTTTTTTATTCAGAATCAGATGACTCTACAAGCTCTACAATTTTTTCTTTTTCAAAGTAGCGGCCCTCACATTGAATACATTTTTTACAGCGTTTTATGAATGATTCAAACACATGAAATAGATTGTTTTGTGACATCCCTTTTAGCACTGCGGCCGTGGCGTTTTTCACTTCATCATCTGAAGAAAACCTCTTTCCCCACAGTTGTGCTTTCAGTGTTGGGAATGCCCAGAAATCACTTGGCACTAAGTCCGGGCTGTATGGAGGATGTTGTAGTGCTGTCCCACCAATTTCAGTCAGTGCTGCCAATGCCACAGCAGCACTATGTGGCCGGGCATTATCCTGGAGCAAAAACCACTGTTTCTTGATCAAATCCGGTCTTTTCTTCCTCATGGCTCCTCGCAAATGGGTTTTTCAGGACGTTTGCATAATAGGCGCCATTCACTGTCTGCCCACGGGGAACCCAGTGCTCTAAGATCATCCCGTGCCCATCAAAGAACAGTAGAAGCATGACTTTACCCGCCGAGAGAGATGAACGGAATTTTTTGGGGGGTGGCTAATTTGAGTGTTTCCACACACTTGACTGTTGTTTTGACAACAGGTCATAATGATGAATCCACGATTCGTCGCACGTCGCAATCAATCACACATCTCTGCCGTATTTTCACACAAATGTCTTCCTCATCCGCCATGACAAAAAGTACTAGGTGTTTCCACTCGCTGTGACCAAATCCTCAAGGCTACAGCTGTCCAACTACAGGTTCAGACACGTCAATGTATGACTTTCACAATCCCTAGTGCAGTGTTGCCATGTCTAACACCGGGAAAGAGAAATAGAGGCAGTCTTGAAACTTTTCAATCAGCCTACGTAGTTGAATGTCTGCCTATGATTTTGGTGCTCACCATAATTTAAAATATTGTCGTATCCTACAAGAATGTCAGTCGCACATTCATTATGTATTGGTGACAGTGCAGGAAAACATGACTGAAAATCACTAAATTTGGAATGAAAGTATCAGCAAAGACAAGGTGGTCATCAGAGCTTATATGCATGTATCAGCAAAGACAAGGAGATTATCAGACAGTATGTATGCATTAGTATATAGGGAAATTATCAGAGATGGGTGCAAGTACCAGCAAAGACAGGGAGACTATCAGAGATGGTATGCACATATCAGCAAAAGGGCTGTAATCAGAGCTGCTATGCATGCATCAGCAGTGACAGGGAAATTATCAGAAGCAGTGTGCGTGTATCACCAAGGACACGGTGGTCATCAGAGGTGGTGTGCATGTATCAGCAAAAACAGTGAGATTATCAGACAGTATGTATGCATTAGTATATAGGGAGACTATCAGAGATGGTGCGCATGTATCACCAAGGAGACGTTGGTCATCAGAGGTGGTGTGCATGTATCAGCAAATACAGTGAGATTATAAGAGGTGGTGTGCATGTATCACCAAGGAGACATTGGTCATCAGAGGTGGTGTGCATGTATCAGCAGACAGAAAAAGTCCCTGCCCCTGCCAAGAATTGAATCCAAACTGCAGTTAACTTAGCTACCCTACCTCAACAATCAACAAAATAATACTACAGACAAATGGTGTTTACAACTACAACCAACCAACCGTCCGATGAACAATTGAACAAATTCAATGATAACTGAAAAACTTAATGACTCACGGACTGACTGACTGAGTGAATAAAGGAATGAATGAATGACTGACTGACCAACCAGCCAACCAATCAACCAGCTAGCTACATCAAGCTCCATAATCCTCGAAAAGCTGCAACTTCATCATCTAGTCAAGAATTTTTCTGCATTCCATGGAACCCAAAAGTTCACTGCCATGTTCATCAGCATGTGTCACTTGCTCCTAATAGTGACTAATAAAGCCTAGGTGCACTGTCACTACAGCTTACATGTTGTCACCCAACAAATGACACAGTCAGCATAGACAATAAGGTGACTTGTCCCACTCAGTTTCAGTCTCTCCCGCTTCACTTCACTTGTCTATGACACGTCCACAAGCAAAGTTTGACAACAAAGGCAACAAATCATCTCTTTCTTTCAAATAATTCTTAAAAGGAAGTGTATCACATAAATGTCTGCCAGTACTACCTCTGCACTATTATAATGCCCACTTTTAACTTTAAAATCTTTGTCATTCTTATTTTAATGTGATGAAGCAAACAGTAATGTCCCAAGCTCACCTGCAGATGGCACAGCCACACAAAAATGTACGGCAGCATACATATACGTGACAGGAGTCCTATCTGACTGAACGTACAGTGACACTGATGTCATGTATCTTGAAGTTCACTACAGCTTGAACAAACCATTGAAATGACATGGGAAGTGCTCTCAGCCCACAGCAGTAACCATATATTTTACCCTGGCACTCCTTGCCCAAATAGAACGGTATGGGGTCCACATTTTGTCTGCAAACTATTGTTTGTCCCTTCGCACCGCCACTCCATCATGCACGTTTGGGTGGTCGGCCAAGTCGGCTATGTTAATGTTACAAGGAAGCTGTTACGACATGGCAACCGATGGTTGTCAGATAATATAATGATACTATATTTTATTTACACATGGCAGTGGTTCAAAAAAGTACTGCTGCACCTGAATGATGGAAAGCAGGATCCAGTCCAGCAGAAACCAGACCAGGACGTGCACCAAATAGAAGACAAGAGGATCCCAGCTGAACAGGAACCAGACGGCCCACGATGCACAGGCTCCTATTACGACGCACTCAGACAAAGGCTCCAGCAGAATGGTATAAGGCACCATGGCTACCCGCAGTTTCGCCCACCTACAAACACGTAAACTAGCTGATTCACAAAACACGCAAAGAAACACCAGCAGCGCACATACTAGTACCAAGCACCGTTTCATAAATTTCCAGTGCGGTTCAAACGACACAGCCCTTCGTCGGGGAGACACTTACAGGTCAACAGCTGGCATTTGCAAGTTTAAATAACTGTGTACTTTAGACGGTACATTGTCACAATGTACACATAATTTGATAAAGGTAAAGGTACAGTTCACCCTATAACAGACCACAAAGGCCCAGAGGTGGAGTAGAGTTATAGCTCCACTCCTTCTTTAACCTCAGTGCTATATGGGGGTGGGTGGTAAATGCCATGCTCTGGCTGCTTTACCCCTGGGAAAGACTCGGTACCCACTGTATAGGAGGCTGTGTGGGCCCCAGGGCCGGTCCAGATGGGTGCAGAAAATTTCACCCCCCCACCGCGATCTGACCCCTGGACCGTCCAGCCCGTAGCGAGTTGCTATACTGACTGAGCTGTCCCGGCCCACCACACAATTTGATAATTCACATAAAATATGGTGGTTACATGAACATTTAATTTCAGCAAGTATGTTCCCTGTCTCTGCCCAACATTTGTCTTACAGACTTGAAAAGTGTAAAAGTTGTTACTATTTCAGCATGTTACCACCAAAACGTCAATACACTTGATATTACAAAACATAACCTGTTTTATACATATCCATAAAACTGTTTTCATTACTGCAAGACTTCTGTGCGTTAAATGATATTTAAATCTCGTACGCATATTGTGAGGATCTTCTGTTACTTGTAGTACTTCAGATATGAGAGATACAATGAACCAATTCACTGTTTCACACACTGTTCCTGTTATTCCAAAACAAATGATAACAAATGAAACAATGTGAAATGCCAACTTGATGCAACAAGGTAATTTAATTGATGTATTCTTAGCTCAACATGTTACGGGTACATACACGTATGCCCGTCATCAGGAGCATTACATGTTGAGTTGCAGCATATGGTCTTCTGCACCGAGCTTTTGGATGGGTGGTGGTCTTGAGAGATGCTGCGTAAGTCGCGTGTAGAGTGCAGAATTACGCAGCATCTCTCAAGACCACCACCCATCCAAAAGCTCGGTGCAGAAGACCATATGCTGCAACTCAACATCTAATGCTCATGATGACAGGAGTATGTACCCGTAACATGTCGAGCTAAGAATACATCAATAAAATTACCTTGTTCCATCAAGTTGGTATTTCACATTATTTCATGAGGAAGATGCATGGTCAAACAACCCTCAAATGATAACAAAGACTGCTCTGTCAGTAAAATTTCAACAAAGAGGAAACACTGACATGTTTAGACAATTAACTTTCAGTTTTCATTCGTGTGCTGCTCTGAGCAACCGAGCCTTCTGGGTAAAATATGGGACCTCATCACATTTTCACTCCAGCGCTGTGACACACAACAACCGAAGGACAGCATATGGTACATCATCTGCACCAGATATCACAATTTTCATTTACAAATTTGAGGCTCCAAAAGTGGCTGATTCACGTCTTCTGGCATGTGATGCTGTGTTGCAGATCTGGCGTTCGCTGACGTTTTGACAGAAAGCACTGCCTTCATCTGCAACCCTGGAAGATGAAGGCAATACAGACAAAGGACAGTCAGTTTCTCATTCCGAAATGCCCCACCATATGCTGTGTCCAATGGTACTCAGCCATTAGTTTTAGAAGAGCTACTCCAATGTATTATAGTGGTTAAGGTGCTGTGCTACAAATCAGAAGGTCGTTGGTTCGATCCCAGCTGGTGTCAGTGGATTTTTTATTGACATGAAATCCTTCTGTGTTCACTATGGCCCTGAGGTCGACTCAGCCTCTAAAAGAAAAGTGTGCCAGAAGTATCTCCTGGGGGTAAAAGCGGCCGGTGCTTAAGGCTGACAACCTACCACCATCCTGTGCCGTTGTCACGAAATCTGGGAACCTTAACTTCCTCACAACCCTCTGGGCCCATCTAGGCCTGTAATGGGACTGCTTTACCTTTTTACTCCCATATATTAACAAGGACCCTGTGCCACGTTTAGTCTCGAACCCCTGGCACAGGACCCGTGAAACAAGATTATGGACTTGTGCCGTGTAAACCAGTTTCCCCCTCTTCCTCTCTCCTGTACCTGGGACCTCAAACTGGTCTTGTAGAAGACAGTCTGGTTTGGACATCTGAGCAGTTTACATGGTCAAAATTAGGTTTGGGAATGGTTGCAAAATTGTATTTTGGCAACTACTCAGGCACGGACAAAGGGTTCCACGCTGGCTCCATGTGTGTTACACCTGTGTTGCTGGTAGTCCGTTCATGTATCGTTACGGGACAGCGGTATATTTTTGTACCACGAAGCCAGCCCAAAGTATTTGGACATACTCTGTAAGATGTTTCATGATTGTATCACTATCAACGTTGTTGTTTAGTAAATCAGGTTGTTGATTGGAATTGTGTTATATTTACTTACACTACCTGAGAGTTTCCATGGATGGGGCGCAAATCAGTTACATTCATTTCATTCATGGTGACAGTCCCTACCAAAGGTTCTGTGACATACCACAATTGCACACATGACTGTCGTATCCTTAACGGACCCGGTTAGGAACGTATATTGGATATTGTTCCCAGAAGGACGGAGCTCGGAACTCAGGTTAAGACGGGGAGTCGGGCATGCCACATACACTCTCAATGATCCCCAAGTAGAGTGTACTGGAGTTTTATTGTTCTCAATTAGGGAATAATTGCAATTACAACTGAACTGTATTGGTGACAAATCTCGCCAGCGGGGCTCTTCATTACCGTTAACACTCACTGATCGTCCAGCTTCATTCTCTGTTGCTCAGTCACTGTTCAAGATACACAATAGACTGCTACTGGAGCACAAGACAGTTACTGTTACATGCGTTAATCCACACACACTGCTCGCGTGATAAACACATACTGCGACTACTTATAAACAAAAAGAAATAGAAGGAAATTATATTCCTCCCATGCCTGGTCTGCTTACTAAGAAATAGAAGTGTAAGCAAATAGTATGAGTTACAGAAGGCGAGAACTAAGCATGATAAAATTAAGCTTATGACTTACATACAGTACATACAACAATCCTGGAGAGAAGAGAAAGAAAAGAACAAAACAACAATTAATGTGTATCAACTACACAACATAACATTATCAATACATTACAGATATGCTGCTACTTCTCTCCCCCATCTCTGTCCTTAATACTGACCTGGTTAACCGAGCCTGGAAGCTGTTTATCTCACACAAACCGGAGTTCTGCCACGCCGGTTGGCTGCTGACACACATCCTCCAACCTCTCTCTTTCAGTGACTTGGCAAGGAAGAAATCTTCTGCCAAGTAGCAGCTGAAAGCCTCAATTCCTCCAACTTCATCAATCAGAGCCTTTCGCATCAGAGCCGACATTCCTGTATGGCAGTTCACTCTGAGGAAATCAGCAACTAAATAGATGCGCGCTTGCGCGGTGCCGAAATACACCTGTAAATTAGAGAGATAATAACCTTCTGAAACACAGCACAATGCACACTTACATCAGAACAATAGGCACTTGTCAATATCACAAAGTGCTTCAACTGCAGGTATTGTGAAACAGACAACTGACAGTGTGGCACTGTCAGGACCAAAATGGCAACGTACTGTCAGAAGGTAAAAGGTAAAGGTCACCCCAGAACAGGCTACGAAGGCCCAGAGGGGGAGTAGAGGTATAGCTCTACTCTTTCTTTAACCTCGGCGCTAGGTTGGGGTGGGTGGTCACCGCCATGCCCTGGCCACTTTACCCCCAGGAATGATCCGGTACCCATTGTATAGGAGGCTGGGTGGGCCCCAGGGCCAGTCTGGACAGGTGTGGAAAATCTCGGCCCCACCAGGATTTGATCCCCATAGTGGGGGTCGCCATACTGACTGAGCTATCCCAGCCCACACTGTCAGAAGGTACTCTAAACTTGTTTGTCAATATGTCACCGTTCTTCAGCAACATCTGTATAACCACCGGCACCTTCATTCACCCTCAATGACATTATTATAATCAGATGAGTCTAAACATCTGAAATACAAGTGGAACACAGTCACAACAATACCAGTACCTCCTGTCACAACAAAAGAAATAGAGTATTCGGGTCGTGTGACACGGTGATGAGCTGACTCGACTCTGCTCACTACAATTCAAGTTTGGCCTATTCTGCCACAACTCAGGTTATCCTGTGAATGTCCTAGAGTCAAACCTTGCCCCTAAGACATGTCATACAACAGCTCCATGACAATACATTTCTAATTAAATTGAATGCCATGGTGTGCCATTCCTTGACGCAACGTTGCACTACAGTTTCACAAGTAACATGTGCTAACTACTACTGAGGTCACCCTGAGAGGCTTCCAGCCCCACATCACTATTACAGTACCAACGTCACTGTCACAATGCATATGTGATACAATACTGCAATCAGTAGGCCTTTGTGCTTCACTACATTTCAGCTTCTTTCTTCAGTAGATTCTCATCAGTTGGTATAGAAACAATCAATCAATCAATCAAAAACCTGTACAATTCTTGGGGTCAAGGGGAGTCGGCCGGGCCGTACCAGAGTCACCGTGTTACTGAGAGGTGACATTGGTGGCCTGAGGGGGGGGGGGGGGGGAGGAGTGTTTCT
>Ga0131853_10013762_pt1 | contig 14832 bp, 10 predicted proteins | sample TergutLab28metaG_FD_92764 | JGI IMG/M metagenome (GOLD analysis project Ga0131853, IMG submission 92764) | Labiotermes labralis P1 segment gut microbial communities from Petit-Saut dam, French Guiana - Lab288 P1 (version 2) (version 2) | ecosystem: Host-associated > Arthropoda: Insects >... | reverse complement strand
CTTTTCTCAGGCCATTATCTCTGTAACCGTTCAACTTTGGATATAGGTGTTTTGGGTTATATCGGTATACCTTAACATAAGGAACACTCTCCCGAAGTCTGGCACATTCCTCCTGGGACACCCCATATATATATATATAATACACACATACAGGGAGGGGTGTTGATAAGTCCTTAGCCCGACCAGGAAGGAAACAAGCTAATGTTTCTGTCAGAATGGCGTAAATTTCCTTCGGCGCCTTGCCTTGCAAGAAAACAAACTTGATGACAGCTCGCGTCTCGATTTTGTTGAAATCGCGCGCGTCCCTGACATGCTTCCGAGCTTTTTTCCTTCCTGGACAGGCTAAGAACTTATCAGCACCCCGGTGCAAACCACTGTTCTTTGCACAATAATTGTACTATAAGTGGGTCTGTCTAAGATAGCAAAACACAGAGGTATCAGTACTCCAGGAAGTGAAATAGCGTAAAATGTATGGGATGCACATCAGGAGGGGCATTAAATCGAATATAAATAAAACACAGTAAAACTTCACTTATCCGGACGCTGGTTATCCAGATCGCCAATTATCCGGATCGGTTTGGCACTTCGGGGAAGTTTGTCAAGAATTCAAAAAAACTAACTTGCCTTGATATTACCGGTTATAGGATCAAGTACAGTAGTGTGTTATGGCTTCTAGAACTTCAAATCAGGCGTGGTCGAATGGTTTAGACGCAGGTACATACTTTAAACATTAACAGCCGAACTTCAAACTGCCAATGTAGCCATTTTCAAAGAAAAATCCAATTATCCGGATGGCTCGCTGTCTCAATTAATTCGGGTAAGTGGAGTTCCACTGTACTAAGGTAAGAACACAAACCCGGCGTTTTAGACAGACGGCCAACTCTGCTCTCTCAACCGCCCGTCTCGTCTACGACTCGTGGCTGTCAGCAAGTGCACACACTTTCCACACAACCGCATTCCGACTACTGCGAGCCTCGCTAACTTGGCGTGATGAGGACGAGTAGGTTCTGGCTTACCTGCCGCAAATGTTTGACGCTTTCACTCAACGAAAAGTAACCAGACAAACGCACGCCAACCACAAATACGAGAGCGCAACAGGTGGCCTGCACCACTGTGCACACCCACCTACCTTGAACCAAGAACGATTTCAGTGCACCTGGCGGATGTGGAAGAGCCACTATCTCTGCGCTGTACTTTGATTTATTGTGCGGCCTATGCACTGCACCGAGTACTTACCTGAAAAAGACCAAAACAGTTATTAGTACAATTTGAATATTAAACTGGAAGTGCCTAAAACAGGCACACGAACGTATTGGTACCGAATGTTTCAAACGCCAGCGCCCACCTGTAAGGACAAGCATGTGAACGGGAAGTAATTCAACAGTGCCTGTACACACACACACACACACACACACACACACACACACCACACACACATACACACACGCTCGCACACCACACACACACACACACCCACACATACACACGCCACAGGTGAACTATATGAATTCGTTCAGTTGAATGTGTTAACGTAACCACTACCTTCCAACAGACGGGCCGCTGACAGTCAGCACCACTTTCAAACAAGGTGTGGGGAGGGCAGTCAGCACTACCTTCAAACAGTTGGGCCGTGGAAAGTCAACACTACCATCAAACAAGGTGTGCAGTGGACAGTCACCACTACATTCAAACAGTTCGGCCGTGGACAGTCAGCGCTACCTTCAAACAAGGTGTGCGGTGGACAGTCACCACTAGATTGAAACAGGTGGACCGTGGACAGTCAGCACTACATTCAAACACTTGGGCCGTCGACAGTCAGCACTACAATCAAACAAATGGGCCGTGGACAGTCAACACCACCTGCAAACAAGGTGTGCGGTGGACAGTCTGCACTACATTCAAACAGTTGGGCCGTGGGCAGTCAGCACTACTTTCAGTTGGGCCGTGGACAGACATCACCACCTTCACACAAGGTGTGCAGTGGACAGTCGGCACTGCATTCAAACAGTTGGGCGGTGGACACTCAGCGCTACATTCAAACATTTGGGCCGTGGAAAGTCAGCACCACCTTCAAACAGTTGTACCATGGACAGACAGCACCACCTTCAAACAAGATGTGCAGTGGACAGTCAGCACTACATTCAAACAGTTGGGCCATGGACAGACAGCACCACCTTCAAACAAGGTGTGCGGTGGACAGTCAGCACTACATTCAAAGAGCTGGGACGTGGACAGTCAGCACTACCTTCAAACAGCTGGGCGGTGGAGAGTCAGCACCACCTTCAAACAAGGTACGCGGTGGACAGTCAGCACTACATTCAAACAGGTGTGCCGTGGACAGTTCTTGGACGAGATCTAGTTATTCTTACAGGCTTACACGCACTCTCAAACTCATCCTGCACCTGGAAGAAGGTCGCAAACAGAACCGTCGAAAGGTCTAGCCCTTACTTCCCGTAAATTGGTGGTTCATTCCTGGAGACTTAAATCATACCGTAAAAATTAAGTACGAATATACATGAAAATAAAACACAAATACTGTATAAGCCAATACAAACACTTAACAGAAACAAAATCAAAGCATTTGAATCAGATTTGGAAATCCTTAAACACGCGTTTCAAAAAATTCCATTCACGAAGCACATCTTCAGCACTTCAGGACAGGAAGTTTTCTGTAAGTAGTTCTGATAGGGAGCACTCTGGGTCATGTGAATCACAAAAAAAAAATTAATTTAATTACAGCACTACGAGGGACTCGGGATTAAATTTGTTTTTCGGGTGTGAGGGATGGGGCATTATTTGTATGCGCTGGTCGTGAGTACGAGTTTCAATCGTTACCATGAAGGTGGGGGGGGGGGCTGTTGCTATCATAACGGTCGCAAAGACGTGTGGGTTGCAATTCCAGCCGTCCGAGTGTACTGTACATTGTAAAACCTACATGTGCGTGCGTGCATGCACGAATGTCTAAAATTTAGTTCGCTGATTCGACGTTTAACTACTACCGATGATGACAAAAACACATTTTAGCTATTGCGAACATAAGTTACGGCCCGTACTGCCAATTACGACGAACACGAAGCCATTCCTTGATACTATTATTTCGTTAGATCAACAGACATCACTCCTGTAACGAGAGTCGCCTTGGGTAGGGTCAAATACCACTGACTGGAATCCTTCTCACTCGGTTTATAAAACTGAATCAGTTCGACTAAATGTTGACTGACTTGACAAAATACTTGTCGCTAACCTGGGACTGTAACTACAAGCAGGAATTGCACGAACCAATTTCATTTACATGAAGTGCTGTATGCGTCTTTCTCTAAACACTTGGTGACGCTCTTCGTCACACGATAATGCCAATGACACAATAAGCACTCAATTCCCACGCCACTTTCCTTACTACATTTTCGCCGATGTTGGTGGCCAACTGGCATCTGTACATTTGTTCTCACAGGAAGAAACTGAAATATGCAGAGTCACCGTTACTGCAAACACATTATCTTTCACTACAAACGGATGCTCTAAAAATACCCGAAGCCTTAGCAGTTCGTCAATGACCAGTCTGTATTTTTCTCTGTTTTTTAAACAAAATTTTTCTTCTTTCCTGCTGAGCTAAATTTACCAAAAGTATATTCTGTACCATGACCAACCAATGCACAATTATTTCACAAATTATCACACTCCGACATGTTTCGACACTACCGTGTCACCCTCAGGCAGCTTGTAATCAATACCTTGCCAAGTTAAACAAGTATTTCAAATGCAGCTGTTGGTAATACAATTTACAATTAAGATGTTTCACATAGGCTTTATGCAATTTCTCATATTATAGTCGTTCAAACCTCATTATAAAATCTTTAAAACATTAAAATTGTCCAACTTACAATTAAATGAGCTAAAATCATTTTGTTGCTACAATTCTCATGAAGTCAGTCTGTGTGGTGGCCGTATATACAATCTGTCATAAATATGGATTTTATTTAAATATGAGAACTTGCATAAACCTATGTGAAACGTCTTAATTGTAAACTGTATTACCAACAGCTGTATTCGTGTAACTTGGCAAGTTAGTGATTACAAGTTCCCTGAGGATGACACGATAGTGTCGAAACATGTAGAAGTGTGATCATTTGTGAATTAATTGTGCATTTATTGGTCATAGTACAAAATAATAAAAGATGCACGGTACATGTATTAAAATACCAGAAGTATAACTTGCCTCTCGACCACAGTCCGTACAACAGCTGTAACATAAAGGAGCTAATATGCCCTGTGGAATGACGTACTTCTGCAAGAAGGAGAGCATTTACTTGCAGCCACGACACTGACGACTACAGGCTACCAAGACTACAGGATACAGCGTGCAAACTACAGGTTGGCTCGGCAAAAGGAATTATGAATAACGTGCTAACACAATGTTCTTCAAATTACTAGTAACAGAAAAGGTAGCTATGTGCGAACGACTCTTGGTATTCTAAAACTGACAGAGCAGAGATGATCTGTGACTACAAATCTCTTCGCTAAACTGAAAAACAAACACTGCGATGAACAATGTCTTTACAGTAAAGAAACAAGAAATTCACATGCAACTGTTCAGTGGATACCAACTGCATATGACGAGAAGCGAGAGCTGTGTACTGTGTAAACACACACTGACTGGAAATTAAACATTTATATTACTTCATAAACATGTGCTTCGCAGTTAAACTGTAAACAATAAGAATAAAACAAATCATTTCAATATAAACTAAAAACACTAAAACTACAAGTATATAATAAATTCGCAAAATATACGTCAGCACAACAAATATTTATTGGAGCATACAGGCTACATGTTTCGAACTGTTAACAGTTCATCATCAGGTCTGCGGCAGAATAAGTCAAAGGTGCTGTTTAAACTCCGGTACTGGATAAAATATGATACCTACATTGTCTAATTAAAACATGAGTAGGTATTTGACACCTGTCCTAGGTGTCAAATACCTACTCGTGTTTTAATGTTTTAATTAGACAATGTATGTATCATATTTTATCCAGTTCCAGATTTTATACTTGTTTACAATTGTAAAATATATTCGGATCCCAATTTTTTCAACAGCACCTTTGACTTATTCTTCTGGAGGCCTGATGATGACCTGCTAACAGGTCGAAACATGTAACCTGTATGCTCCAATAAATATTTGTTGTGCTAACGTATATTTTATGAATTTATTATATGCTTCATTAGAGCACTTCGTGACGCCGTCTCTTAAAAAAAAACACTAAAACGTCATTTTGTATTTCACGTGGAAGGAGGAGTACATTCGGAGAGTTATTCCAGTCCGTATAAATCCCGAAATGATATGTGATTAAAGCAGTACGACTCTAGCAAACAGCAGAATCTCATGTTAGTGATTAATTGTGACCGACAAAATTATCTTGAACACTGGAATCATCTCCAATGTAAAATGCGTGTTTGACTCCAACTTCGAAAAAAAAAACAGTGATAAAAACATACAATAGTATCAAAACGCATTAAAAATTAGTAAACTTATTTTAATAGGACAGAAACACGTTGTGGAATGACACAGTAAATTAAATGATTGAAGGAGAATCTCAAATCGCTGGACACGACGGCAACCAACCTCACTTCAAGAAAGACGGAGCTACACTGGGCTGCGGGTGATCTGTGTAATGGGAGCTGCCAACCACGTGCTCTCATTCCGATTAGCCTGAACCAGGATCGAAATATCAGGGCCGAAACGACTGTGCTAAAATGGGCGCCCAACTAAAGGGCACAGTTCCGAATTACCGAGGCAGAATCGTAGCCTTTCCGCTAGTAAGAACTACTAAAATGGGTAGATAATCAGTCCACGATGACGTTCCCTCGTGATGTTACAGGTGTATGAGGTGCGGACATCGGACACAGAGAGAGCCAGTACGAATCTCGCTTTGGACAAGGATGTTTCTCCATGACATAATTTGCCTATCTGTGGACTTAAACACTCGCGCTTTCCTTGTATGAAGACGGAAGCAGAGCCGGCTTCCGAAACGTTGTGCTTCCTTATAATTTAAAAGGCATCCACTCCTTCAAAAATTATAGGAAGACACACACAAAAGGGCACTATGAAGCCACAAGCCTAACTGTTCTTGTAAAATACGGCAAGTTCAAGAGTAAGTAAAATGCCACACAGTTTGAAACATATAAATGAGAACCAGAATGGCAATATACGTACAACGTAACAATGAGGCGCGTTCGTGCAACCATTGTTGCTGTGGAAAAGCAGTAATTATTACGTATGGTGAGGGTGTGTTTGTAGCCTGAGGTAACCGGCATGAAATGCGCATGCGCCGTATTGTCATCTGTGGCTTGCCCCGCTCTACAATATTTTTTCCACATTATCTCATAAACGGCACGATTGTAGAAAAATATTTTTTGAACACAAAATGTGTGTTTAGATTTCCTCTGCAACTTCTTTTTGGAACATTTCGCATTCTAAGAAGAAATGTGCGAGGTATGAACAAAAATGTATGCTGGTCTTCAAGTAAAGTACCCGTTATTCTTGTCCGATTTTAATGAAACTCGACTTTTCTCGACAGTTTCTAAAAAATACTGAAATATAACATTTCGTTAAAATCCGTCCAGCGGGATACGGATGGACGGACGGACATGACGAAGCTAACAGTCGATTTTCGCAGTTCTGGGAAAGCGCCTAAAAATGGGTGTGTTTCCACAAACCAATGTAGTAATTTTGTATTTGTTTGTTTTTGTCAGTATTTACTACTGAAAGTGCCCATCCTTTAAATCGGACTGTCTTAACACAGTCAACTACGGTAAAGACACTCTTTACCCCATCTGTTTGGCAGTGGGATAAATTAACGTTTATTCATAAACTCATTACATAAGTAGAGATTCCGTTCACATTAAATTTGTGGGACAAACACTCAATAAAATAAATGTGCCAGACATTTAAGTAACTGGAGAGTACGCGTTATGAGATGTGTTCAAAACTTCTGGTATGTGTGTACCTACAATCGTGTATGTAACTTTACTGTGTCATGACGCCTTCCATAGGTCAGGCAATAAAGCAAGCGATCAGGGCCTGATATGAAGTGTCATACCGTCATTCGTTTCTTGACAGACTAGAATGGAGCAGCACGTGACTCCTCTGCTGTTTTGTATACTTCACTGACGACAACAGCAGACACATATCTGCTGCTGTACAGCCATAATACGAGCTACTCTTTAAACAGCACCGGCAGTTCCGCCATAACGCGACAGTTGCGTTCTTGTGAGAACTCCAGGTATAGGGAATCGAGTAATAAAATCAGGTTCATATTACAAAAAAAAATGCCCCCCCCCCGGTCCAAAATTACATCTTGACAATAGCCGCCAAGAGCGTGGAACACCCAACACGCGTATGCGCAATTTCGCTTTATACAAGCGACATTCACTTATTCTTTGTGTTGGAGCCAACTCGCGTTAACGAACTGCCCGTACGTTTTGTGCCCGCCTAATGTAGCATCATTCCATACGTGCGTGTGTGGGGTGTGACAGTACTGCTCAATGCATCCTCAACCTCACCACATCGAAATGAGCGATCAGTGTCAACCCCCCTGGCCGCCGAAACCAAGATTCCCCGATACCCAATGAGATGAGTGGTCCGAAACGACTTTCTGAAAGCTGTAGAGCAAGAAGAAAAACTATCCACAGGCAGGCGCACCCTATAGTCTACGGAAATGAACCGAAAGGACTGTGTAAATTATCGCCAACATCTTGTTCTCTGAACCGCTTCGTAATAAAAAGAGCTATTCACATCGGCAAGGTATTGTAAGAGCTGGCGTGTTCCAAGACGCAGCGTCCCCTAAAATATTTAAATCCCAAAAGGCAGTAATCAAACGTTCGAAGAAACTGGATACTTTCTGTCTATGCAGGGCACACGAGCACGAACTTGACGGAATTCTAGAAAAAAAAAAATCTTATTTCGGCTCGGTTCAGTGATTGTGAGGCGAAAACTTTGGGGGAAGTTATACAGGGGTGCTGATATGTCCTTGGCCCGACCAGGAAGGAAACAAGCTTATGTTTCTGTCAGAATGGCGTGAATTTCCTTCGACGCCTTACCTTGCACGAAAAACAACTTGATGACAGCTCGCGGCTCGATGTTGTTGAAATCGCGCCCGTCCCTGACATGCTTCCGAGCTCATTTCCTTCCTGGTCGGGCTAAGGATTTATCAGTATTGTAATGTGTTCAGAGACAGGCGAAGGCGTTCTGCTTTCCTTAGCGTAAGTGCAAGTAGGAGCCTAGGTGGTCGCCTGGCAGGAAGAATGCAACAGTGTACTTTCAATTGGCACTGTGAAAGACGAAGCCGAGCCGAAACCAGTCCGATCGCTCGCCAGCTTGTTGGCCAATGGAAAAGTGGAAGTATTTCATTTTAAGCGGCCTGCGCGTAAGTCACGCATGCGCAGAACACTAGAGTGGTATTTATTCCATGCAGTGATAGGAGACATGATATACTGAAAATGTGGTCAGAAATAGCTTCCGAAATGAAAACAAACAGTAAATAATTTTAATAGGGCATGTAAATCGTCTTGAAGCTTTATATTCCGCGATTTTTTTTAATAAATTACGTCTCTAATACAGAAACAAAATACACATATACAATAAAATACATGTACCACCTTTTCTCGTACATGTTTCGGCGCTAATTGCGCCATCTTCAGGAAGAACTTTAACATCTTAAGTTCCACGTTGAAACAAACACGTTGCTTAAGAACCGCGTAAAAGTTACAAACCCACGTAGTCACAAATATAACAAGTTTTGAGCATATAACAAGCTTTCCCTGAAGATGGCGCAATAAGCCCAGAAATATGTACGAGATGAGGTCGTAATATATTATTTTAATGTATATGCGCATTCTATTGGTGTATAAACGACATAAATTAATGTAAATCGTGTTTTTGGTGGTCCGGGTGTCCGTGCGATCTGAGGCGGTCTTGGCCGCTCGTTGTTCTGTTTCGGATCCCGCTTCGGGCATGGAAGTTTGTCCCTTGTCATAATAAGTCTTGTTGTCTCAAGCAGAGGCCTTGCGACGAGCTGATCACTTATCAAAGGAGTCCTACAATGTGTGTCTCACAAATAAATGTATGACGGAGAAGGCCAGGGCCTTTCAGTAATCGGCAATACTGGAAAACAGGCTGTCTAAAAAAAAAAACTTGTTTATTCCACCAAAGTTTCAATTTCCATTCTTAAAGAGTCGAAAAGTCTACAAGGATAAATTCTTAACTATTTATACAGAAACAGCCTGTCTACACTCTCGCACCGATAAATTCTTGTAGCAAAGGACAGTTACCCAGACATTCCTTATCGTCATTACTACTACTACTTGAATACAGTTTTCGCAGCCACATCCAGCTGCCAACTAGCGGCTCCTGTTCTGGTTTCGAAAATGACAGCTGGAATGATACTCCTGCGACAAACGTCGCTGTGCGGCTACATCTTCCGAGGAATACTTAACTATTAACGGGACCTGATAATATAGTTGAAAACACCAAACCACCACTTTAAACATTTTAACTACATATAGTTATGCAGTACACACATCACTCCTCCTTATGTAACTGACTTGCTAGATTTTACGTATTTTATCGATGTTAACATATTGTGATCCCAACGTGCACACAGCATCTGTTGACTGGATCTGTTAGAAGGCCTGATGATGACCATTTAAAAGGTCGAAACATGTAGCCTCGTATAATAAAATTGTTGTGTTTGACGTATATTAGTTAATGTTTTTGACACTGTCCGTGCACAATGTACCCAGAGGCCAGTCGAAATGTGATGGCACACGAACAGAAACCAGATTTCGTCTTTCGGCGACACGGACGAGTCATTTAAATCGGCGGGGGCGTCAGTTCAGTCGACTACTGGCAGCCGAGGTGTGCGCATCAGCTGCAGTAATGCTGGATGCACCATGTCCCGAGGTAGTGCGAAGAGTACAACTGGCTACCCACTCTATTCGCCAGTTTCCCTTTCATTTCCCCTCCCTGCGTTACCGTGTGCCATCACATTTCAACTAGAGTCTAGCTGTGGACGAGGCTTAGTATTGCTGCCCAGTCTGCGATGACGCGCGACCTGGCAACTGATCTGATGCGGTGATGAAACATTTGTTGACTGTAGCACAGCGAACGTGCTCTCACTGCCACTAACTAGTTGCCGGCATTTGCGACTCCACTGCTTCAGCACTAGAGGGGCGTCAGGTCAGGGGCGAGTGGTGCAGTGTTGTGTGCAGACAGCCCAACAGTCCGAGATGCATGGTCAACGCGACCTGCGTTGCCCGTGTCAGAGTTACTTGTGAAGTGCCATTCCGCTGTGGCAACCCGCTACGTTATCAGCTCTAGTACCTCGCTCCTCCTCCTCCTCCTCCTCCTCCTCTTGGCAACCGATATTACGGTTGGTCACAAAATGGCGTTCAACAAGCTCAGTTCAAGACTAATTATGTTGTACGGTGGTGTCTGGTGACAAAGCCAGAAAACAGTTAACCATGGCACTCCGTCCGAGTCCAGACCTACCTGTTCTGCTTCATGCTGTGTTGCTTCGGGTATCAAGGAAAGAGAGAAGGCTCCACCAACAGAAAATTCACCCCCTATAAAACCGATGTGGTTCAAGAATTACAGAACAGTGATAAAGGTAACCGTGCTGAGTTTCGTAGATGGATTTTGGAGGTACGTAACAAATCGAAACATCGTCGACGAGTGAATAATGTCCGATGAAGCCCATTTTCGTAAGTCGGTATGTGTCAACAGGCGAAACTGTCGCTACCGGTGTCACGGGAGTGCACGAGTACCCTCTTCGTTCTGCCACGATGAACAGTGTAGTGCAGTGTGGCATATTTCACGTAATCGAGGACCTTAACACGTACTTCTTCGCGAGCATGAAACGCGTCAGTTACAGGAAGCGCCGAGCGTTATCGACACGTGCTCGACAACTTATGAACACCTCAAACACACCGTTTGTGCGCTTAAAACGTAATTGTTCCCGCAATATGGTACAACATCCCATACAGCTAGAACTTCCACTCATTTGCTATGAAACATCTTTCACGGGTGAGTCATTTTCAGCTGCGGACACATAATTTCGCCTCCACTACAGACATGAAGGTACCCACAGCTTCTTTCTGTAGGGTATGCTACAAGTTCGTGTTTACTGAGCACGTCCGGCAACTACTGTGAAACTGGAGACAACAATTCGTGGAGACAGCGACTCTACATCACAGGAAGAGGCTAGACAAGACAATGTATAGGGTACTTTCTCGTGAAGGAGGTAACCTGAACAACAATGCTTCAAATAGGACATTTGAGTATGCGTATTGAATATCCAATGTTTCGTATACTGACATTAGTGTCATCACTTTAAGTACTATTCAAACACAAAACGTGACACCACTTTCTGACGCATCCTGCAGTATGCGCCAACGAAACCAGAATTCGATTCGATTCGGAGTAGTGTGCGATAACCTTACCCCTCCCAACGGGCAGACTCTTGATTTTCTGGTCGCTCGCCCCGTAGCAGAGAAACTACACTGAGCTATCCCACCAGGTATTCCGCATATCCAAAATAATCTACATAAAAAAAACTGCATATCTTTTTGAACAACGCACGGTATTGAGAAAACTGATCGATTCGATTTCAACTTGGCGGTAAGCCGTACGACGTAATTACGTCACAGCAATACGAACCACACTTATCTTCGTCCAGTATCAAGTACTGACAGCAGTGGGCGCCAAATTTACGACGCTCTAGGATGTGACGCCGTCTGAAACGAAAGCTCCATACCATGTTCAGTGAACACTTGCAATGGCCAGTGACGTATGTCGTGTACCGGGTGTGCAGTGACACTGACATAGCCATATTTCCTAACCGTCACTGAAGTATACCTTATTCACTAATCTGACTCTAATAGTGTTAAATAACAATGTAAATTATTATGCAGTGACTGTCGTTTCGGAAGAACCAAGCGCGAAGAGTGGGGACGATCCTGTTTCCGGAACGTCATGTGATAAATTTCAATACATACGACAGGAAAAAGTCCACAAAAGTCAGCGAGTTCAGAAATCGATTAAGATGTCCCAACTAAATTCGCCTAAAAAATACTGGTCTTCTGTGAACACAAGATTTAACCCAAATCCAACCAGCTGTTTCGAAGATGAAACACGCTTTGCAGGCAGCCCAACAAAACCTCCCTACAGATGCGCTCAGTTCGTCAGTTACGCCAAGAACTCACAATACACTGAGATCAATAATGCACGACACAATAAATGCCTTTCAAATGACAGAACTTTCTGAGGCATGAGATAGCAAACTGCAAAACAATATATGTCTCTGTCTCATTATTTGTATATGAAATCTCCATTGCAGGAGAGAAAAGTGACTCGAACAGAATTTTAACTACATTTCTGGTGGCAGAACAGGAACGCGTTCTGAGCCGATTCTATACCTTTTCGAATCTCACAATGCATATCCGTAGGACGGTATCTTTCTACCAAATCTCTGAAATAAAATACGTATGTGTGTATGAAGTAACAAAATGGGATCGTAAATGACAAGGATATATAACAAGACAACCACTGCACGTATACCGTAACAATGAGGTGCATTCGCATAACCACTGTTGCTGTGGAAAAGCAATAAGAATAACATATTCTGAGTGTGTACTGTAGCCTTAATTATCCAGCATGCAAAGCGCATACGCCGTGTTATATAGTCATCGACATTGTGTCATTAACCACGATTTTTGGGAAGAAAGTCACTGAACATAAAACGCGTGTTTTGATTTTCTCTACAACTTTTGTCTGAAATATTTCTCGTTCTAAGAAGAACTGAGCGAGATATCATTACTGTACATTGGTCTTCACATAAAGTACCCGTTATTCTTGTCAGATATTAATCAAACTTCAATTTTCTCAGCACATTTTTGAAAAATATTCAAATATCAAATTTCGTTAAAATCCGTCCAGTGGCGGCCGAGATGTTCCACGCAATTTTGCGAACGCGCGTAATTAGCTGTACTGTGAAGGAACGGACGGGTTAAACGTTTCTGCGTTGGTCACATAACGCACCCGCGGTGTCGTAGCGATCATCGCTCTTGTATCTACCACCGGACGGCTGGAAAAGCCGCTCTCGATCTTGCAGGCAACGCCATCTGGACAGACGGCTGTCATTCTTACTGGGGATAAAGGGTCATTCGAAGTAGAGTCTTCGACGTTCATAAGCTAGATATGTTGATCGGACTTTGCACTGCACGTCACTATCGTTTCCGGGGGAGGGAGAGAGGGGAAAAAAAAAAAAAAAGGAATTGCCATGCCCCAAGCAACGCTGGTCCCAATCCTACGTGTTTGAGTGACAATCTCGTTCGATCACCGGCGTCGTCATCTTTACGCACTATCGGCTTGTGGGGGGGGGGGGAAGAAGCCAGTATCTCGCGGTTTTCGTACACGCTTCATTCAAAGCGTGTAGATTCTGAAAACCATCTGGACTACGGTCTTACGTACTTTTAAACCTTCTTTACAAATTACAAAAGAAAGGCCTGTGTGGATGTCATCACTCTCTCTCTCTCTCACCATACGTCCTACCGGGGCTTAAACAGCTGTACGAATTCAACCGTATCGACAAAGAAGAATTCCAATACAAGCCCCTGAGCAATTGCGACATACGCGCGCGCGCGCACACACGCACACACACATACATACGCATGCACACAAATATACGCACACACACACATACACCTAAATATATATACATATACATACACAAGGGTGAGTCAAATGAAAACCGTAAATATTTTATATAATTGTGTGTTGATTTTTAAGGTTTTCTTCTGACTCTCCCTCCTATAAGTAAAAAATATTTGAAATTTTCAAATACATGTTTAAATGGTCCAAATATGTTATACTCAGACATCTTCTAGAAGCCTTTTATTGTAATTTAAGCAAGTAAAACACAATATACTATCCCCGTATACACAACCGTCTTCATGAAGATGAACCCTCGGGTTCGAAACATGTAGAAGACATAAAAAATTAAAATACTGATTTGGAAAAGGTGCATTCTGTTGACTTACACTGCGTAAATATATTACGAAGCAAGGTGCAAAGAAATATAAAATTCCATAAACGGTGTTTCCGTATACGCTAGGAACCGCTAACAAAATTCTGGCGAAATTTGATACGAAACAGCTTTGCGCAACTTTAGTCAGTGACGGTTATTTTGCACTATTAGCCTACAAAAACCTACTCTGCGTGCGGATATAACTGGACTTTTCCACGGATAATATCGGCGGAATTCACAAAAATTCACTGTCATAAAAATACTCCAAACAACACACAACGTTTCGTGGGCAAACTGCTACCTTCTGCAGGTGAGACCTCTATTCATGAAACGGATCAAAAATAAGAAACACATATCAACGCGCGAAAAATAACAATACGAATACTCTTACTTACTCCACGGTGCAGAGTCCTTCTTCAGAAGCCAACTGGTTTGCAGCTAGTCAAGAAATTCCCCGCATTTCACGGAACCCGAAGGTTCATTACCGCACTCACAAGCGTCCACCACCTGTCTCTATCCTGGGCCAGCCCAATCCAGTCCATGTACCCACATCCTACCTCCTGGAGATCCATCCTATTATTATCCACCCATCTACGCCTAGGTCTTCCCAATGATCTCCTTCCCCCTGGTTTCCCCACCAAGACCCTATACACACCCCTCTCCTCACCCATACGCGCCACATGCCCAGCCCATCTCATTCTTCTAGATTTTATCACCCGCACAATATTGGGTGAGGAGTACAAATCATTT
>Ga0131853_10013761_pt1 | contig 14832 bp, 16 predicted proteins | sample TergutLab28metaG_FD_92764 | JGI IMG/M metagenome (GOLD analysis project Ga0131853, IMG submission 92764) | Labiotermes labralis P1 segment gut microbial communities from Petit-Saut dam, French Guiana - Lab288 P1 (version 2) (version 2) | ecosystem: Host-associated > Arthropoda: Insects >... | reverse complement strand
TTATAGCAAACGTACCTGAAAAACGTGAATGGCAATTTTTCAAATTCAGCGGCTTCAGGCTGAATTTGAAAATGAAGGCAATCACGATTTTGAAGTACGCTTGCTATATAATGTATATTATATGCAACAAAATAGGATAAGTACACCAAAATAAAAAGGGAGAGATACCATGAAAAAGCGAGCATTAATAAGTGTTTCTGATGAAAGAGGAATTATAGAATTTGCAAAAGAACTAGAAATCCACGGCTTTGAAATTATTTCAACAGGTGGAACATATAAAACGCTTACAGAAAACAATATAAAAGCTATAGAAATTTCAGAAATAACAGGCTTTCCAGAAATTTTAGATGGACGAGTAAAAACTCTACATCCAAGTATACATGGTGGACTTTTAGCAAATTTAAGTTTAGAGAACCATATAAATCAAATTAATGAACTTAATATTGAGCCGATTAGTATTGTAGTCGTTAATCTTTACCCTTTTAAAGAAACCATTTCACAGTCAGATGTAACTCTAGATTTAGCTATAGAAAATATAGACATAGGTGGCCCTAGTATGCTTCGCTCTGCTGCAAAGAATAACAGGCATGTAACAGTAATTACAGACCCTGCTGATTATAACAAAGTCCTATTAGAACTTTCTAATGGTGAAATATCAAAAGAGACAAAGTTTAAACTTGCAGCAAAAGTTTTCTCCCATACTAGTGCATATGATGCGTTGATTGCAAACTATTTAAATAATCAGGCAGGAATAGTGCCTGAAACTATAACTTTAGCATTTGAAAAACACCAAGATTTGCGATACGGCGAAAATCCACATCAAAGTGCAGCCTTCTATAAAGACCCACTTGCAGAAACAGGTATAGTAAGTGCAAAACAACTCCAAGGAAAAGAACTTTCTTATAACAACATAAACGATGCAAATGCAGCATATGAGCTAGTATTACAATTCAATGATCCAACAGCAGTTGCAGTAAAACATATGAATCCTTGTGGAGTTGCAAGTTCTGTTAGAATAAATAGATCTTATGAGCTAGTATATGAAGCAGACCCAATATCAATTTTCGGTGGGATTATAGCTTTCAATCGCCCAGTAGGAGAAAATTTAGCATTAGAGTTGAATAAAACTTTTTTAGAAATAATAATATCTCCAAAATTTACTGAAAAAGCTCTTGCAGTGTTATCAGAGAAGCCTAATGTACGTGTTCTGGAAATAGATTTAGATAGCAAAACAAACAACAAAATGTTTACATCAGTAACAGGTGGTCTCTTAGTACAAGATACAGACAACTCAAATACAGAAGAATTGAAATTAGAAATCCCAACAAAATCCAAGCCTTCAGAAGATGAAATCTCCTGTGCAAAATTTGCATGGAATGTTGTTAAATCTGTAAAATCTAATGCAATAGTAGTAGCAAAAACTATTACAACAGCTGCAAGAGGAAATTTAGGGAAAGGTAGAGTTATCTCAAAAGATAATGTAACTATAGGAATAGGTTCAGGGCAGACAAACAGAGTGGGAGCTGCAAAAATTGCTCTTGAAAATGCAGGAAAAAAAGCGAAAGGAGCCGTTTTAGCTTCTGATGCTTTTTTCCCAATGGCAGATACTATCGAACTTGCAGCCAAATATGGTATAACAACGATAATCCAACCTGGCGGAAGTATTAAAGATAAAGAGATTATAGAAGCTTGTGATAAGTTAGGAATAGCAATGATAATAACAAGAACAAGACATTTTAAACACTAAAGGAGCATCATAAAATGAAGGACATCACTGTAAGATCTATAAGAGTGGACGAGATAAATCAAATAGCAAACTTCATTTCTACAGGATATTATAATGATATATTTTTCAAATGGGTTGTAAAAAGTGATGAAGACCGCCACAAAATAGTAACAGACTACTATAAAGTATATTTAAATGCAAAAGGCTGTATATCTCACGTGGCTGAAAATTCTTCTAAAAAAATAGTAGGAGCTACCGTTTGGCTTCCTCATGACACTGACCCAAGCGTTTACGATGAAATAGACAAAGTCGCTAGCATTTACGCAAATAATTTTAGAGCTGTTGCTGATAAATCTCATGAGAATGAACCAAATGATACGCCTTTTTATCAATTAGTAGCGGTTGTCGTGAGCAAGGAATTACAAGGGCTAGGCATAGGTGCTACATTACTAAAATATCAAATTGATAGACTCGATAAATTAGGAATTCCAACTTATTTAGAAGCAAGTACACCTTACTTTGGTAAAGGAGTATATGGTAAGTTTGGTTATAAACCATTTGGTGAACTCATGGTGTTTGACGAAAATATTATGCTATATCCATTATATAGACCCGCGGGAGACACGATAAAATGAAAGTTGAAAAAAACACAGCATTTATATGGGATGAAAGTTATTTTTGGCATAACGCTGGCGATGGTGCATTATTTGAGCCTGCCGGCGGATATATCCAAGAAAATGGTTCTGTAGAAAGTCCAGAGAGCAAGCGTAGAGTTAAAAATCTACTTGAAAAAAGCGGATTAATGAATAAATTGGTACAAATAAAACCAAAACCTGCCACAGAAGAACAGCTACAATACTTTCACACAAAAAGACATATCGAAGCAGTAAAAGAAATGAGTAAAATTGGCGGTCTAGACTGCGGAGACTCGGCAATTGTGGGGCGTGGCTCTTATGAGATTGCTAAACTTGCCGCAGGCGGTGCTATACAGGCGGTTAAAACAGTAGTAGAAAGCGACACAACAAATACGGCCTATGTTCTAACGAGGCCTCCAGGGCATCACGCAGAAGCAGATGGTGGAATGGGCTTTTGTATATTTAATAACATAGTTATAGCCGCCAAATATGCACAAAAAGAGTTAGATATAAAAAAGATACTTATCCTTGATTGGGATGCACACCACGGCAATGGAACCGAGGATGCCTTTTATGAAGACGGTAGCGTCCTATTTATCTCTTTGCATCAGGAGAATTTAGAACCTATAGACAGAGGGGAAAAAGAGGATATCGGAACAGGGCTGGGCAAAGGTTTTACCATAAACATACCACTTCATGCAGCTTCTGGGGATGCTGTATATAAATACGCTTTTGAACAAATTGTAATCCCTGCAATTGAAAACTTTAAACCAGAACTGATATTGGTTTCGGCTGGGCAAGATGCAAGTATTTTCGACCCACTAGCAAGAATGATGCTCTCCGCAGAAGGATATAGATATATGGCTAAAAGGGCAAAAGAAATGGCTGATAAATACGCTAATGGCCGTATAGTATGTGTACATGAGGGTGGATATTGTGAGACTTATGTTCCATTTTGTACCCATGCAATTATAGAAGAATTAAGTGGCATTACAACAGATGTAGTAGATCCTTTTATATATGCTATGGCTGGAACAACATATAATGAAATGTTACCTCATCAGAAAGAAAGAGTAGATTCGATAAGAGAATATCATGAAAGGAGATTGTGAGCAACATGAATAAAGTATTAATAATAGGGCATGGCGGTCGTGAACATGCTTTAGCACTAAAATTCAGTGAAACATGCAAAGTTTACGCAGCACCTGGCAATATTGGAATGAAAGATGTCGCAACTCTTGTAGATATAGATGAAAATAATTTTTCTGAATTAATCAGCTTCGCTAGAAAAGAAAGTATTTCTTTAACATTTGTGGGGCCAGAAGTTCCACTTGTAAATGGTATTGTAGATGAATTTGAAAAAGAAGGTTTAACAATTTTCGGTCCGAATAAAAAAGCGGCACAAATCGAAGGCAGTAAAGATTTTGCAAAAAAACTTATGCAAAAATACGACATTCCAACATCAGCACACGAAACATTTACGGAAGTAAATAAAGCTATGGATTACATAAAAAACAAACCTGCTCCTTATGTGCTAAAGGCAGATGGTTTAGCTGCTGGGAAAGGGGTAGTAATAGCTAAAAATTTGAGTGAAGCTGAAATTGCTCTTAAAGATATGCTGAAGCAAAATAAATTCGGCGAAGCAGGGGCAAAAGTAGTAATTGAAGACTTTTTAGAAGGAATAGAGTTTTCTTTTATGGCATTAGTAAATGGCGAAAAAGTGTATCCCCTTGAATTAGCAAAGGATCACAAACCAGCATATGACAATGATGAAGGGCCGAACACAGGTGGAATGGGGGCTTATTCTCCAGTACCTCAAATTTCTGAAAAAACAGTAAAAATTGCCATCGCTGAAATTTTGCAAAAAACTGCAAATGCAATGGTTAAAGAAGGCTGTCCATTTAAAGGTATTTTATATGCTGGTCTGATAGATACGAAAGAAGGACCAAAAGTAATAGAATTCAATGCTCGCTTCGGTGATCCTGAAACAGAAGTGCTTTTACCTAGGCTTGAAAGCGACTTATTCGGTATAATAAACAAAATCTCCAGTGGAGAAGAAGTTATGTTAAGCTGGTCAAGTGAAGTGACATTGGGTGTGGTGCTAGCTTCCGGGGGGTACCCCGACAAATATGAAACTGGTATTCCTATAGAAATTGGGAATGTGGAAGGTGTTACTATATATCATTGTGGAACATCAGTTCATGATGATAGCCTAGTTGCAGCTGGTGGTAGAGTTTTATTAGTTGCTGCGAAAGAAGATAGTTTAGAAAAAGCTAGGGAAAAAGTTTATGCAGAGATTAAGAAGATAGACTTTGAAGGGATACATTATAGGAGGGATATAGGTAACCTAGAGGTTAAATAATGAAAATACTAATTATATACTTTTCAAGTGTTGGTGCGGCAAAGGAAGTTGCTAAGATTTTAGTGATGTATGGTTAAACGGTTTATAAGGAGATAATAACATGAATATTTATATAATTATGGGAAGCCCACGTTTAAATGGTAATACTGCTACACTATGTAAACCTTTTATTGATGAATTGAAGTTCCACCGAGCCAATGTAGAATATATTGAACTTCATGGCAAAAGGATAGCTCCATGTCTTGGTTGTATGCATTGTCAAGATGTTTCGGGTGAGTATGGTTGTATTCAAAAAGACGAAATGCAGAGAATTGTCGAAAGTATCTTGAATACTGACGTTGTAGTGTTTGCAACGCCAATATATACATGGCAAGCTACACCACCCATGAAAGCGGTTATGGATAGGTTATTTGGGTTAAACAAATTTTATGGTACAGCACCACGTGAAACTCTTAATAAGACAAAAGCGTATGCACTACTCTCAACTTGTGGCTATGACCCTAGTTATGCTGCCGATCTTTTGGATGAGGTATTTAGGCGTTTATGTAAACATTCTGACATACCCTATGCCGGAATGTATGCTGTTAGTGACGGTGATGGTGATAATGTAAAAACACTCCTTACTAAAGATATACTAGATGGAGTGAGACAGTTTACCCAGAAACTTCTCCTCTTTGGAGCATAAATTAGATGAAAGAAAAAACAATGAAAATGTTTATATTAGCTACCGCTTTACTCTTCGTGGCTTGCAGTAGCCAATCGGTACATTATTATATGGAAGAAGAGTTGTATTAATTTGATAGAAAATGTTATCTTTGCCCTACTTATATTATGGGCCCGGGTCAACCAAATAAATGAAGTATCATTCATAGAAAAGATGATGAATGAAGAAATGAAATTGGTGAGAGAAAATACAAATTAAAATATATTTTACAAGAAAAGGAGAATCAATAATGAAAAAACCAATACAAGACATTTTTAGTACTTGGGTAAAAGATGGTGGAGATAGCTTTTCAGGTGTGTTTTCTGCATCAGGGGTTGAAGGCACTATATTCGATTCGAGCAAGCTTACGGGTACAGAAATAGAGCAGAAAAGCTTCCTAATGAGCTTAATACAGCATTTGGTATTGCCTCTGGCACTAAATTATTTACCGGACTTGCAGTATGCAAACTTATAGACGAGAAAAAATTATCTCTTGAAGATAAACTATGTAATTTGCTACCCTTTGATTTAGGTCAGATTGATAAGAGAGTAACAGTTTATCATCTGCTTACACATACATCTGGCGTCGGCGATTATATTGACGAGGAAAAAGAGGATAACGAAGAACAATTGCAAAGTTTATATGATAAATATCCAGTTCAACTATGGGAACGTCTTGAATATTACTTGCAAATGATTACACCACTATCTCCAAAGTTTGAACCAGGAGAACGATATGATTATTCAAATTCAGGTTTTATCTTACTTGGTTTGGTAGTTGAGACTGTTAGCGGTGTAACCTACCAGCAATTTGTTCAAGATACGATTATTATACCTTACAATCAACTAAATCAACTATATCTTTTCAGGATAGGAAAAATTCCATAAAACAGGGGGGCAAGCCCTGTTTTACGGAATTTTCTCTTGATTTATAGTAATTTGGGTACTGTTTTGCACCGAAATTACTATACTATGAACGAGACAAAAAAGGAAGCGTCACTTTGTTATCTGCTAAAATATTTTCCATCCCATCTAACACAAAGAATGTCGTATTATCTTCATTCGATTTTGTGATACTATAACCAGTTGCATCTTTTGGCGTAAATCCCAGTATTACGCTGGAGGTATTCTCAGATGCAATCACTCCAAGCAAATCATTTATATCACAATGGCTACTTGAATAAATGTCATAACAGAACATATCATTGTTTTCCTGTTCTGCAATTACGATAGCATCATATTTTTCGATGTAGTATATATTGTCATACAAAAACGTTATGCAATGAAACATCATCATTTCAAAGCCTTTATCCATTGTCAAAAGCGAAAAAGGATTAGATTCATTATGCTTTTTAATAAGTAAATCAGCATCATTTTTAATTGATAAGTCAAGCTTCCTAAACGTCCCCTCTGTTTTTAATATTGGCATACGATAGCTATATTCATATGCTGGGATAAATTCAAATTTTGGGTAAAAATCAATAACGGAATCATTTGCGTAAAGATAGATGCAATCACAGTTGTCTTTCCATTCTCTTAAAACTATGTCCATCAACCATTTACTCAATCCTTGCTTACGATAATCATGGTCGGTTACAACAGTGCTGATTTGAATGTATCTTTTTGAAGTATCGTGCAACTTGAAATCATTTACTACAACTCCAACACTTGAAACGGCAATGTCACCTACAAATAATGTATATGGAATAAAATGATTGCCACTAAATCCTGTTTGATGCCACGGTTTAAAATTCAACCCAAACACTTTCTGCACGAGACTAAAATAGCTTTCTCTGGATGCACCATCTTTCATTGCATTTGGAACAAAACTGTATTCTTTTCCATTAATAGAAATATTCCTCACTATAGTTCCTCCTAATATAAATTTGCTGCACTACCCCAAACTAAATAAGGCAACACACAAAATGAGATTACTTCACCCAATATTATACCATATCTTATATCAAAATACAAGCCATTAAATTTCGTCACAGTTTACCAGCTAGAACATGAGTTGAATCAATTAATCTGGAATGGTACGAATCAAGAGGAAGAGAGAATACAAAGAATAAGTGGATGGGCTTGATGGTCGAATCTATACTTTATTAGACCTCTTGCAAAATAATTAAAAAAAGCTTTCTGAAAATTCTTATACTGGGCTTTTTGTTTTCTACCTTGGTGTGGGGGAGTTGGACAATTTGATTTTAAACACACTCAGAGTCGCCATTGGATATATGGCGTTTAAAGAATTCTCCTTAATCAAGAAAGGGAATGCTATATAATATTATTGGAGGTAAACAAATGAATATATTAGAAAGAATGAACCATTTTAATGTTCCAGGAGTAAGTGTAACATATTTTGATAATGCAAAAGTTCTATGGAGCAAGCACTTTGGAATACTTGAGAAAGGAACAGATAAAACCGTAGACGAAAATTCCATCTTTCATGCATGTTCAATTAGTAAAATGATTACTTCTCTATGTGTTTTGAGGCTAGCACAAGACGGAGCATTAGATTTACATAAAGACGTAAACGAATATCTAATCTCATGGAAAATCTCTAATAACGAGTTCACCAACGAGAAGAAAGTCACATTAGCAAACTTACTATCTCATCAAGCAGGACTTTATGACTACGAAGGCAGTTTTAATGTGTATCAGTATGGTGATACTATTCCTAAAACAATTGAAATTTTAAAGGGTACAACCCGATATAATCCTGAAGAAGTCCAAGTGAAATATACACCTGAAACAAGTTATTGTTATTCTGATGCAGGTTATTGCGTCATAAGCCAAGTATTAGAAGATGTTTTTGGAGAAACAATTCCCCAAATTGCCAAAAGAATTGTATTTGAACCTCTTGAACTAAAAAAGACATTTTTCTGGGAAATTGGCAATAATTCATATGATGAGATTTTTATGTCTGATTGTGTTGTCGGTCATGGCAATAATGGAGAAGTGGTAGAGGAAATTAGAGCCTGTTATCCAAATATAGAAGGGACTGCATTGTGGACAACTACAAAAGAGCTTGCACATATTGTGATTGATATAATAAAGGCTTATAATGGTATTGACAGTTCGATATTGAATCATGAAATGGGAAAATTAATGCTAACACCATATGGGTGTAATGAAAATACAGGAATGGGCATTTTTTTAGTTAATGACGAAAATGGAGAACCCTATTTCTTTTCACAAGGTTGGGGTGTTGGTATGCAATGCAAATTACGTGCTTACTACAAAAGGCAAAACGGAGTTATCGTAATGACAAATTCAGAGCCTGGAATAGAGCAGGATAAGGCTTTGGTTGGTGAAATAATTGAATATATTTGCAAAACGAAAGGATTATAGCAAGCGTACTTCAAAAATGTGATTGCCTTCATTTTTAAATTCAGCTTGAAGCCGCTGAATTTAAAAAATTGCCATTCACGTTTTTCAGATACGTTTGCTATAAATAAATCTATACAGATGGAGGTAATTCGCTATGACAATCATAGACAAAATTAAAAATTGTGAAAAAAAGTATGTGGAATATTTCAGCAAGACAGATGAACAAGAGGATTTCATTAGATTCCGTGATGAATCGCTCCCTGATATGTATCATCACAATTACACATGGATAAAAAATGCAAAAGATGATTTAGCACTGATTCAACTTATTGAATCTGAAATTGAGTATAGCAAAAATGAAAACAAAGATTTTTGCTTAATTAAATGCCATATACCTATAAGTGAACTAGTGATAACATCCCTTTCCCCTAACTGTGAAGTTTCAAGAATAGGGCATTATTTGTTTGATGAACGCGAGTTTTCAAATATAAATCCCGTTAAAGATTGCCATGTTCTTAAAGTTGACAATCAAAAAATGGTTGATGATATACTATTCCTTGATTTAGAAAGTGATGAAGAAGTTCTTGGCAAAGATTTTTGCACAAGACGAGTATATAGGAGAAAGGATGTTTATCTATCAAATGAAGGTGTAGGTTCATATATATGCTACGATAACAACGAAATCATCGGAAGATGCGATATGCTCATTTATGAAGATACTGCTAAAATTGAAGATTTTTATGTCTCTCCTCAAAAACAACGCAAGGGTTACGGAACTGCTATATTGAAAAAATTGATAGAAATAGCGAAAAATAAAAATGTTTCTATCATATATTTAGTAACAGACGAAGATGATACAGCAAAAGAAATGTATACAAAAATTGGCTTCTCTAAAATCTATGAGTTACCAGAATTGTTATTTAAATTATGATTTATAATATGACGCACTGTTGTCATATCTGATGTAGTATAATATCATAATAAAGATCAAGGGAGATGAAGTAATGAAAGACTTAATAATCAAAAACATAGCCGATATTCAGGCCAATGTCCAAGAAAAAACCGACACTACATTTAATATCAAGTCAGTTATTGTGGGCAATTATGTAAATAGAGGCTCTATTGTTTTGCAATAGAAAATTTATTTTCGTCAATAGGAATTTAAACTATAGAAAACAGGTGAGGAAATAAATGTATTATCCATTTCAAATTCCATATATATTGGACAAAGAATTTTCTAAACATATTTCATATTCAGAAGAAACTATTGAATCGCTCCAAGATTTTGTAATATGTTTTTGGCAAATGAAACCATACTCAGCTAAAAAGACATCTGTAACAGATATTATTTTAGCTGATGGATGCATTGACCTTGTTATTGATAATTATGATAACAAAAAAATCGGATATGCTGGTATGAGTAAAACTGAGTTCCATCATACAATTGATTTGCCGACTAAAGCTTTAGGTGCACGGTTAAAACCTGGTACCTTTGAACAATTGACAAAATTACCAGCAAAAGCAGCAATGGATACGTTCCTCCCACTTGAAGCAGTAGACAAGGGCTTTAATATCGACCATTTCTCTTCTCTTTCATTTGAACAGACAAAAGAGTATTTGAAACTCTATTTACAGAAACTCACAAGCAATAAAACCCCAAATAGCTTTGTAGTTTTATTTGATGAATTAAGCAAACACCCACCTTCTACAACAGCTGATCTTTATAAAAGGCTTCATTTTAGCCCAAGACAATGTCAGCGTCTTTTTATAAAACATTTTGGCATTACTCCAAAAATGGTACTTTCCATTCTCCGATTTCAACACTGCCTAAAAGTCTTTACCTCTGACCGAGCAACACCAAATGATGTTTTAGAGCTTACAACTTTCTATGACCAATCACATTTTATCAAAGATTTTAAAAGAAACATAGGTCTAACCCCATTTGAATATTTGCAAAAATATAAAAATTGACGCATTTCTACAATACAGATTTCTTCCACTATGGTATAATAGTCTCTTAGAAATCAAAATTAAAAATTTAGAAAGGATATGAAAAGATGAATCAAGAAATTATTGCAAGAACAGAAGAAATTATCAGCTCAAAGACAGGCTATATTGGAGATGGTATGGAGGGCTATGCCACCCTTGCCGTTATTGATGAAAATGGCTATCCTACAGCCTCCACATACGTCATCGCAAAAGCAGATGGCATAAAGTGGCTCACATTTAACACCTCTTTAGGAAGAGACATAGTGAAGCGAATCAACAAAAATAATCGTGCCAGTGTGTGCATCAATTCCAGTGAATACAACATAACCCTTGTAGGTACGATTGAAGTATTAACCGACTTAGAAACCAAAAAAGATATGTGGTTTTCTCCAATTTCGGAAAGGCATTGGAGCAGTCCCGAAGATCCAGGATATTGCGTTTTACGATTTAATACGGAACGCTATAACCTTTTCGTTGATTACAAAGAATTAAAAGGAACTTTATAAAAGTTGGAGGAATACCTTATGCTAAAAGTTACACCAAGTTTCACATTCAATGGACAATGCAGTCAAGCAATAGAACTGTATAAAGAAGCCTTTAGTGCGGAGGTTAAAGTTAAAATACTCTATTCAGACGCAGATCCAAAGGATTTTCAATATAAAAACGAAGATGAAAAAGATTTTATTTTTCATTCGCAAATAAAAATTGGAAGCCAGATTATCTACTTAGCTGATGATTCTGGTGGCGTGTTAAATGAAGATATACAAGGTAAATCAGGTAAATCATCTTTGATGAATCTTTTAATAGGCTTTGAATCGGATGATGAGTTAAAAGCTGCTTATGAAATATTGTCTGATGGAGCAACGATTCTTGTGCCTATGTGTAGTACCACATATTGCTCATGCTATGTTTTTTTGACTGATAAGTTTGGCGGGTGTTGGGAACTTATGAGTGGGTATAAAGGAGAATAGAAAAAAGAAACTTCGATTATAGCAAGCAAAGGCGAGTAACCTCTCTAAATTTTATATAAAAAGAGAGGACACGCCTTTGCTAATAAAGTATACTTAAAGCAGAAATTTTAATTTTAGGAGATAACCTCATGGCATTAGGAAAAATTAATTTTGAACAATTTTTAGAAGTATTAGAATTTGTTGAAAATGAAACAAAGGCAAGGGGCGTTATATTATCTGCTGGGTTGGGCACTATAACTAATGCGATACTAGTATTTATTGAGAAGAAAATAAAATGATGAGGAACATATGCTTAATGTAACTGAAATTCGATGTAAACAAGCGTGTAACAAAATAAATAGCGGCGATTTGCCGTTCTCATGGGATTTGAATATTTATAGAGGTTGCCAACACGGATGTATTTATTGCTATGCCATCTATTCCCATGATTACCTAAGCACAGACACCAATTACTATGAAGATATTTATGTAAAGATAAACATTGTCGAGCAACTGGAAAAACAGTTAAGGAGTCCAAGTTGGAAAAGGGAAAAAATCAATATTGGTGGTGTTACAGATAGTTATCAGCCATTGGAAGCTAAATATAAACTTATGCCCGATATACTAAAGCTTTTGATTAAATACAAAACACCGTGTACAATTTCAACGAAGTCAGATTTGATATTAAGGGATTATGACTTACTTGATGAACTATCTCGGATAACTAGCGTAAACATTGGATCTACTATTACAACCGTTGATGATAATGTTCGCAAAAAAATTGAACCCGTTGGAAAAAACGCATCAGCAAAATTCAATATGTTGAAAGAATTTTCAAAAACAAATGTAACAACAGGGCTTCATCAGATGCCAATTATTCCGTATATAACAGACTCAAGAGAAAATATAGAGCAGTTATACGCCCGTGCTGCAGATAGTAAAGTCAACTCCTGTTTGCCAGGGGTATTATATTTAAGAGGAAAAACAAGAGGGGTATTTTTCGATTCCATTAGACGTGAATATCCAGATCTATTGAAACCTTTAACAGAGCTTTACCGAAAAGGAGGAGCCTCCAAAGAATATAAAAGCTCCCTGTACGAAAAAGTTAGCGAATTAAGAAGAAAGTACCGTCTCTCAAGTTATTATGTGAATACTAAGAAAGAAAAAATGGTTAAGGTGAAAGAAAGTGAAGGATATACACAAATATCCCTGTTTGACATGAATACTCACCAAAATTATAGTCCAGCCTCCATTCCAAAACGTGAAGAACTTGCAGAAACTAAGCCACCTGATTCTGAGAATCAAGCTCCTGAATTGAATCTTGATCCATTTGTAGAGATAGAGGTAGGTGAAGCTAAACCAACTTATAACAGCATTACCCTTCCGACTGTACAACCAATGAGTACTGTCACTAATGAAAAACGTGCATTATTTTATTCCATGCGGCAAATTGCCAGGGATACGCAATATTATGCAGATCACTCAAGAATCTTTTATAAACAAGCAGTATTTATGAAGGATTTTGAAGATGATTATGCCGAAACAACACAATTTTCATCCTATTTTCCTTATTATCAACGCATGGGCTATGAACAGCTCAGAACCTATTTTACATGGAGAACCCAAATTAGAAGTGGAGTTATAAACTCGACTTCTATTTCCTATGCTTTTCTTTATATTTATGAATTATTAAATCAAATTGGCGTAGAAGGGCCAGAAGACGGTCTAAATAAATTGATGACATTTTGGCAAAGCTTTCGTGTTTACGACTCAGTTATTGACCAATATGTTTTGGCGTGGCTAAAAGATTATCATATATACTATCCTTTGCCACATTCTTTCGGGGAATTTGCTCACGAACACAATTTGACGATACATTACCCTACAATTTTCGGATACAAAACATGTAAACAAGATAGTTTCAACTTATTTACAAGTATTTCTAAATACGATATCAAAAAGTCAGTTTTTTATAACGATGAAACATCCGATACGATTAATGACTGCTTCCACTTTATTCTAGAACGCTTTAGGAAACATTTCCATGATAAAAAGAAGTGTTTTGAAGATTTAATATTTTATCCATTGTCCAAGAAAGTAACTTGGACACCTTTTAGCCGTGCTTTATTTTATCCCGCTTTCAAACAATCAAATCGAGAAGTTGACATTTCTGAAAAAGAAGTTTATAATTGTACAGAGAATAGTTGGCAATACAAAAGCGTAATTCTGTCCGAAAACGGACGACAATTAGTCAGTTATATCATAAAAGAAATGGAATGCTCTTTACGCCAAGCTGTTAAATTCAAATACAAACTCACAGCAAATCCAAATATATGCGATGACAAAACCCGTACTAAACTTGAAAAAATAGGCATTGCCCTGCCCCAGTTTATTCAAATGGGTGTTTCAGAATTTTATACAATGATTACTCGCAAAGTGGTTTCGGTGGATTCCAAAAATCTTCATCAAATACGACAAGAAGCTTTGCAGACACAAGAAAAGCTGATTGTACCTGAAGAAAATACCCTTGAATTGCATGAAGTAAAACAATCTGCTCCTATTCAGAAACCGCAAGTCGCACCACCTTCTGTTTCAGATACTTGGAGTGAATTTAAAGTCGCCCTTACACAAGTTGAATTGGAGACATTAGAACTACTGCTACGTGAGAAATCTATTAAAACATTCGCCATGCAAAAAATGATAATGTTAGAGGTTTTAGTAGATGGCATCAATCAAAAAGCAATGGATTATATCGGTGATACCCTCTTAGAACTTGATGAGACAGTAATCATATATGAGGAATATCAACCAAATTTAAAGAAGATAGTGCTATAGTAGATTAACTTAAAAAATAATTAAAATCGAATCCGAAATATGTATATTTCAAGCATTTTTCTGATAAAAAGTTTGATAGTTTTTCATTACCGTTTCGTTTGCTATACACTTTAACATGCACTTATAGAATACAAAAAACTCCTAGTGAAAGCTGTCACTTTTACTAGGAGAAAAATATTCTATAGTTTTTAACTAAATCAACTATAGTACAATTTTGTACTAAAATCATTATATATCACCGCCTTTGGAGACACTCCCCAATGCAAGTCGAAGCAGTTAACTTGCACAAATTACACAAAACA
>Ga0131853_10013759_pt1 | contig 14833 bp, 16 predicted proteins | sample TergutLab28metaG_FD_92764 | JGI IMG/M metagenome (GOLD analysis project Ga0131853, IMG submission 92764) | Labiotermes labralis P1 segment gut microbial communities from Petit-Saut dam, French Guiana - Lab288 P1 (version 2) (version 2) | ecosystem: Host-associated > Arthropoda: Insects >... | reverse complement strand
TCAATCGCAACAACATTAGTTCCTGCAATCGCTGAAATAAGTTCGCCAATTCTGGTTTGGGCGGTTTGAGTGTTTGTTAGTGCAGTTATTCTTGCTTGTGCCGCATCTCTTAGTGCTTGCTCATCTGCGTTGCCTGTTCCCCAATTAAAAGTGTGGTTCGGGTCAACTCCAACGAGATATGTTGTAAGATTTGTTAATGCAGTGTTAATCGCTGAAACGCTGTTTCCGCCAATTGCAACAATAAGAGCATTAATCGCTTCTTGTGCTATCGCCTCGGGCGTTAAACTTTCAAGATGCTCAATCCTTGCTTGTGCATAAAGTCTTAATGCCGCCGCATTTGCATGAGTTCCGAAATTAAGCGGAGTTATCACTCCTTCTGCTGTCAAGACCGCATCAGTCATATCTGCGAGCGCACTTTGAATTGCCGGAATACTTGTTCCTGCCACTGCCTCAAGAACTGCTTGAATCGCATTTTGAGCAGTTGCGGTGTTAATAAGAGCAGTTCTTCTTGCGTTTGCCGCATTTCTCAATTCGGTGACATTATTGTGAGAGTCAAACTCCAGGTATCCTTCAACAACTCTTTCTGCATTAAACGCTGTGTTAAAAGCATTTAGTGCGTCATAGATTGCAGCCGGATCGTTTCCGGCGATTGCTGAAAGCAGTTCACCAATTCTTGTTTGAGCAAACGCAGTGTTGTTAAGAGCAGTTACTCTGTTGTTTGCCGCCGTTTCAAGCGCCGCTCTTGAGTTATATGGGTCTGTTCCCCAAACTAACATATTTTCAATAACATTATTTTGAGGAAGCAGTGCGTTATTTAATGCATTTAGTGCTGAAGTTATGTTGGCGGCATTACGCAAACCAATTGCAGTTAAAAGGTCATCAATTGCGTTTTGAGCAGATGCAGTGTTGTTAAGAGCAGTTATTCTGTTATTTGCTTGTGTCCTCAAATCGCTTCTGTTGTTGTTTCCGTCACCGAAATTCAAGTCATTGTAGCGAACTCCGACAGCATTGAGTATGCCGTCTGTCATTGCATTAAGCGCAGTGCTAATAGCAACAGCATCAGTTCCTGCTATTGCGTTAAGAACCGCTTGAATTGCATTTTGTGCTGTCATGTGAACGCCGTCAAGAACAAGCAGTCTTGCATTTGCCGCCTCTATCAAGTCGCCTCTGTTGTCGTTGCCGTCTCCGAAATTCAGTTCATTTTGGCGAACACCTTCCAAAGTTACAATCGCCTCGGTTAATGCATCTCTTGCCGTTATTATGTCGGCAATAACGCTTCCTTCGATTGCTTGAAGGAGTGTGTTAATTGCATTAACGGCATTAGTATGATTTTGATCCAAAGTATTAACTCTTTGATTTGCCGCATCCCTTAGCGCATCAGCATTTGCATGAGGAGTAAAATTAAGGCTTGCAACAATTACCCCTTCTGCCGAAAATGCTGCATTAAATGCACCGAGTGCGTTTGTTATTGCCAAAGCGTTTGAGCCGGCGATTGCAGTTTGCAGTTCAGAAATTGCGGTTTGAGCAGTCTCAGTATTGTTAAGAGCGGTTATTCTTGTGTTTGCAGCATGTCTTAGTGCATCCTCATTAACATGAGGTGCCCAAATAAGAGCGTTTGTATTTACTCCGCCGATTGCATTAAGGGCAGTTGTTAATGCTCCGAGCGCATTAGTTATTGCCAAGGCATTTGTTCCGCCAATTACAGAATTGAGATTGTTTATTGCTGTTTGGGCGTTTGATGTGTTTGTTTGTCTAATTTGTTCTGCCTCAGTCAAAACTGCGTTAAAAAGAGTCCAATCAACATCAGTTGCAGCGAATGCGTTTGCTGTTGCCAAATTCATTGCGTTAATTGCATTAACTTCATCTTGAAGCAAGCCCAAAAGGATGTTCCAATCATCATAGAGATAGTCATCTTCGTCAAAATTTGCATTGAAATGATTGTTCAATCTTGTGACTGCATTTGCCCTTGCGGCTGCTAGTTCTTGTGTGCCGGATTCTGCGTGGTCAAGTATTGTGTAAATTTCATCAAAATCATTCCAAAATGTTTGATTGTCTTGAGCAAAAGTCAAAGCATTGATTGCTGCAGTTGCAGTCATTGCATTGATAACATTTCTTTCACGAGTTAGAATTGCCAAAAGTGCTGTCCAATCGTCAGCATAGTAAAGAGCATAATTTGGAAATCTTATTGCAAATTCTGCATCCAGCCTTCCGATTGCTGCAACTCTTGCGGCAACAAGCGCTTGATGAGCAGTGTCAATTGTGACAACGACACGAATAGTCACCGCTTCATAGACATCAAAAGATTTTCTTCTTATTCCGTCCGCATTCGAGATATTCTCCATCCTGTCCTCGCCGACATGAAGGGTTGCCAAAAATCCAATTTGAACTTGAACTTCGACACTGACTGTGTCTCCGACCGGAATGTCATGCTCTCCAAGGTCTAATCGCTGACTATTGTGAAACACTCCGAGTGCTGCCCCGTTTTCAGCGGCAATAATAGTCACAACATAACTCGTTGGTGCGCACGCAGCAATAATCGCTATGCTTAACATCATCAGCACCAACAAAATTCCTATTAGTTTCTTTTTCATCATTTTCTTCTCCATTGCGCCATGGCGCTCTTGTCACAATCATTTTGCAAAAAGAACTTCCTTTTGAAAATTTAATTGCAACTTTTTTTAAGGTTTTCCTTTTATAAAGATTGATTTGCAGGGAACCCTGCTTTATTTACCTTTTACTTACTTACCCGCCCTCGCTTCCGCTTCGTCTAAATCTTTTGAAATCAGATAGATTTCCCGTTTGATTTTTTCGAGCATTTTTGTCAGAGTGTCATCAGAGTTGACATATTTTGATTCAGCAAAGTATTTTTCCAAAACCTCTTTTGTGACAAGATTGTCCGGCAAAGGAACTTGTTCTTTTTGGACGATTTTGTCAAGGTCATCTTTTGTCAAAAGGTTGCTTGTGTCTATTGTTTGAGTTGCGGCAACTTCTGTTTGAGGGGTTGGCGCAACCATGTTGATGACAATATGCTGTGGTTGAATCGGCGTTTGTTCGGGCGATAGTTGGGAGGGCTGTGGAGACGGGACTCCGATGGCGGCGTCTCCTGCCGATTTTTTAACAGGAGGTTTTTTGACTGCATAGTCAACGCCCATGCCGACCAGTTCCCTTTTTGCTTTTGCGTTTGCCGCTTTTCTTTCATTCTCAATTTCTTTGATTTTGAGTTTGTGGAGTTTGTCTTCGTCAACTTCAAGACCTGCCTTTTTTTCCAACTCCATAATTTCACGGCGAGTTTTTGTGTTGATTGCTTCACGAAGTGCTTCTAATTCTTTTACTCTAAGGTCTCTAAGTTGTCCTTTTTTGCCCAAAGTCTCACCAAGTTCCGCTTTGATTTGCTCATTCACTTCGTCTCTTTCTGCCTTTAGTCGTTTGATTTCAACTTTTAGTTGTTTTTGAGGGTCGCTATTCTTGGCAGTAGTTTCTTTTTTAACTGTTGTTTCTTTTTTTTGCGTTGGTGGTTTGGTCACTGACAATTTTGCTTTTTCTAAAGTTGTCGCTTCTTTTTCCGCTTTTGGGTTTACTTTTTTCTTTTGGTCACTCATTTTCCGCAAACCTCCTCTTTGTATTTATCAACACAAACTCTTGCTTTTTCGACTTGTGTCAAGAGTTTTAAAATTGTGTTCATTGCTTGGTTTTTAAATATTTCGTTTTTGCTGTCGCAATTTGCTTGTTCAACTTGAGCGAGGGCAATATCATAGAGTTCACTGCATTGATACAATTCCTCTTTTGCCTCTCTTAGGCAATTTGTTTTTATGTTGATTACTACCGGTTTTTGATTTTTTTCAAAAGGTTTTGTTTCTTTTTCCTTTTTCTTTTTCAAATAGAATAAAACCGCTAAAGCAACAAGAACAAGAACTACTATCGCACCAATAACAATCCCCGCAACTCCACCGGGCGTCAGTCCTGCTGGCGAAGAGGGTGACACTCCGACTCTGATTGTCATCGGAGAGGAAATTGCCCTTCCTGTTTCAACATCTGCAGTTCTTGCAACTGCACTCACTGTGATTATGTATGGCATGTTGATTTGCAACTGACCTCTGTTAAACGAAAACGATGTTGTTGTCAAGTCTCCGCTTATTAAAGTTCCGTTTCTGTAGACACGATATGTGACTTGAGCGTCTTGAACAGTAATAGTAACGGGCGTCCAACTGATAGTCACTGCATCGGGAGAAAGAGACACTGCAATATTTTGAGGTGCAGTTATATTAGATTCAGCACGAGCGGCAGCATTCCCTCCATACGCAAGTGAAAGTGCAAGAGCAACTAACACCACAATGCTAAAAATTGCAACGGACAGCCCTCCTCTTAAAATTTTGTTTCTTTTCTTCATGTTAAACATTTCTCCTTTTGGGCGGTTGATGATTGAAAATAAAAAAATTTTATCCTTAACCAACTACTCATCTTACCTCCAAATTAAAAATCTTTTCGGTTCGACAAAGAACTAAAAAAAGCGATTACCCCAATTAATGGGATAACTTTATTGCAGTTTTTTGAGTAACATCATAAAATTCAGAAATTTTTAACTTTTTTTTAATTGTTTTTGAGTTGATTAATAACTTGTTAGTTTGTTTTTTCAAACATCAAAAAATCAAAAAATCGTTCAAAAACCTTGCTGCACCGAGAAAAATCCGCAACTTTCCTCTTCTTTACATGTGTATTATAGCACAAAAACATCAAAAAAGTCAATACATTTTTTTAAAATTTCTGTTTCTTTTTTTGTAAAAACTTATTCACACTTTGTTTTCAAATTAATGCGCAGGCGTCGATGACCGTCCCCCCCCCTACAGAATTTATTGATGTATTTTTTAATGGCTCTGCAACTTAAATTAAATAATAACCTAATTTATTTTTAAAAAATTTTCAAAAAACTATTGACAATGCCGGTTTTTTATAATATAATAACTAGACAATCATTGTGCGATGTGAATTGTTCGTTGTGCATTAATTCCATGGGGATGTATTTAGTTTCGACAGTGTGGGATATCATGAGGTTGTATGCGGAAGTTGCCAGTCTTCCTTAAAAGGGCAAACAAAATAAATAACAATTCTCAAAAAACTGCTTATGCTGCTCCTTCAGCATATGCGTTCGCGGCTTAATTTTTAGCCGTCGCTGACCACCTTCCCGCTTAGGGTGTTATCAGTGTCAACAAAGGCGGTTTGACTTAATGAGTTTGGTTTTTCTCATTAAGTGAAATATCTAAAAAAAACCTAGTCGCATGGAATTTGTTTTTTTAGTCCATGTCTCGAAACAACAAAAAAACTAAGCATATAGACCCTTATGAGAAAATTCATGCTGGACTCGGGAGGCAGAGCCCGACATCTCCACCAAAAAATGCCCTGACGGGCAATGAAAAATGATAAATGATAAATATCTGTTAGAAAATTGTAGAAGAGACATTTTTTGTATTTATCATTTATCATACATCATTTTTCATTCTTCATTTGAAGGAAAATAAAATGAATAAAGAAAATATTTTATTAGACAAGTCTTTATCTTTCGCTGCAAGAATTGTGAAATTACATAAACACTTAATCAAAACATACAAAGAAAGTGTAATTTCAAGGCAAATCATTCGTAGTGGAACGAGTATCGGGGCAAACATTAATGAGGCAAACTACGGCAGTACCGCTGATTTTATCAACAAAATGCAAATTGCTCAAAAAGAGACTGCTGAAACGGAATATTGGATTAGATTATTAAGATTATCAGATTTTTTAGATGAACAAGAATTTGAAAGTCTTTTGAAAGATTGTTTAGATATCAAAAACATTTTAACGGCGACGCTAAAAACTGCAAAATCTAATAAAAAATAATTCCTAGCAGATAGTGACACTCGGCAATTTGGCATGTTTTTTTGTTAGTTTATTAGAAGGACTAATGTCCAAACAAAAATAAAAAAGCGGGTATTGAAAGATTAGGAACAATCAATATACTATTAAACGCAAAATTTTTCTAAGATTATGCAACAAAATGGCACTCTAGATTGTTTTATAAATAAGAGGTGCTTTTTCTATGAAGAAAAAACTTTTATCAATAATAGCAGCGATTGCTATGGCATTAGCAGCGGGCATAGCAATTACTGCTTGCGATTTTAATAATCAACCGTCAGAACCATGGATGAATTATATTTCTGTTAATTGGTCAACAGATACTTCGGATAATTGGTCAACACAGCAAACTCAGAACTATGATATGCAAGCAGGTTCCGTGATAGTTGAAATTGACGGCGGCTTTAAGGGATATCATGGCGGTTGGGTGTTTTTTAGTAATGAATGGGATATCTACCGCATGAGACCAGACGGCAGTCAAAGAAGTCGAGTTTTTGACGGGGCTGCAGAGCAATTAGCAAATTATATGCATATTTGGGCTTATCATGATGGTTGGATATATTTTTCAGTTTCACAATGGACACATTTTGGAGTTGGAGGTTCATCGACAGGAAGCAGTATTTACAGGTCCCGAATAGACGGAACTGAGAGATCAAGGCTTAATACTGTGAATAATACCAATAGTTTTCTTGGAAACGGCGAAAAGATTTACTTTTTTGCCGGCGGTAACTTGTTTATGATGAATCTTGATGGCTCTAATGAAACAATGCTTACACCACAAAACTCGTTAGGGATTGCACAAGGAACATCGGGTGCAATTATTTCCGGAGCATATTTATTCACTTGGGGCGAAAAGTGGAATGGTGAATTTGAGTCGTTCATATATAGTTCCGACTTAAACGGGGAAAATCGTCAGCGTGTTGTAACATCAAACAGAAGAGTCCGTCCATATTTTTTACATGATGGATATTTGTATTTTTGTGCAAGTCATTCGCTAAATAGACTAGGTAAAAATGGAGTAGAAGTTATAGTTGACCACTTTGTTTGGCAGCCAAGATTAAGAAATGGTTATTTATATTTCACGCATGAAAAAGAGTGCTTGGGTGATGGCTGCTATGACATAAGAACAGATTTCCATCCGCTAATTATGCCAACAAGTGCTATTTGGATGTGTTCTTCAATATATAGGGTTAGTTTAAACGGTATGATTCGTCAGCGATTGCTTTATGGTGCTTCAATTATTGGAATATGGGGGCAACACATATATTTTAGTGACGAAGAGGCGATTGTCATGCGAATGAGGTTAGATGGTTCGGATGTTGAAGTAGTAGTTACTGATTATAGACTAAGGAGAGGTCATTTCGTTTCTAATTCCAGGTTTCATTGGGTGGTGCGAGGTTGATATTCCTTGTGACGCTTAGTATAACAAAGCATCTTCTTAGACAATTTACAAGTTCAGATTTCTACTCAAAAGAAACTAGATGAAAACTGCAAACTTTATCCAAAGCGAACGAATATTAGCACTCGTTCACCACATCTTCACCAAACTTGTCACAAAGTAATCAAAAAATGATATGAGAAAAATTATATCATTTTTTTATTTTTAAATCAATCACCCCATAGTTTGACTCTTCGTCCAGTTCCAGTGCAAAAGAAACACCGTTTCTTTGAGGTTTTTCGCTCATCAATTCAATTACCAGTTTTCTGACAGCACTTGCGGAAACAGAAACGAAAGATGTTATATTGTTATGTGCAAACGGATAACAAGGTTCAAACAGCGTTTTTTTCTTCAATGGTTTAAACGCTATTTTTTTGTTTTCTATGTCAAGTCCGATTGCAATATATTTTGGATACCCCAAAAGTTCAATTGCGTTTTTGTTAAATGAAAAGCATCTTTGAGTTATTCTCACAGACGGTCTTTTTGTGTTTCCTATATTAAAATCAAAGTTCATATTAAACATTATATCACAGTAAAACACTGTATGTAAAGTGTTTTACAGTGTTTTACTGTATGATATTTTTATGGAAAGACTAAAAGAATTAAGAGAAGAAAGGGGTGTGTCTCAAGAGCAACTTGCTAAAGCAATAGGAATAAGACAACAAACAATAAGTCAATATGAGAATGGAATAACACAACCTGACATTCAAACTATCAAAAAACTTTGTGACTTTTTTGATGTCACCTCAGATTACCTTTTAGGTTTTAAGGATTATGAATGATATTTTAATAATGCAACTATATTTAAGAGAATTTTTATGAAAATATTTTCTATTAGACTAAAAGAAGAAAGAGAGTATTGTGGGTACACTCAAAAAAAGATGGCTGAGTTGCTTGATATTACTTTAAGAACCTATCAAAATTATGAGGCTCTAGGTCTAAACAACAGACAGCCTGATTATGAAATGCTGGTCAAAATTGCAACACTCTTGGATGTTTCAACAGACTATCTTTTGGGCAAGGAAGATTAAAATAAACTGTAGGGGCGGACATCGACCGCCCGCACATTATTTCATTGGTTCGTTATTTGATAGTGGTTCGTGAACAACGAATCACATTGTGCGGGCGGTCAATGCCCGCCCCTACAGTTTATTTTGTCGTGCTATATTAGAGAATGGGAATAAATTGCATGGGCGGTCAGTTACCCATTTTCGAGCAACCGATGGCGACTGTCCCCTACGAGGCTTTTGTCGTGCGATATTTGGGAGTGGGATTAAATTGTAGGGGCGGGCATTGACCGCCCGCACTTTATAAAATATTATATAAATACCAATCCGGCAACAACTACTCACACTTACGAATGGTCATAAAGTGTATTATAAATATATGCACTGAAAAAATTGTGTTTCCTTTTTTATTTTAATTGTTAAAAACTCTTTACAAACTGTTGACTAATGTTTTTGGGTATGGTATAATTATATTTCTCGCAAGAGAATGTCATTCAATGCATATTATTTTGCGTATACTAATGAGTATTAACATGATAAGTAAAAGTTGATTACTATAAAGACACTACGGCATACTTCAATGCCGTAGTGTCTTATCATCTACTACTTAAAAAATCGCTAATTAATTGCAATAGGATTATTAAAATGAAGAAAAACAAATATCTCAATGGTATTTTACCTATGTTTTTGATGAACTTTGCCGTCGGCGCCGTTTACTGCTGGACGCTTTTTCGTGACCCGATACTGGTGCATACCGGCTGGAGTCAAAGTGTTTACACATGGAGTTTTTCTTTGGCGATGTTTTTTTGCGGAATGACGGCTGCGTTTGGCGGCAAAATAGTTGAAAAAAGCGTAAAGAAAGCCAGTTATATAACACTTATTCTTTTCGTTACCGGCTGGGTAATTACCTCGTTGTCTATTTTATTCGGCGGTTCGCTTGGTGCTGTCGGTGCGATTGTCGGTTTTGGAGTGATACAAGGCATGGCAGTAGGCATGGGCTATTTGACTCCGATAAAAACTCTTATGCTGTGGATGGACAAAAAACAAGGCTTTGCAGCAGGTCTTGCAATCACGGGGTTTGCTTTGACAGGCGTGATACTCAATCCGTTAATCATGTTACTGCTTAGATTTTTTACTGTCTACCAATCTTTTTTCATTTTAACAGCATCTTTCACTGTTTGTCTTCTCACTGCAACACTCTTAATTTATCGTCCCGACGACAAAATGACCAAAGAGGATTTATCGAGAGAAGCCGTTCCTGTCATCAAAATATTATTCCAACCAAAATTTATATTTTTGTGGCTGATTTTGCTCATAAATGTCGCCGTAGGGCTGGCAGTAATTTCTCATGAGCGGCAAATGTATGAGGCATTAGGAATAACAGAGTATGCGCTAGGTCCGTCACTTTTCGATACACTCATGATAGTCTTCGTCAACATATCAGTGTTTTTCAATCTTGCCGGACGAATGGCAATGTCATCTTGGCAGGATAAACTTCGACGAAAACATATGCCCTACTATGTCATGGTTGTTGGACAGATTTTCGTTTGTATTCTCGCAGTAATTTTCGCACGCCATCTCGCTGTAATTCTCATCACAATATGGGTGATAAACTTCTTTTTCGGCTGTGGATTTGCATGCCTTCCCGGAATTTTAAAACAACATTACGGCATAAAACAACTAGCCACCGTGCATGGACTGACGCTTAGTGCGTGGGCAGTTGCAGGATTAGTGGGCAATCAAATTGCGGCGTTTATCCTATTTTCCGGCGGGAATTATTATCGCACCGGTTATGGGGACTATTATTACAGTTATGGGGAATATCATTGGGTCAATTATTACCGTTGGGTCGACTATTTCAGGAATGGCGGCATAACGATTCTTTTTGGGGTTTTAGGTGCAATGTTTGTCATAATGGGCATATTTGTGTTATTCTTCGTCCGAGCAGCATTCAAAAAAGTTGATAGGAATGAGGGAGGACTTGCTGCAAAACTGGGACTAATCAAATGCTCAGCAACAATTAAGAATAAGAAGTAAGTATCTTTGATACTCTTGCCGGTCGTTTTTCACAGCAGTAAAATAACACAATGAAACGAATAATGAATTGATATTTTTTCACAAACTACTTGTGACAAAAGCGTAATTTACGCAAAGGAGTAAAAAAAATATGAAAATCGAATTTTATGTCAGTGATGGCGACGATATTTATTATGCTGACCTCCCTGTAAAAACTTTAGAAGAAGCCGCTGATTATTTAGCCGGACGAAAGTGGATTTATGCAGCCACCGGTCGCTATAACTGCATAGTTTTTACTAACACAATTACATCTATTTATAACGCTTAGTCAAAGCGTTAAGGAGATAATTTATGAATTGCAAAAAATGCGGAAATATTGTAGAAGAAAATGAAAAGTTCTGTCTTAGTTGCGGAACCGGCATTGCAGCGGAAGTCGACACCATCGTTGAAACTCCGCTTGCAGAAAACAGCACAACTGAAAACATTGGAACAGCGGAACAAAATTTTGAAAATATTTCAACTGAGAAAACTGTTTCTCAAGATTTTCCGAATGCAAACCCCTTCCCTTCTCCCTTTCAAAATGTTCCCCCATCATCGCCTAATGAAAATATTTGGAGCAAGGACGACCCTAATTTGCAGTTTGAAAATCCTCAACGAACGGCTGCAAGAGAAGAGTGGGCAAAACAGCAACTCCAAAGAGCGTTTGTTAATGGAATTTTTGCGGTTGCCTTTTCTGTTTGGACACTTATTGTTGTCTTCTCGGGATTCTTAACAAATTCACTGTGGGTTTGGATTTTTATCTTTGCAGATTTTGGCTGCAGCGTTCCTGCTATCTTTCAAGCATGGAGAGGAAGAAGTCACAACCGAAACAAATTCTTAGCCTCAATGATTATGGGAATAGCCTCAACCGCCGCATCAATCTTTGCGCTAATTTGGTGGATAGCGACTTAGGCAAGCAGACAATTAGTTAATTAAGTAATAGAAATTGCAAGAGACGCCATGCGTCTTTTGCAATTTTTTTAAAACCCTGTATTAAATTATAGAATATGGACAACATCATATATTATGAAAAGTATTTTTGAAGAGAATTTTGGAGGATTTGAAAAGTATCCTTCTTTAAGTCATGATTTGGACACTGAGATTGCGGTTGTCGGCGGCGGAGTTGCGGGACTCCTATGTGCATATTTTTTGTCAAAAGAGGGTCACAAGGTGACTCTTTTTGAAGGAGATACGCTCGCTTCAAAATCAACCGGAAAATCTACTGCGACATTATCATGCGTTCAAAGTCCGATGTATTCGAGGCTGCAGAAAAAAAATAATCGTGCCAGCGAATATTTTTTCTCACAAAAAGAAGCGCTTAAGATGTATTGTGAATTTATCGAAAAATATAATATTGATTGTGATTTTGAAATAATGCCGTCATATCTTTATGCCTCAAATGAAAAAAGCGAAGAGAAATTGAGAGAAGAATATCAAGCAATGCGAGAGTTCACTGATGAAGTTAAATTTGTCAAAACTCAATTTGGGTCTGCAATAAAAATTGAAAATCAAGCCCAGTTCAACCTGTTGAAATTTCTCTCTTCCCTTCCTAAGAATTTTGACATCTTTGAAAACACTCGTATTGTTGATTTTATTTTTGACAAAAATTTAATGATAGATGAAAACGGAAACAAAATTCGTGCGAAAAAAATTGTTATTGCAACAAGATTTCCTGTCATCATGAACAATGTTTACTACTTCAAAATGTATCAGGCAAAGTCATATGTCGTGACATTCAAGTCTCCTCCATTAGGAGCAATGTTCAACGGCGCAGAAGACGGCGGATTGTATATGAGAAGTTACAAAGACTATATGCTGCTTGGAGGCTACGACCATAGAACCGGAAAACACAAAAAGTGTGTTGATTATTATTTTAAATTGAAAGAAAAAGCAAAAGAAATGTTTGGGGCAAAGGACAGCGATTTCGGTGACTTTTGGTCAGCAGAAGACAGCGTGACTTATGACGACATTCCTTTTGCCGGCTCAATTTCAAAAAAGCACCCGAATGTTTTCGTCATCACAGGTTTTAACGAATGGGGGATTTTGAATGCAATGATTTGCGGACAAGTTGTTTCAAATTTGATTTCAGAAAAACATGAAAAATATGCTGAACTATTCTCACCTCACAGAAAATATTGCAGAAAAAATATTGGCAGCCTTTTGCCGCACGGCCTCATCGCCGCAGGCTCGCTGTTAAAATCCCCTTTCACAAAGCACCGCTGCACTCATATAGGGTGTGCATTAAAGTTTAATAATGTTGAAAATGTCTATGAATGCCCTTGCCATGGATCGAGATTTGATGTTAATGGAAAGTTGTTAGACGGCCCGGCGGTTAAGGATTTAAAAAAGTGATTGATGATTAGCGGTTGGTTTTTTATCCTTCACTAACCGCCAATCACCAAACACCGACCACCATATTATGAAATATTTTGAAGGCTTTTATGTTAAATGCGTTGGAAAAAGCAACAGCATTGCAGTGATTTTTGGGCGGAATTGTTTTGAAAAAAATAATTCGTCTTTTATTCAAATTATCACTGATGACAAAACTTATTCCGTTTTCTATGAAAAAACGGATTTCATTTTTGAGTATAATCCGTTCAAAGCAAAAGTCGAAAACAGTTGTGTTGACGAAAGAGGCTTGTTTTTGGATATTGATGAAGAAAATTTTGCGGCAAAGGGCAGAGTTGAATTTGGAGAGTTTGCAAAGATTAAATACGATGCAATGGGACCTTTGAAATTTTGGCCCAAAATGGAATGCAAACATTGTGTTGTCAGCATGAAGCATTCTTTGAAAGGAAGAATTATTTTAAACGATAAAGAATATATTTTTGACGGCGGAGTTGGCTATATTGAAGGCGACAGGGGCAAATCGTTTCCAAAAAAATACTTTTGGTCACAATGCAATTCTTTTGAGTCAAATGCAGACAATCTCTCAATATGCACCTCCGCTGCAATAATTCCTTATGCAGGCATTAAATTCATGGGAACAATCAGCGTTGTTCATTTTAATGGAAAAGAACATCGTTTTGCGACCTACCTCGGGGCAAAAGTGAAACAAATTGATGAAAAGAAGTTGGTCATCAAACAAGGCAAAAAACGACTGGAAGTTGAAGTTCTTGACGACAAAATTCCACTTCCCCTTCACGCTCCCGACAGCGGACAAATGACAAGGACAATCTTAGAGAGTTTGTCAAGAAAAGTTAGATACAAAATGACAAAAGGCAAAGAAGTTCTTTTTGAGGTTTCAAGCGACATAGCGTCACATGAATACTCATCTATCTAAAATTTTAATAACTCTTCTATGATTTCTTGTTTTAGTTTTTCAATATTTTCTTTTGAGGTTTTTATTAAAATTTGACTTGTGCATTTACCATCATCAATGACCCCAACACGGTTAATTTGACAAATATTGTCCTCATTAAAAAGACAAAATTCAGTATCACAAGCAAATTCTTTGTTATCTTTTGTTTTCATATAAACATAGTATATCAGGGAAAACATCTTCCTGTCAAACAAAACAGGGAGATTTTCTATATAATGTTATTATGAACTTTAAGAAAATTTTAAGGGAGTTACGAAAAGAAAATGACCTCACTCAAAAGCAATTAGCAGAAAAAATAGGTGTGACTGAAACATCTATAAGAGATTGGGAAAACAAAGGATGTCAACCAAGTTATGAAATCCTTTGTGAAATAGCAAAGTTTTTTGATGTCACTGTCGGACAACTGTTGGGTGTTGAAGATATTTAAATTTATGAGTGCTAAATAATATGAAATCTTTATTTGATGAAAAAATTAAAGAATTTAGAGATTATAAAAATTTAAGTCAAGGTGACCTTGCTAATATTTTTAATGTTACAAGGCAGACCGTAAGTGCTTGGGAAAATGGAATTCAAGAGACCGATTTTTCAACGCTAATAAATCTTGCAAAGTTTTTCGATGTTACTGTCGGACAACTTTTAGGTGTTGAGGAGATTTAAGTTTAAATATAGGGACGGTCACCCTCAACCACCCGAATAAGCGTTTTTATGAATTTTTCTAAAACATTGAAAGAATTAAGAGAAGAAAAAGAAATAACTCAACTTCATTTGGCTAAAAAATTGGGTGTAACTGATGCTGCTGTGAGAGGCTGGGAAAACAGAGGGCGTCAACCAAGTTATGAAATTCTTTGCGAAATATCAAAAATTTTCGATGTCACTGTCGGACAACTTTTAGGCGTTGAAGAGATTTAAGTTTGCGAGGAAATGTAGGGACGGCCGCCATCAATCGCCCGAATGAGCGTTTTTTTAATGTGCGGGTGGCCATTGACCGCCCCTAGTGTCCGGCTGACATCCAAATACCCACTTCGTGTCTTGGGGACAGGCACTCTGATTGAGGCAAGGGATTGCCTCAACCCCTTCGGGGCACTTCGTGTCAGTGAGTCAGTCCCCGTGACACTTCGTTTCGAT